>Ga0115565_10001373_pt1 | contig 20102 bp, 19 predicted proteins | sample COGITO_mtgs_1105_FD_87199 | JGI IMG/M metagenome (GOLD analysis project Ga0115565, IMG submission 87199) | Pelagic marine microbial communities from North Sea - COGITO_mtgs_110530 | ecosystem: Environmental > Aquatic > Marine > Epipelagic | place: Germany:Helgoland, sampling site Kabeltonne... | reverse complement strand
TTAACTTAGCGGTACGTACGAGAGGCAATGTTCCTTTCTGTGTTGATTCTGTCCCTGCACGCAACACCATGAAAGACAACAACGAACACTCCCTCCATGCCGCGCTCGATGCCGAAGGCCGCGCCGCATCACCACAGCTTTCTGAAGAGGTCAAGAACTTCCTCATCGACATCGATGGCACCATCACGGAAGACGTGCCCAATGAGCAGCCTGAACGCATGGCCACCTGTGCCCCGTTCCCAGATGCCCTGGCCACATTGAATGGATGGTTCAAAGAAGGTCACATCATCACCTTCTTTACCAGCCGCACCGAAGAGCACCGGGCGGTAACCGAGGCTTGGCTCAAAGAGCATGGCTTTTCCTATCATGGTTTGCTTATGGGTAAGCCGCGCGGCGGGAATTACCATTGGATTGACAATCACGTGGTGAGGGCGACCCGCTATGTCGACCGGTTCACTGAATTGGTCAAGACCACCCGGGAAATCGAAGTCTTCAAAGGCAACGAGTCCGCCTCCGAGTGAGCCTTTAATCAGGGCCTGCTGTCCAAAAAACGCTGCAGAATAATGGCTGCAGCGACGCGGTCAAGGTTGCCTTTTTCGCGGCGTTTTGATTTGCGCATTCCCCCCATGACCATCGCGGCCGATGCCTCTCGGCTGCTGTAGTCCTCATCCACAAAGAACACCGGAACCTCTGGGTGGCGTTTCTGAAGTGTTTTGGCAAAGGCTTCAATGGCCGCGCTGCTGTCGGCTTGTTCACCCGAGATCAATCCGGGCTGGCCAACAACGAATCCTGCACAGGCCTCTGCCTCGACAAGCCGGTTCAAGATTTCGGGCAATTCCGCAGGACTACAAGTGCATTCAGGCGAAGCAATCATAGCGCCAGAGTCGGTCAAGGCAATGCCGATGCGCTGCGTTCCGTAATCAAATGCGATGAACCTCGCCATGATGCGAAGGTACCTGAAGGCGTCCGGGTATCTTCGCTGTATGGAACATGCTATGGACATCGCCGGTCATGAAGTAAAAGACTGGTCGCAGGTGCGTCAGACTGTGGAGTCGGCGTGGGAGGACCGAACACGCTGTACAGCGTCTGAGACCAAGTCCGCCATTGAATCGGTGATCGCTGCATTGGATGCCGGGGATTTGCGCTGTGCTGAACCTATTGGAGAGGGCTGGAAGGTCAACGAGTGGGTCAAGAAAGCTGTGGTCCTGTATTTCCCCATGCGCACCATGGAAGTGCAAGAGGTGGGCCCCTTTCAGTTTCACGACAAAATGGCGCTGAAGCGCAATCATGCCGAGGCTGGAGTGCGTGTTGTTCCGCATGCAATCGCCCGGTATGGCGCGTTCTTAGGGAGGGGGGTTGTCATGATGCCCAGCTATGTGAACATAGGTGCCTATGTGGGCGAAGGAACCATGGTGGACACCTGGGCCACTGTGGGCTCTTGCGCACAGGTTGGAAGAGACGTTCACCTGAGCGGTGGTGTGGGCATCGGTGGTGTTTTAGAACCGCTGCAAGCCGCACCCGTCATCATCGAGGATGGGGCTTTTATCGGTTCAAGGGCCATAGTGGTTGAAGGCGTTCGAGTGGGCAAAGAAGCGGTCCTCGGAGCGGGAGTCGTGCTCACCGCCAGCACCCCCATCATTGACGTATCCGGTGATGCTCCAGTAGAGCACCGCGGCGCCGTGCCTGCGCGTGCAGTGGTCATCCCAGGCACCAGGAAAAAGTCGTTTCCTGCCGGTGAATATGGTGTTCCCTGCGCGTTGATTGTAGGACACCGCAGTGCAAGTACCGACCGCAAGACTTCCCTAAACGATGCTTTGCGCACGCACGCTGTCGCCGTATGATGACAAGGGCTGAAGACCACCGATTAGAAGGGCAAGCCCGGGTGGTGTTGCTTCAGCCTGCCTTTCTGGGCGATGCGGTCCTGTCAACGGCCTTGCTCGAGTCTTGGCACAGGGCGTTTCCAGAACACCGGCTTTCCATTGTCGTTCGCGATGCTGCAGCGGGACTGTTCCAAGACCATCCTTTTTTGGAAGCGGTGCATGCATGGGACAGGTCGGGTTGGCAGAAGTACCTCCGGTTGTTTACAGTTGGGCAAAAAGTGAGGTCAAGTGGTCCCGATGTGGTCATCAATCTGCACCGTTTTGCCAGCATGGCTTGGTTGGCCAAAATGTCTGGGGCTGCGAACCTCACAGGATTTGGAGGGGCAGGAAATTGGCATGCGCAAAGGACGCGCTTGGTGGCACATTCTATAGGTGATGGCCGGCACGAGACCGAGCGCAATCACGCTCAGGCTGCTCATTTTTTGGGAGAGTGGGACCCCAAAGTCGATCGGCCAAGGTTGTATCCTACCAGCCAGCATCAGGCGGAAGCGATGTCGTGGCCTTCCGACGCGCTGGTGCTTGCGCCGGCGAGCGTCTGGGCCACAAAGCGTTGGCCAGAGAATCGGTGGGCCGAATTGGCCGACCGTTGGGCAGAAGAGCAGGCTGGTCAGGCGGTTATTTTGATGGGAGGGAAAGGGGATCAGGAACTCCTCCATCGCATTGCGGGAGCCTGCAAGCAAGCGCAGCCCCTGGTGTGTGCAGGGAACTTGGATTTACTCGGAGCCGCAGCTTTGATGGCGCAATCAGCCCTGGTGGTGAGCAATGACAGTGCACCGCTTCACATGGCAGGCGCAGTGGGAACTCCGGTTGTTGGCGTTTTTTGCAGCACGACGCCACGTTTTGGCTTTGGCGTATTGCCAGCTATGAAGGCCGAAGGACAGGCCGCAGAAGTCGAAGTGGGGGAGCGCGACCTGGATTGCAAGCCGTGTGGGTTGCATGGCCACACCGCGTGCCCCAAGCGCCACTACCGGTGCGGGAATGAAGTAGAGGTTGGCCACGTCATCGCGGCCATGAAAGCGCTCAGCAGCCCTCGAGACTAAATCCTGATTCTTTGGTGATGCGCAAAATGCACGTCGGAGAAACAAACTCAACGTACTTCTTGAATTCTACACCATCCACGATCATGTGGATCTCAGTGCCGATCAATTCCTTGGTTTGGGGGTGGAATTGAAAGTTTCCATAGTTCAATCGCACACCTTGTTCATTGAGGCTCAAGCGCACCTCATTTAAAGCTTCTCGGCTCAACGAGCCTTCGATTACCGCGAGGGTCGTCTCCGTTGCAGAGGATGCATCCGACTGTGCAACAGCCGAAATAGGCATGCTGAGCAGTGCAATCAAGCATACGGAGAACAGTGTGGGCGTGGCAGTTAACTTCATGGCTACAATGTAAGGTGCAGAGGGATGTCCATCAAAGTGGGGGCATGGACAGGTTCCGGTGCATCGGTTGTGAAAAAGTGGCGGGCTAGAGCGGCGGTTGGGGATAGTGCTGAAGGTATTTTCGATGTCCTATATCAAACGCATGCAGTTCATCGTATCCAGCACAGCCTTACTCCGCCAACTTCAGGCCATCAGCGGCGTGCTCAACAGCAGCAATACGTTGCCCATTTTGGACAACTTCTTGTTCGACATTAAACCGGGCAAGGCTTCCATTAGCGCCAGTGACCTTGAGACGACCATGACCACAGCGGTTGAGGTGACTTCGGAGGAAGAGGGCGCCATTGCGATTCCTGCAAAAATGTTGCTCGACATCCTCAAGACTTTCGAGGACCTCCCCTTGACTTTCAAGGTCGATACAAAGACCTGTGGAGTGGAGCTGACCAGCGAAGCCGGTAAGTACAAACTGGCCGGAGCACATGCCGATGAATTCCCCCGCACGCCAGAATTGGAGGACGCGACTTCAGTGACGTTGAATTCGGACACCTTGGCCGAAGCGGTGTCTCGTACGCTTTTTGCGGCGGGTAGCGACGACCTGCGTCCTGTGATGAGTGGCATCTTCTTTGAATTGCGCAACGACCATTTGAGCTTTGTGGCGACGGACGCGCACCGCTTGGTACGATATGCCAGGAACGATGCTTCTGCGCCAGAGAACGCGGAGATGATCGTCCCCAAGAAGCCCCTCAATCTGTTAAAGGGAACCTTGCCCATGACAGACGAAGTGGTGGTGTCTTTCAACGAAGCCAATGCCCACTTCAAGTATGGGGAAATGGACCTGGTGTGCCGCTTGATTGAAGGCAAGTATCCGAACTATGAAGCGGTGATTCCAAAGGAGAATCCGAACTGCATGACCATTGATCGGAAGGACTTCCAGCGCAGCATTCGCAGGGTATCCATCTTCGCCAACAAGACCACGCACCAGGTGCGCTTGTCATTGGCAGGGAGCAGCCTTAAAATCAGCGCGGAGGACGTGGATTTCGCCAACGAGGCCCACGAGACTTTAGCGTGCAGCTATGCCGGTGATGACATGGAAATCGGATTCAACAGCCGTTTCCTGTTGGACATGCTCAACAACTTGGATGCCCAGCAAATTACTTTGGAGTTGAGTGCTCCGAACCGCGCAGGAATCATCCGTCCGCAGCACGATGGGGAGAACAACGGTGAGGACATCCTCATGTTGGTGATGCCCGTGATGCTGAACGCCTAACCCGCACTGCTTTTATCGAGGCCGCGTTAAGGGGCTATCCTGCGATTAAATGTCCTTAATAGGAGGCGTTCCGTCGTGGCCTTCGTTCACTCTGGCCCCTTTTTGAGGGATGGAACTGTACCGCAGACGGTCAGGCCCAACCACAGCCTGTTCGGGTTCTATCTCGGACTCCTCTTCCTCCTCTGGGGGCAAGGGCGGTGGTTGTGGACCTTCTTTGCGCCACACGACCGCCAGCAGCCCGCCCATGAACGCGCCTGCTAGGTGACCTTGCCAGCTGACGCCGACTTCGATAGGAAAGACGCCCCAGACAATGCTGCCGTACAAGAAGACGACCACGAGGGCCACCCGCATCAAAATGGCATGGCGCCGGATGACACCACTTAAAAAGAGAAAGGCCGCGAGGGCATAGACCACTCCACTGAGTCCAATGTGGTTGCCACTGGCGCCACTCGTCCACAGCAGGATTCCGCTTCCCAGCCACGTCCAGAAGAGCACTTTCAATCCAATGCCCCTGTAGAAGTAGAGCAGCATGGAGGAAAGGGTGAAAAACGACACGGTATTGCTCCAAATGTGCTCCCAACCTCCATGAAGAAAGGCCATGGACAAGATGCCTACCAAGCCTTCGGTGCGAAGAGGCCGGTTGCCAAATCGGTTCAGCCCCAGGTTGAACTGGAGATTGATGAGAAAAGCGCCCCACACCAAAACGAGGCAGCCGATGGTGACAATCAGCGCATGCTGAATGCGCCGCTTATCGGCCTCCAACTCTTGTTTCACCTGTTCAGGAGGCGCGCCATGTTGTGGCATGCCCGGTCTGCGGTAGGAGCGCCAAGGGCGGGCACCGGGTGCAATGGCACCGCTACCCGGGGCAGATGGCGGCGCTTTTGGAGCGGCGCTACTGGGCTTCTGGGGCCCGTCCGAGGTGCTCGAGCTGGTGCTGGAAGTGCCGCCGAAATTGGGGTTCGGCGTGGCATCCACATGATTGTTTGGAAAAGAACCCACAGCGCCAAATTAGGCCGCAAATCACGGAACTACTTTGCCACTGCGAACCTGAAAGACAATGAGCGTTACAGAACTCACAGCGTTGATTTCTCTGTTGGAAGATCCCGATGAGGGCATCTACCACACAGTGCGTCAGGAATTGGAGCAGATTGGTGAGCCGGTATTACGGCCATTGCGCACTGCCATTTCTGAAGAAGGCCATGGCGATGTTTTTTTGAGCAGGGCCAAAGCCCTGCTTGACCACTTGGGTACCGGAGAGGTGAGAAGTGGTTTTGCCGATTGGATCGGATCTGAAGACCACCATGTGGCGGAAGCTTTATTGCTCTTGGATAGATACATTGACCCTACGCGTTCCATTGAGGAGCTCAAGGAAACGGTCGATCGGGTCAGGCAAGACATTTGGCTGGAGTTAAACGACGACATGACTGCTTTGGAGCAAGTCAAGGTGTTCAATCGGATTTTCTTTGAGCACCATGGGTTCGAGGGCACTCGAGGCGGGGCGGCCAAACCGGCGCATGCTTTACCGCGCGAAGTGCTCAGCCAGCGCAAAGGAAACTCCCTCGCTTTGGGGGCACTCTACCTGGCACTTGCCCAGGAGTTGGCGTTGCCCATTCACGGAGTCAATCTCCCGAACCACTTCATCTTGGCGTATTGTGATGGTGGCCACTTGGGTGAATTCAATGAGGACGGCGGCCCAGGCGGCGTATTGTTCTACATCAACCCATTCAACAAAGGGGGGGTCATCCATCCCGATGAGGTCAACGCATTTTTGGGGCATTTAGATTTACCGGTAGGGCAGCAAAGCTGTGGTCCCTGCCATCCCATCGATGTGGTCAGGAGGCTGATTGGGAATCTGGCCTATGCGTTCGAGCGCGAAGAGCTCTTGGAAGAAGCAGAGCGGATGCGCGAGCTCTTGTTCTTTGTGGAGGGGTGTTCATCCCCTCAGCGCGCTGAGCGTGCGGAATAACACTTTGACGTCTCCCGCAAAACTGCGTTCCTGCGCATAGCGAACTTGAATCGCCATTTTTTGTGGCAAAATGTCCTGTCGGTAGCACGCCTTAGGGTCGGTTGCAGCGGCAAGAACCGTCCCTTCGTCTTTAAACTCCAAGGCATCCGGCCCTGTGATGCCGGGCCGCACCTGAAGGATACAATGCCAATCTTGGGCGGCGAGATCGACGAATTCAGGCACCTCGGGGCGTGGCCCCACCAGGCTCATGTCTCCTTTGAGCACATTCCACAATTGCGGCCATTCGTCGATGCGGAAGCGCCGCAGCATGGCACCGAGCGGGGTCACCCTGAGATCGCCTTCGCCTGCGGTGATGGCCGAGTCGCCAGGTTGCGCATGGCGCATGGTCCTGAATTTGACAATGGCAAAGGGCTGACCATAGCGTCCCACACGCTCTTGTTTGAACAGCACGCCAGGGCCTTGCTTGAAGCGCAGCACGATGGCGAGAAACAGCAAGGGCAGGGCCAAAACAGCCAAGAGTCCCAAAGTGGCCACAAGGTCGAAGGCGCGTTTCATGAGGCGTCCTGGTCTGTCAGCGCTTCGATGCTGGTGGTCAGCGCATCCACAACACGGTCCACATCTTCGATCGACATGTGCCGGTGAATGGGCAGACTGAGGGCCGCATCAAAAGCGGCAATGGCCTCGGGGCAGTCGTCACGCTTGGCCCCCCGTTCCGCATAAGCGGTGAGCAAGGGCAAGGGCGGGAAGTGGACATTGGTTGCAATGTCTTGAGCAGAGAGGGCCTCGATGAGGGCATCCCGATAGGGAACGAACCCCTCTTTCAATTGAACGATGTAGAGGTGATCGGCAGTCTTACGCATGGCGCCACTGCGCTTGGGAAGTTCGACCAAGCCCAGGGCGTTCAGCCGTTCATCGTATCGATCGGCGAGTTGGGCCCGGTAAGCGAGGTCAGCAGGGTACCGTTCCAGTGCCACCCGTCCCATGGCGGCTTGGATATCGGTCATGTTGCATTTGAAACCAGGATGGGTGACGTCATACCGCCAATTGCCTTTGCCCTTGCTGTTGAATTTCGCCGCCGCATCCTTGGATTGGCCATGCAGGCAATGTGACCGCAGCGTTCGGTATACCTCTGCATTGTCGAAAGGCGGCGGGAGAGCAAGGGCTGCAGCACCCCCTTCAGCGGTTGTGATGTTCTTGACCGCATGAAAGGAGAAGATGCTGATATCGGCAGCGGCGCCAACGGGCTGGCCTCCTGATGTGCCTCCCAATGAATGCGCTGCATCTGAAAGTAGCAATGGCCTTCCCAGTGCAGCTTGCATAGGATGGTCGCCCTCAAACCCATGGTTGCTGGCCCATTCCGACAACCGTGTTGCCCATTCGCCACACTGCACCGGCCATCCACCGATGTCAACGGGCATAACCACCTTGGTGCGGTGGTTGAGCAGGGGCGCCACTTGGTCCCACGTAATGTTGAGTCCGTCTCGGTCTGCCTTGCTAGGCAGGTCCACCAAGACGGGCTTGGCACCTCTGTGAAGCACGACGTTGGCCGTCGCGCAGTACGTATAGGCCGGCAAGATGACCTCGTCTCCAGGTCCAACGCCAAACCAATCCAGCACAACGCCGGCAAGGCCTGTCCACGACCCTCCACACACCACATGAGGGGCGCCTACAAATTGGGCCAGCTCTTGCTCAAAAGCCGCGGTTTCAGGACCGGTTGTGATCCAGCCTGAGCGCAGCACGCGCTCCACTGCAGCAATGGCAGCCTCGTCTATAAATGGCGGTGCAAAACCAATGGGGGATGGGTGGCCCGGTGTGGCATTGGATGTAGGCATGAACGCGAAATTCGTCGAACGCGCTCAATTCCCGGCTCTCCGGGCTACTTTCACGGAATAAAGCTCAAAAAATGTGGCTAGAGAAGGACAATCGCCTGGTGCGGGAATTTCGGTTTAAGGACTTCCAAGAAGCATTCACGTTTATGACCCGTGTGGCTTTTCTGGCCGAAAAGCATGCCCACCATCCCACCTTTCACAATGAGTACAGCTATGTGCGCATTGAGCTGCACACCCATGATGCGGGTAGGGTCGTCACGGACAAAGACCGCCATTTGGCCGACGCAATCGATGGCCTCTTGCAATGAGTGAAACGGCCGCATCTGCATGATGCGGTGTTGGTCTACTTTAGAGTTTGTTCCACAAAAAAAGGCCCTCGATGGAGGGCCTTTTTTGATCGGTTATGTCAAGGATTACTTACCAGCTCCGTCCTCAACGGGAGCGGGAGTAACGTTGGCAGAGATCGTAATGCGCGTCTGCTCAGGAACAGTGTTCGCATTGATCGTTACCGTCTTGGTCTGCTTGTTCTTCTTTCCCTTGGAGTTGAACTTGACTTCAATCTCACCGACTTCTCCAGGAGCGATAGGCTCCTTGGGGCACTGGGGTACAGTGCAGCCGCAAGATCCCTTGCAACGGTCAATGATGAGTGGGTTGTCACCGGTGTTGGTGAACTTGAAAATGTGCGTGACAGCATCACCTTCATCGATGGTGCCGAAATCCCACGCGTTCTCCGCGAAGGAAATAGAGGTGGAAGGACCAGCTTCAACGGGGGCCTCTGCAGCGTCGGCTGCGGGGTCCATTTTGGCTTCTGGGGCCGCAGTCTCAGCTGCCGCCTCTGTGGTTGCTGCTGGAGCTGCATTTTCTCCTGCGTCTCCATTCTCGCTTGAACAGGCGACGAGCAGCATGGGGATGGCAAACGTGGCCAGGGTACGTTGGATGTTCATTGTGTGGGTTGTCGTATGCTACAAAATTAATGCCTTGCGCTCAAGGCCGCGAAAAAAGGAAACAGGTTGTTCCGGTTGTCGGCGTGAATTATCGGTTGCCGATGCCTGAATCCTTGTAAGTCCCATCCTTGAGCACTTCAATGCCACGTTGATACACGGGATTGATGGGATTGAAGACTTCGTAGAAAGTGGCGGTGTCAAACATGTTGCGCCCCAGTATGGCCTTCAGTCGAAGGGTGATGGCCGGCAGACTCGTATTCCAATCTTCTTCGACAAATGGGATGTCTTCCGCTTCGCCCAAGGCCACCAGCTGATCGAGCAATGCTGGACTCAAGACATAATCTTGGACAAAAGATTCCTTGTCTGAAAGTGAACGCTCTAGCGCTTTCCGATCGGCATCGACAAACTCGAGCACGGCTCTGTTAAAGAGGCCTTTGCGCAAGAGGTCGGTGAAGTAGACGCTGTTCATAGAGGTGTCAATGGGCACAAAAACATCGGGTAAGATGCCTCCGCCGCCATAGACGGTGCGGTTCATAATGAGCGTGCTGTAACGCAAGCTATCTGGGAGGTCCAAGCTGTCCAATGACATCAACTCGCCCTTTTCAAAGCGTTCGTATTTCTCGCGGCGGTATGCGTCCACGCCATCTTCGTAGGGCTTCTGTATGCAGCGCCCGGACGGGGTGAAGTATTGTTGAACCGTTAAGCGAACGGCACTGCCATCGGGCAAGCGCACGGGCCTCTGAACGAGTCCTTTTCCAAAAGTCCTGCGGCCCACAATCAACCCGCGATCCCAGTCTTGAATGGCGCCGCTTACGATTTCACTGGCAGAGGCACTGGACTCATCGACCAACACCACCAAACGGCCTTTTTCAAACTGTCCTGTTTTCTCTGCGATGCGGTCTTCCCTGGGGAAAGCCCGGCCATCGGTGTAAACAATAAGCCGGTCACCCGAGATGAATTCGTCGCCCATGGCAATGGCGGTGTTCAGCATACCGCCACCATTTCCCTGGAGGTCCAAGATCAAGTCTTTCATGCCATCGGATTGCAGGGCATCCAAGGCCTCGAGGAGCTCGGTCATCGTCTCCTTGGAGAACCGGTTGACTTTGATGTAGCCAATGCGGCTGTCCACCATGTAGGACGCATCCACACTGTAAATCGGGATTTTGTCGCGCTCAATGTCAAAATAAATCAGCCCATCGACCTTGCTGCGTTTAATGCCGACATCCACATGGGTCCCCTTGGGACCTTTGAGCTTCTCCATGACCCCTTTGTTGCGGATGCCAACGCCGGCAACAACCTCTCCATCGACTTCGACGATCCGGTCACCAGAAAGGATACCGAGGCGCTCACTGGGTCCGCCAGCAATGGTCGATACGACCATGATGGTGTCCTTCATGATGTTGAAACGGACGCCGATGCCTTCGAACTTTCCGTTGAGGGGCTCATCGGCCTGCTGCAAGTCTTCGGAAGGGATGTACACCGAATGCGGGTCAAGCTCTTCCAACATACCGCGAATGGCCGTTTCGACCAATCCATCAAGGTCCACTGAGTCCACATACATGCGGTTCATGTAGTAGAGCAGCGTGTTGAATTTCTCCCCTTGATCTTGTACCGTTTTTTGGGCCGATAGTGGAGAAATGGCGAGCAGCATAAAACTGGCCATGATCCATGGTGTCCAAGCCGTTTTTCTGGCGTTTATCCTCATGCTCGCAAGATAGGGGCGAGGTTGGGCGGCTCAGTCCCTTGAGGTGGTTTGAAATGCCAAAAAAATGGGTGGCCGGGATTGGTGCGTTTATCTTGCCAAAAGAAGCCAGCGTGCCAATCGCTCTTCAAACCTGCTAGATCATGTTGAATTCAAACGCTACGCGCGGGCTGCTGTCCGCATTCTTCATCCTGTTTTCTGCGTCGGTTTGGGGCCAGACGGAATCCCAGCCTTGTCCGAACCCTTTGCTCACGGCGACAGGCGATGAAGTGATACTTCCAGCTTTGGGCTTGGAACAAGCATGGGAGCGCGCTGAAAAAGAAGAGGCAACCTTGGGCAAGCACCTTTATGGCATTGTCGTGCCTTTTGCTGCAGCCTTGGAGCCTCAGTCCTTTTCTGACCTGCATGTCGTTTCGATTCGCGTGCCGGACGCGGTGGGAGTTGCGGTGCATTTCGACGATTTCCATCTGCCTGCAGGGGTCCAAATGTGGGTCACCAATGAAGACGGCACTTGGCAGGAGGGGCCATATGATTTCAGGGACAATGACGGGCACGGCCGGTTGGCCACAGGTGATGTCCCTGGAGAAGTGGCGGTGCTGCGTTTGACTTTGCCTCCTGGGGCCGCAGAACAGGTGCACTTGCACATCGAGGGTGCGGCCGGGTTGTTCCGCGATGTGGACGGCGCGCGCGGAGGCAGTCAGCCTTGCGAAGTCGATGTGGCATGTCCAGAGATTGTCGGGTGGGAGTGCCAAAGAGATGCCACTGTTCGCCTTTCTATCATTGAGAGTGGCGGGTCCTACCTCTGCTCGGGAGCCATGGTGAATACCACATCGCTTGACTGCCGACAGTATATGCTGACGGCCTTGCACTGTGCCAGCGAAGTCACCGATGATGAGTTCGCCCTGCTTAAGGTGTACTACAACTACGAGCGTCCAGAGTGTGGCGAAGGAAACGGCTTTTTGAACCGCCGCAGGACGGGTGTGATTCGTTTGGCCGATTCGGACGATATCCAAGGCAACAATTTTGACGGTTCGGATTTTCTTTTGGTGGAAGTGGAAGATGAGATTCCTTCTAGCTGGGATGTCTATTACGCAGGCTGGGATGCCAGTGGATCTGGTTCAAACAGTGGGGTTGGCATTCACCACCCTTCCGGTGACGTCAAGAAGGTCAGCACCTTCACCCAAAACACATCGAGCATCAGCTTGGGCTCATTCGGCTCCCATTGGCGGGTGTATTGGGTCGAAACCATCACCAACCATGGTGTGACAGAAGGCGGTTCATCCGGATCGCACCTCTTTAATGAAGAAGGCCTCTCCATAGGAACCCTTTCGGCCGGCCTCTCTGCGTGCACGAACAATGGCGTGGGACAGGGTACAGGACCCGATGAGCCGGATTACTATGGGAAGATGTCGTACCACTGGGACGACAATCCCAACCCTTCGGACGAGAAGTTGAATCTGTGGCTGGATTCCGAGCAAACCGGAGCAACGCTTTTGCACGGCGCATACCCCAATTTCGACGCGGCCGTCCCCTGTGGACCGGCTCAAGCCTGTGAAAATGTTGCCGATGTGGCGCAGATGTCATTGGCCCGTGACTTGCGCATTCAACCCAACCCAGCCAGGGACGTGTTGTACCTCCGTTGGCCCCGTGGCGAATGGACGGGTGCGGCTCAAGTCGTGGTGCGCGATGCTTCCGGTCGGGAGCTACACACGGCTTCATGGTGGGGTGGGGCCACTGCTTTGGAGGTAGGAGGCTGGCCAAGGGGCATGGTCTTGGTCACCGTCGTGATGGCGGATGGATCTCAGGTCACCCGAAGGGTCATCTTGGATTGATCACCTCACCCAGACCAGATCTTCCAATTCAACACGGGTTCGGAATTCCCCGAAGGCTACGGTGGCCTTTTTGCCTTTGACTGCGAGCACTTCACCCCGTTGTCGCCCTTCTTTGAGGCGCACGGTGCTGCCCACCACGATGCGGTCGGTATGCTGTTTGGTGCGCTTGGACTTCTTACGCTGTTGCGCGGCCTCCTTCTTCCGTGCTGCTGCGTCGGCCTTCTCCGTTTGCTTAGTGGCCTCTACAGAGAGGTATTTTCGGATGTCTTCAAGGAGGGGCTTGTTGGATTGTCCCGAAGTGAACCGGTCGATGAACTGTTGCAGTTTTTTTCCGCGCACCAGGGCGTCATTCTGATCTTTCCCCACCCGCTGCACCGACTCTTGACGCTCCTCGAGGCGCGCTGCACGCTCCTCAAATGATCGCTTGGCTTCGGAGGCGGCATGCTCGGCTTGTAGCTGGCGGTCCGTGATTTTGACGTGCCGGGTTTTTTCCTTCTGTAAGGAAGCGATTAGCCCGTCGAGCTTCACTTTTCGCGGGTCGAGCTTCTGCTTGGCGCGATCGATGATGTCGGCGGGAATGCCATTGAGTTCGGCCACCTCAAAGGTGAATGAGCTGCCGGGATGTCCCAGGTCCAAATGGTAGGTTGGCGAGAGGGTTTCGGCATCAAACAGCATGCTGCCATTGATGGCCTCTGGCATTTGGGTGGCGCGTGTTTTGATGTTGGCGTAATGGGTGGTGATCACACCGAATACGCCCTTCTCGTAGAGCTCTTCAAAAAACACCTCGGCCAGGGCACCACCGAGTTCTGGGTCACTTCCGGTACCAAACTCATCCAGCAGCAGCAAGCTGTTGCGCCCCGCTCCATGGAGGAATCCTTTCATCCTATTGAGCCGGTAGCTGTATGTGGAGAGTTGGTTCTCAATGCTTTGGTTGTCTCCGATGTCGGTCAGGATTTGTTTAAACAAGCCAAAGGCGCTGTCGGGGTGCACAGGGACAAGGAGCCCACTTTGGACCATGGCTTGAAGCAGGCCCACCATTTTGAGTGTGATGGACTTGCCGCCGGCGTTGGGGCCACTGATGATCAACATCCTGCGTCCCTCATGGAGGGTAAGGTGCTGGGGTTCGACGGGCAATCCCTTGCCTCGGTGGGCAAGCATCAACAAAGGGTGGTGAGCCTTGAGCAAATCCATGCGCAAATCCTTCACGATGTGCGGCATGCTCGCATCCATAGACAGGGCCAGTTTGACCTTGGCTTGAATAAAATCCAATCGCACGAGCAGGCGCTGTTGGGCCTTGATGAGTGGGGTGTGTTTGCGAATGCGTTGGGTCAAATCCCGAAGAATGCGCACAATTTCTCGGCGCTCATCGTCGCGGAGCATTTCCAATTCATGGTTGACTTGATGGCAGTCCGCGGGTTCAATAAAGGTGACCGACCCTGTTTTGGAGGTGCCCAGTGCAGACCCGCGGACTTTTCTTTTGTGGGTGCTCGCCACCGCGAGGACGCGCCGCTCGTTCAAGTAGCCTTCAGCGGTATCGGAGAGCCAGCCCTGTTTGGCAGATGAACGCATGGCTTTGTCAAACAGGCGGTTGACTTGTCGCCGTGCCGTCTGTATGTTGATGCGGATGCGCCCTAAGTCGGCAGATGCTTGGCTTCGGACCCCGCCTTTGGGGTCAAATACGGCCTCAATTTCCTTGACAATCTCCTTGTTCTCGCTCACGGTTCCCAGCATGCCACACAGGCGTGGAAAGGCGCGTTCGCGGCCGTGGAGGGCACCCACAATGTCATTGACCAAACGTGTGCTTTGCAAAACCCGCATAAACCCGGCTTCTGTGAGGGCGGATCCCGAGACTTCGAGCAGTTTGATTTCCCCACGGATTTCCTCAAAAACGAGGGTCGGGAAGGTGTGCCCTTCGACGCGGATGCGCCTGAGTTCATCGGTGGATTGGAGCGCTGAGGTCACTGTAGGCCGGTGCGCACTGGGCTCCAAAGTCTGGGCCTTTCTGCGTGCAGCGTCCGAAGTGCAGTGGTCTTCCAGCAGTTGCCGTATGGTGCTGAATTCAAGATCGTTGACGGTCTGGTCATCAAATCCAACCAGTCCCCTTGGCGGGCCCTGCGGAGCCTTAGATTCGGCCATCTCGCAAAAAATTCTGGACCAGTTCTTCAGCCTGTTCGGGGTGGCGGGCATCTACCCAATGAACACAGGGCTGACGGTGGAACCAGGTCAGTTGTCTCCGCGCAAATTGCCGGGTGGTTTCTTGTATTCTGCGTATTGCTGTATCCATCTCCATGCTGCCCTCGAGTACTTCAAACAGCGGAGGGTAGCCCACGGTTCTCAGCGCGTTGACATGCCGCATGTGCATGACCTGTCGGGCTTCTTCAAGCCAGCCGTTTTCTATCATCTGTTCAGTACGCACATTGATTCGGCTGTGCAAGAATTCACGCGGTGCACCCAAGCCAATCGTGAGGGTGTCCCAAGGGCGACCTTCTGAGCGGGACCAGCCTCCTGCAAGGCACTGTCGCTTCTCGGAATGCTGTTTTCTGAGAGCGGTGTAGGTCTGTCCCGAGGATCGGCATACTTCCAAAGCCCGGATCACCCTGTGGGGGTTGGCCGGGTCTACGGTCTTGCGGTGTTCAGGGTCCAGACGTGCGAGTTCTTCGAGGAGCGGAAGCAAGCCCTCAGAGGCATGTTGTGCATTCAGGGCCGCTCGTATGGCGGGGTCGGCAGGGATGTCATCAAATCCATCCTGAACAGCTTGGGTGTACAATCCACTGCCGCCCACCATGATGGCCACGGGCTGAAGACCTTGGCTTGCGCGCTCGTCGAAATGACCTTGCAGCCAATCGACGGCCTCTGCAGCAAACCGACCAGCGCTGTATTCTTCTTCGAGGGAGAGAAAGTCCACAAAGTGATGGGGGGCCTCGGTGCGTTCTTGAGCGGTAGGTTGGGCCGTTCCAATGGGGATGCCGCGGTAGAATTGCCTGCTGTCTGCCGAGACGATTTCAGCACTCAAAGCTTTGGCCAATGCGATGGATAGGCCGGTTTTGCCCACTGCAGTGGGCCCTACAATCGAAATGAGAAGCGGCGCGTCGCCCCGCTGTTGGATGTCGCCTTTGTCCGAATTCAATACGCTGCTTCGTCCAGGTCGTCGAGAGAAGTGAAGCTGGGGCCATCGTCTTCGTCGTCCTCTTCATCATTCAGGTAGGCATCCAACTCCGGGTCGCCCGTCTTAAGAGGACCATCGTCTTCAGCAGGCTCTTCCACCAAACCATCCAATAGGTCCACTTCTTTGGAGAACTGATCTGGGGCTTTTCCAAACTCCTCGGCCAGCAGGGGGTATTCTGGAACATCTCCATCCTCCATGCCCACGACTTCAACATAAAAGCACCACATCCTCAGGAAGTCATAGACGTATACCATCCGGTCGTTGTCGGCGGCCACCATATCGCCTATCGAAACCGTGCGCATCGAAGGGTAGGGGTTGCCGGAGTCATCGGTGCCCATATCCATCAAGGGCACTTCGCGGCCGCGCCCCCAATCTTCATCAGACTGAAAAAACGAAGCCATCTCACCTTCACCGAAATCAAAAGCAGCGAGAATGCCGCGGTGCAAGTCCTCGAGCGGAGCTGATTTGCCGATGACAATGTCTCGGAAGACGTCTTCTTCGATGTCGATGATGACGCGGAAACGGATGACGTTCATTTTTGGTGCACTCCTAAGCTGCAAATTTATGCCATCTCTGCTGCAGGCGCGTTAGTTTCGCACTTGGTCATCAACGCTGTAAGTACCCCGCTCATCATGCGCCTCCCATTCGACTCCCGTATTCTCAAGATTGCCTTGGCCGTTGGTGCCTTGGCTTACGCCATCCAATGCTTTATGACGGGTTATACCGGGAGTGGCATCGGCATGGTGTTACTCGCCGTTGCTTTTGGATTGAGCGCGGCGCGCAGTTTGCGCATGGTGATGGTGGCTTTTCGGATTCAGCAACAAAAAATGGACAAGGCGCGAGAAATTCTGGGAGGAATCAATCCAAAGCACTTGTGGCCCCGCAACCGCGGTCAGTATTGGTTTCTCCAAGGGAACTTGTTGCTTGAGTCTAGCCTGCCCGAGGCAGAAAAAGCGTTTCGCACCGCTTTGGAAGTGGGCTTGAAGCGGGATGAAGAAAAGGCGGCAGTCATGCTGAACCTTGCGGCCATTCAGAGTTCAAAGCGCCGCACCAAAGAGGCAAAAGCACTCATCGTTCAGGCCAAACGTTTGGACAAGAAAGGCATGTTGAAAGGGGACATCCGCACGATTGAGCAGATGGTCAACAATCCCCAACAGGTAATGCGCCGCCGCTGATTAAGTGGTTTTGGGGACTTCTCCTGTGCCTTGGGGACTGCCGTCCCAAGTGGGCAAAGTTTCCAACCCTTCCGGCAAAGAAGCCTCACGCTGGAGGTCCTGAATGGTCAGCAACCATTCCAGCGCCATGTCTTGGGCGCGTATGAACAGTTGTTCTTGGTGTTTTTCATCGAGGCTGGCCTGGGCGAATTGCCGCTCAAAATCTTCCATGGCAGCGTGCACCGCATACGCCACAGGCTGAAACGACCGATTGTTTGGTGTGTCGTCCATGTGGCGGGCACATTTCTCGAGTACGTCGAAGAGCACACTTCGAATCGCCCGTACTGTTTCGCCGCTTGCCATGCTGTCAAAGTAGCATGGAGTTGAACACCATCACGCGATGTGCGTGTCTTGTGGAAAAGAAGGCTTCAGAATGCCATCAGCCTGTCCAGGGCCTCGCCGAGTCGTTTGCGGGGCAGGTATTCGGCTTCGAGGCTAGGGGCAAAGGGGATAGGGGTGTCCAATGATGCCACCCTCGATACCGGAGCGTCGAGGTGGACAAAGCACGATTCCTGTATCCGGGAAGCGATCTCGGCACCAATGCCACCCGTGAGGCTGTCCTCGTGTAAGACCAGAACCCGTCCAGCTTGTGTAGAGGCTTCAAAAACCGCATCCCAGTCCAAAGGTGCGAGCGTCCGCAAATCCAAGACCCCCACCTTTCCCAAGCCTTCTTCACGATACCGGTCGGCTTCTTCCAGCGCCCAGTGGACACCCATGCCATAGGTCACAATCAGCGCATCATCTGCAGAGCCCATGAGCCGGGCCTTCCCGAACGGAAGGCTGTAGTCGTTCGTGGGAACGTCTCCACTCAAGCTGCGATAGAGTGCTTTGTGCTCAAAGAACAAAACAGGGTTGGGCGTGTCAAAGGCGGTAGCGAGCAGGCCCTTGGCGTCCTCTGGAAAGGCCGGGTAAGCAATCATCAAGCCCGGGACGTGGAAGAACCAAGCTTCGTTGGATTGGCTGTGAAAGGGGCCGGCTGCAACACCGCCTCCCGTGGGCATGCGCACGACCACATCGGCATGTTGTCCCCATCGCCAATGGAGTTTTGCGAGGTTGTTGACGATTTGGTTGAATCCGCAAGTCACAAAGTCAGCGAATTGCATCTCGACCATGGCTTTCATTCCAGCAATCGAGAGACCAAGACCAGATCCAATAATGGCGCTCTCGCAGAGGGGCGTGTTGCGCACCCGGTCCTCGCCAAAGCGGTCGACGAATCCGTCGGTGACCTTGAAAACACCGCCGTAATGGCCAATGTCTTGCCCCATCAGTACGAGGTTGTCGTGTCGCTCCATCGCAGCAGACAACCCCTCCGAAATCGCGTCAATGAACCTCAATTCCTTGGACTCGGTCCCTGGAGCGCGGAGTGCAGGGGCGTCCCGTCGGAACAAGCGTTCGATCTCATGGTCAGCGTCTGCGACAACCTCAGGCTCAGACTCTGCGGCTTTGAGTGCCGTTGCGATGGCCTTTTGAATGTCCGACTTGCGGCCGTCTACCTCTTCTGAGGTGATGTGTCCTTCACGAATCAGAAACTCCACGTAGCGGTCCACGGGGTCTCGCTGCTCCCAAGCTTCAATGACGCCTTCGGGATAATACTTGGTGCCGCTCGCTTCCTCGTGACCCCTGCGCCGGAAAGTATCGAACTCCAACATGATCGGGCGGGGCCTTTCACGGATGGAGGCCGCTGCTTTGCGCACGGTGTCATAGACCTCCAAAATGTCATTGCCGTTGACGCGGATGGCGTCTTCTTCCGGAATGCCGTAACCCGCTGCCTTGTCAATGAACTGCGCACATCTAAACTGTTGGCTGCTCGGTGTCGACAGGCCCCAGTGATTGCTTTCGATGCAAAACAGCACTGGCAGGTCCCATACACTGGCGACGTTGAGGGCTTCGTGAAAGTCACCTTCGCTGGTGCCACCATCACCTGTAAAGACAAGCGTAGCCTTTGCACTGCCCCGGTTTTTGGACGCGAGTGCAATGCCATCGGCGATGCCCAGTTGTGGCCCCAAGTGGCTGATCATACCCACAATGTGGTGGTCCATCGTACCAAAGTGAAAGCTGCGATCGTGTCCTTGTGTAAAGCCCGAAGCCTTGCCCTGAAACTGGGCAAAAAGCTGGGTAAGGCTCACATTTCTTGTTGTGAAAACACCCAGGTTTCTGTGCATCGGCAGGATGACCTCGTCGGCGTCCAATGCGGCCGCACATCCCACTGAAATGGCTTCTTGGCCCATGCCAGAAAACCATTTGCTGATGCGTCCTTGACGGAGCAGGCTGAGCATTTTTTCTTCGATCAGCCTGGGCAACAAGATTTGATCGAGCAGCTGAAGCATCACATCGGGGGCAATGCCACGGTCTTCGATGTGCAATTCGGGAACCTTTGTAGGAGCCATTGCCACAAATCTAACTGCCCCTTTGTCCGCCTCGCAGTGGCCATCGGACGTATTTTGCCGTTGGAAATGAACAGCGCCACATCAGGACCTTCCTCGGAGCCCCACGCAGCAGCCACTGCTCTGGTTCGTCTTTCTCCAAAAGCGTCCCGAAATAACGAGGCGATTGCGGCTGCATTGCGAGATCAGGGGTTTGAATGTGAGGAGTTTACCGTGCTAAAGCGCAGTTTAGATGCCCGGCGCAGACCGGCCATCGTCGAGCTTATTGTAGGGATCGATGTAAAGGCTGTGCCTCGCGAAAATGGAGAGTGGCAAGACGTGTCTAAGGCTCCAGGGATTGTCATTGTCGGGGCTGGACCTGCCGGATTGTATTGCGCTTTGCGACTGATTGAGCTCGGGTTCAAACCCATTGTGATCGAGCGGGGCAAGGAGGTGCGAGAGCGCAGACGGGACTTGGTCCAGTTGATCAGGAAAGGAGAGGTTGACCCTGACTCCAATTACTGCTTTGGCGAAGGTGGGGCAGGAACGTACTCAGACGGAAAGC
>Ga0115565_10001372_pt1 | contig 20119 bp, 14 predicted proteins | sample COGITO_mtgs_1105_FD_87199 | JGI IMG/M metagenome (GOLD analysis project Ga0115565, IMG submission 87199) | Pelagic marine microbial communities from North Sea - COGITO_mtgs_110530 | ecosystem: Environmental > Aquatic > Marine > Epipelagic | place: Germany:Helgoland, sampling site Kabeltonne... | reverse complement strand
ACCGCCAACATCGCGTAAAGCTTTACCTCGTATGGAAGTGTCCATAAAGACCCATTTACTGCATTAGGATACGGAATGTTTGCAAAGACACTTGGCAAATCAAATTCAACGCCAAAAAAAAGTGTCATATTCTTGAGAATATACAGTTGAGTTTGTTCGTGTTGTATATAGTCCCCAAAACTCAAACTGGTAAACCATGCACCCACAATAAACACAGAAAATAAGACAGCGACGACCAAACCGGGATATATTCTAAGCGCTCGTGCCCAAATAAAAATAAGTAGATTGTTACGAGAAAAAAAACTACCTGTGATTAAAAAGCCACTGGTCACAAAAAACAAATCGACAGCGACAGCCCCAAAAGAAAAATTGGCCAGAGCAAACAACGGTTCTGTTGTAACGGTTCCTAGAGCAAGATCAAAACTATGACTAAACAATACCAATACCGAAGCGATAAACCGCAACAAATTGAAATTATTATCTTTCGTTTTTGTATAAGAAGATAACGCCGAACTCATAGTATTTATCTCATTAAGTGATGTGAACGCGCGCCACAATCTATACAATGCATCGACTACAACATTTAATCAATAGTTTAGGAGAACTTGATGAAGTTAGTATCTTGGAACGTCAATGGTGTGCGCGCGGTCATGAAAAAAGAGTTTGTGGCCTCATTGGCCTCTTTAGATTGCGATATATTGTGTTTGCAAGAAACGAAAGCGCAAGACGATCAGGTACAAGAAGCGTTGGCTGAACTGGACGGTTATCATATTTTCACCAACTCAGCGGTCAAAAAAGGTTATTCAGGCACGAGTATTATTTCTCGTCACAAGCCACTCAGTATTAGTACCGATATCGGCATTGAAGAACATGACCAAGAGGGGCGCGTGCTATGCGCAGAGTTCGAAAAATTCTATCTCGTGACTGTCTACACGCCAAATTCTGGTAGCGAACTCAAACGTCTTGATTATCGCACAACGTGGGATACTGCGTTTTTGGCGTATGTAAACACACTAGAACAAAGCAAGCCTGTGGTTATCTGCGGCGATCTTAACGCAGCGCATAAAGATATTGATTTGGCTAGGCCAAAGCCAAACTACAACAAAAGCGCTGGGTATATGCAAGCAGAAATAGACGGTATCGATAACCTGACCGCCGCGGGGTATATTGATTCATTCCGTCACTTATACCCACAAACCACTAAATACAGCTGGTTTAGCTATCGTGCAGGCGCAAGAGAGCGCAATGTAGGATGGAGAATAGATTACTTTTTTGTATCTAGCGCACTTAAAGACACTATCAAGCACGCTGATATACATAACGAAATCTTTGGTTCTGATCATTGCCCAGTTAGTGTTCAGCTAGCGTTAGAATAATTTTATCGCTCTTTTTGCTACTTTTTTTGGATCTTAAATTTGTTACGACTTCCTCTAAACACCGTTGCGCTAATCGCCGTTTGTGCAGGCTACCTTATTGCGCCGATGGGCATGGCTGCTGTAAATGTTGCGATTCCGGCGATGGCCGAGGATCTGCAGGCTAATGCGATAAAAGTTGCTTGGCTGCCGACACTTTATATTTTAGCAAATGTGGCTTTTATGTTGCCCTTTGGAAAAATAGCCGACAATTATGGTCGCAAAAAGGTCTACGCGATAGGATTGGCACTCAACGCAGTAAGTGCTTTGATGTGCGCAATAAGCTCAAATATTGACTGGATATTATTCTGGCGTTTTATTCAAGGCGCCGCGGGTGCGATGATCTTTAGCACTGGTGTGGCCATCATAACATCCGTAACACCCTCCAAAAAACGCGGGGCTGCACTTGGATTTTTAGCGGCCTGTGTTTACATAGGGCTTACGCTAGCGCCAGCAATAGGCGGTTGGCTGACTGAGTGGCTAAACTGGCGCGCTGTTTTTTACTTCCAAATCCCGTTGGTAATTGGCTTGCTAATCTTTATGAAATGGCAACTGCACGGTGAGTGGAAAAATGAACATCACTCTCGTTTTGATTGGATTGGTTCAGCTATTTTTATCACCTTCGCTTTCTCATTAGTCTACGGCTTGAGTAAATTACCCAGTCTTTTGGGTATCGCACTTTTACTCATCTCTGTTGCTAGCTTAATCGGGTTTATTGTCCACCAAAGCCGAGACAAGCAACCGTTGATCCGGGTTCAAATGTTTCGTGAAAGCCGAGTGTTTAGCTTATCACTGTCGACCTCGTTTTTGATGTATGGCAGTAATTTTGCGATCATATTTTTACTCAGCTTATATTTACAATACATCAAAGGTTTTAGTCCTGCGTATGCCGGCCAGATATTGTTAATGCAAGCGCTATTAATGGCCCTTGTTGCCCCATTCGCGGGCAAGTTGGCCGACAAGTTCGAACCGAGAATTATCGCCACATTGGGCTGTTTCATTGTCGCCATCGGCTTTGTGTTTCTGATTCAAATCGATACAACGACTAGCGCAGTTTATATCGGCAGTTGTTTGAGTATATTGGGTTTGGGTTTTGGCTTATTTTCAACCCCCAATAACAGTGCGATTATGGGCGCAGTAAAAGAACAAGAGGTTGGTGTCGCATCGGCATCAATGAACCTATCGCGCACCATTGGCAACTTGGTTGGCATGAGTTTGGTTAACTTGATGATGCACTATTACATCGGGGATGCGACCTTTACGCCCGAAAACAATCCCGAGTTGATGAGCACGATCTCCCTCGCGCTAATAATGTCATTAAGCTTTGTGGTGACCGCATGTGTTATTTCCGCATTGAGAGGCAGGCAATGAAAGGTAGACAAAAAAGTGCTAAAAACGACGACGTCTAAGCAAGACAAGACAATGCAAGCAGACGCCAAACTAATCCTCAAAAACGTGTTTGGATTTGAAGGTTTTCGAGAAACCCAGCAGCAAATTATCGAAAGCGTATTACAGCGCGATAATACATTGGCCATCATGCCGACGGGCGGCGGAAAGTCACTTTGTTATCAACTCCCCGCGCTCATGTTTGACGGTTTGACCGTGGTGATTTCACCGCTTATATCATTGATGCAAGACCAAGTTAGACAACTGGTGGAGTTAGATATAGCGTCTGCAGTGCTAAACAGTTCGTTAAGCACTCAGGCATATCAGAACAACTTGGATGCCCTTCAGAAGGGCGATATTAAACTCTTATTTTTGGCACCTGAGACCGCGCTTCAGCCGAGTATTTTGTCGTTGTTGCAAACTATCACAGTGGCGAGCATTGGGATTGATGAAGCCCACTGTATATCCGAATGGGGACATGAATTTCGTCCCGAATATCGCCAGCTAGACCGACTGATAAATTGCTTTCCAAATGCCGTTGTTACTGCGCTTACCGCTACTGCAACACCGCGCGTAAGAGAGGATATAAAGCGCCAGTTGCAAATCTCAGACGATAGCGAGTTTGTCGCCAGCTTTGACCGCCCCAATCTATTTATCGATGTAATGTTAAAAGACAATCCTTACACGCAAGCAACATCGTTTATAGATAAGCATCCTGAGCAATCAGGCATCATTTATGTTCAATCTCGCTCGGGCGTTGATGAACTATGTGCAAAGCTAAAGCAAGATGGATACTCGGTCTTGGCTTATCATGCAGGCTTAAACAGCAAAAAACGCGAGACTTATCAAGAGCAGTTTGTGCGCGATGATGTTGATATTATTGTGGCAACTGTGGCTTTTGGCATGGGCATTAACAAACCTGATGTGCGCTATGTACTGCACTATGATTTACCCAAAAATATCGAAAGCTACTATCAACAAATAGGCAGAGCAGGTAGAGATGGACTTGACGCTGACTGCCTATTGCTATTTGGTTATGGCGATACGGGCAAAATTCGTTACTTTATTGACCAGATGCAGATTGAACAAGAACGTCGTTTGGCAACAATGCATCTTAACCAGATGCTGGCACTGGCTGAAACAGAAGCGTGCAGAAGGCTACCTTTGTTGCAATACTTTGGTGAGACCGACGTGTCTATACAGTGCGGGAAATGCGACAATTGTGTCAGCACTGATAAAGAAAAATCCGACTTGACAGTGCCTGCACAAAAGTTTTTGTCTTGCGTGCATAGAACGGGACAACGGTTTGGCGCAGGTCATATTGTTGATGTGCTGCGCGGCTCGAATAACGAAAAAGTACTGCAAAATCAGCATAACCTGTTGTCAACCTATGATATCGGTAATGAATTTAGCAAAAAACAATGGATGGGATTATCACGCCAAATGATACAAAAGGGACTGTTACAGCAAGATGAACAATTTGGCAGTTTAAAACTCACACAACAAGCAGCCGATGTTTTGAAAGGCAAAGCACCTTTTTTTGCGATGTTACAACAGCCGGTGGCTGAGGGAACTCGCATAAATGGCTCTGGAAAAGATACGGTGGGACTCGGCGGCAACTCTGAGTTAGTGAACATTCTTAAAAACGAACGTAAAAAATTAGCCGACGCCGCCAATGTGCCTCCTTATGCAGTTTTTTCAGACCGCTCCTTGCAAGAGATGGCGCATTACTTTCCACATTCAGAATCGAGTTTTTTGCAAATACACGGTGTTGGCCAAGCGAAAGTAAGCAAATATGCAGACCAATTTTTAGCACTAATTGCAGACTTTTGTAGGCAACACAGCTTACAAGAAAAGAGTAATCAACAGGCAGCGAGCACAGCTCCTGCCAAAAACAAAACGCGCAGCGGACAGGCGGGATCAGTAGGCAGTAAAACGCTGCAAGTCGTTGAACGCTATGAGGCTGGTGAATCTGTTGCGCAGATAGCAGCCTCTATGAAAGTCAAAGACAACACGGTCTATACACACCTCTACAAATACGTACTATCAGGAAAACATTTGCTGGCGCTAGAGCATTTAATAAACGAAGTAGATGTCACGCCTCAACAGATTGAACATGCGCTTGGCGCTTTCGATGAACACGGCACGGAGCGCCTAAAACCTATTTTTGATGCCTTTGCAGACAAACCAAATTACGACATTAAGTACGAGCAACTGCATCTTTTGCGTGTGCTGTACTTAAGTAAGCAATCAAGCGCCAACAAAATTCTAGAGTAAGCGATCTTTAGCTCCCGCCTCTTCGCTATCGAAGCTAATATTAGCCTTTGCATTTTTGAGCAAAATTCCGACTTTCAGAAGCTCTTTTTGCATTTGCTTGGTCAATGCCGCATCACGTTGGTTTTGTTTTGCATTTGCTAGCGAAAGACGTGTATCAAAAACACATGTGACCACTAGACTAGCTGGGAAATTTGAATAATCAGCAGTGTGGGTCAACCATTCAAAGCCGGGAATATTAGTTTTTGCTTGCTCACAAAGTACGTTTAACGCGCGCACCACATTGTTATCTAACTTTTTGACTGTTTTGTTCATTTTGTTACTCAGTCTCTAATTGCCTCAATACTTGACACGTTGTCTACGCCGCTATGGTTTGTTTAGAAGAACCCAATTCGACTACTGACTTAAAAATATCGGTAAGCATGATATGTTTGTCAATCGAAGCTCAAACAACTGCATCTACAACCGCTAAGTTACCTTTGTTCTCTAACCAAACTTTGCGGTCTCCGGCGCGTTTTTTAGATAGCAGCATATCCATCAATTCGAGCATGTTTTCTGCATCATCACTGGTAAGTTGTACTAACCTTCGCGTATTCGGATCCATGGTAGTTTCGCGCAGTTGCAAGGGGTTCATTTCGCCTAAGCCTTTGAAGCGCTGAACATTGACTTTGCCGCGTTTCTTTTCTTTTTCGATGCGGTCCAAGATGCTAATGCGTTCACTTTCATCAAGCGCGTAATATACCTCTTTGCCGATATCTATTCGAAACAAGGGCGGCATCGCGACGTGGACATGACCGTGGTCAACAAGTGCTCTAAAGTGTTTTACAAACAATGCGCATAACAAGGTTGCAATATGCAATCCGTCTGAGTCAGCATCTGCCAGAATGCAAATTTTGCCATAACGTAGGCCTGACAAATCATCTGAATCCGGATCAATGCCTAAGGCTACCGAAATATCGTGTATTTCTTGAGAGGCTAATACCTGTGATGAATCAACTTCCCAGCTATTAAGTATCTTGCCGCGTAAAGGCATAATCGCCTGAAACTCTCTATCGCGCGCTTGTTTTGCAGAGCCGCCGGCAGAATCCCCTTCGACCAAAAACAATTCAGACTTAGATGTATCTTGTCCACTGCAGTCAGTCAACTTTCCGGGTAATGCAGGTCCTTGTGTGACTTTTTTTCGCGCGACTTTTTTGCTTTGACGCAGACGGGTTTGTGCATTATTAATACACATCTCGGCCAAAAGCTCGGCAACATCAGTATGTTGGTTTAGCCATAAACTAAATGCGTCTTTGACACAGCCAGATACGTATCCAGCGGCTTGACGTGAAGATAGGCGTTCTTTGGTTTGGCCAGCAAACTGCGGATCGTGCATTTTGGTAGAAAGTATATAAGAACACCTATCCCAGATATCTTCGGCACTAATCTTGACACCACGCGGCATTAGATTTCTGAATTCACAAAACTCGCGCATCGCTTCTAACAAGCCCTGACGCAGTCCATTTACATGAGTACCGCCTTGCGCCGTTGGAATAAGGTTGACGTAGCTTTCGGTTACCATATCGCCACCTTCGGGCAGCCACATGACCGCCCAATCCGCGGCTTCACCTGTTCCGGTCACTTGCCCTACAAAAGGCGTATCATCGGGCAATGTTGTAAATTCTTTGACTGATTGATAGAGGTAGTCACGCAACCCATCTTCGTAGTACCACTCGGTAGTTTCGTTGGTAATTTTGTTATCGAATTTTATTTTTAGGCCAGGACACAACACGGCTTTTGCGCGCAAGACATGCAGCAGTTTGGTATTGGAAAACTTGTCGCTATCAAAGTAGCTTGGATCTGGCCAAAAATGAACACGCGTACCTGTGTTGCGCTTGCCACAAGTATCGATGATTTCTAACTCTTCGACTTTGTCGCCATTTTCAAATGCCATTTGGTAAACATTACCATTTCGTCTGATGCTAACTTCAACACGCTTGGAAAGCGCATTTACCACGGAAATTCCGACGCCGTGCAATCCGCCTGAATACTCGTAGTTTTTGTTCGAGAACTTACCGCCCGCATGCAGCTTGGTCATGATCAATTCGACACCGGTCATTTTTTCTTCGGCATGCATATCAACCGGCATTCCGCGCCCGTCATCGGTTACTTCTAGGGAGTTGTCGACATGTAACACCACTTTGATAGTCGAGGCGTGCCCTGCTAAGGCTTCATCCACACTGTTATCAATAACTTCTTGGCTGAGATGATTGGGTCTTGTGGTGTCCGTGTACATGCCAGGTCGGCGTTTTACCGGATCAAGGCCGTTTAAGACTTCAATAGCGTCAGAATTATATTGAGTTGACATGAATTTGCGCTTATTTTTTGACTGTTATTATATACAGGATATTAGCAAGCGCAGCGGCGATGAGCAATTGATATCATCAGCTTAATCTTGGCTTTGATTATACGTTTTATGTTATCCGTAGACTCACTCTGCAAACAAGAAAGCGTAAATAGCCGGCAAATGGTGCTGGTAGCCCTCAAAGCTGTGATTGCCGCCCTGTTCAATCACCAGATCTGCCCCTTGATACTTATTTTCTGCTAGCGTGTAATCAAGCGTTTCGTCTAAGGTTTGCAATAACACTTTATATGACTGGGGCTTTTTCAGCAGCTTGGTATCCAAACTGCGTAATTGCTCGATTTGTGCAGGCGCAATTTCAAAGCGCTCTTTCGTATTAGGGTTAATATGTTCGCCCATATAATCAACTAGCAAATCATAGGGTGTTACGGCAGGATTGACAATCACGGCTTTACCACCGTATTTTTCGACAAAATAAGTGGCTAAATATCCGCCCATCGAGCTACCAATAAACCTTAACTGATGCTGCGTCTTATCGACCGTCTGATTGAGGCTTTGCTGATAGGTGCTTTGTTCATAAGTGCTTTGTTCATAAGTGCTTTGTTCATAAGTGCTTTTTTCATAGGGGCGTTGCTTATCCTCAGCGTTGTTCTCGTCGAGGGTGTAATATGCGTCGTAAGGGTTCTCGCTTTTGTCAACAACGATACCCGCAATCACTTTTTCAATGGCTTCGACAGCTTGCAACGGATAACCTGGCAACGTTGGAAAATGGCATTTGATATGAGGCGCGTGCTGCTCAAAAAATGCTAACGTTTGCGTTGCTTTAACAGACTTGGGAGAACTTAAAAAACCGTGTAAATAAATTAAATGATGCATATCAGGTTACATTGAGGTGACTTGCAAGGTGCGCTGTTGTAAGCAAAAGTGTAGCCATTCCGCTAAAAACACATTAACCATTTGCTTTTCATTACGTTGATGCATTTTTATATTCGGATACTCGTAAGACGGTTTTAGCTTAGCCATGCGCTGGCTGGACAGTACTTCTGCCATTTTTGCATCGTGGTACAAGCGTATCTCCATCACAGGACACAGAAAACTAGGGGTCTTTTTTTGTACCTGAGACATTTCTACGGTACTAGTATATCGAGACGAATCTAATATTTTAATTTTGTATTCGAGTTCGTCACTAATAACGAACCTATAACTCAAGTCTTCGGTGTCGCAGTCAGGTAATAATTTCATCGCACAGGCGTAGTTACTATCGCAGGTTGCGAGAATAGTGGGCAGATGCGGTACATACTTTTTAATCAATGATGACTTACCTTTATAAAAATAATGCCTTATCAACGGCTCTGGCTCTGCTGATAGTTTTGAGACAATGTCGTAGACTAATCTATCAGATTCAACCAATTCCTAAAGTAGGCATTCAAAGTTACTCTATTGTTTATCGTCAGCTTTACGCCATTCAGCCAATAGTTTTTGTTTATTAATCATAAACCACTGAATGGCAATAATAGCCGCAGCGTTGTCTATCACGCCCGACTCGACCCAGTCCAATGCGAGTTGCTCTGGTACTCGATGAACCTTAATATCTTCTGATTCATACTCCAAACCATGCACGCCAGCAGCGGTGCTAGAGTCTACCTGAGCCATGTATATATGCAATCTTTCGGACGTGCCACCTGGACTAGACAGGTAGCTTAACGCTTTGCTCAGATGCGTCAAATCGACACCTGATTCTTCCTTAGCCTCGCGGATGCAAACGTCTTCGGCGGATTCGTTCGGCTCAATCATTCCTGCAATAATCTCAATTAGCCAAGGATTGTCACGCGTTGGCAAAGCGCCAATTCGAATTTGCTCAATAAGAACGAACTCTGCTCGTTTAAGATCATATGGCAGCACTGCGACAGCATGTCCGCGCTCAAATATTTCACGCTTGACAACCTTACTCCAACCACCTTCAAACAATCGATGTTTGAACTGATATTCTTCCATTTTGAAAAATCCGTCGAACACGTTTTTTCGACTAATAATCTCGATATCTTGCTTAGAAAACTGCGTGCCGACACCTTCTTCTGTGGTTTGGTGCAAACTGCTATCGCTGGTCTTGTCTGACATATGGCGCGCCTCTGGTACTTTAGTTTATCGTATTGACTGAATAAATAATGATGGTAATGATATTTGCGACCAACAGAATAGCTAAGCCTTGCAAGCACATAAGTAACCATTCTTTATATGATTCTTAATATAATTCTTTATAGATAACGTTTAACAGTGATCTGGATAAAAAATATAAAACTAGTATAAAGGTCTGCTGCAATTTATGTGTATTTTAGTAAAATTAAATCAATTTAATGCATTTAAAAACGTGACAACCTAACATTCTGTTACACTTATCAGCGTTATGTAACAAGCATTTATTAGGTTAGTCACGCTGAATAGCTTACGATTAGCTATCAGTAGATATCGCAATCGATACAATTCAAAAATTTGAAGGCTCTTTTATGAAGAAAACGTTACTTTCCTTAGTTGTCGGCATCAGTCTTAGTTTGCCTGTTTTTGCAGATGATTTATCTGCTGTGTATCAACTGGCTTTGCAAAATGACCCCGTGGTCAATCGTGCAAAAGCTGAAAAAGAGCTCGCCTACAGCGGCATTAAACTTAGCCGGGCAAATTTGCTGCCACAAATTTCGGGCGCCATCGGTTATGCAGTCAGCTCTCGAGACAACGTCGATTTTTCTGAAACGGGTATCAATGTTATCAGCTCAGATTCCGATAACATTAGTATGGGCATTGACTTAAATATGTCGCTTTACGATCACGCCAACTGGATTGGGATGGACCGCGCAGAAAAGGTAGCTCAACAGGGTGATGCAAACCTCGGCGCTGCATTGCAACAGTTGATTGTAAGAACCACCAACGCTTACCTTTCGGTGTTAAGAGAACAAGACAACGTTGAATTCGTTAAAGCAGAACTAAGGGCGATAGAGCGTCAACTAGAGCAGACTAAGCAGCGCTTTGAAGTGGGTTTAACAGCGATAACCGATGTCCATGAGGCGCAAGCAAACTTTGATAATACAGTAGCGAGATCCATTGTCGCAGAAAATACCGTTGAATTACGCCGCGAAGAGCTACGCGAAATTACCGGAAAATATCACGACGATATCGCTGTACTGGACACAAAAATGTTTTCTCCCGAAAAACCGACACCAGAAAGAGTAGACGGTTGGCTGGAGCTTGCAAAAGAGTCTAACTTGACACTGCTAAGCCAACGTTTAGCCAGAGACGTCGCCAAAGAAGACATCAATGCCGCGGTTGCTGGGCACTTCCCGACGCTTTCGCTAAACGCTGGACTGGATAAAAACAATCAAACTATTGAGTCGCGCGGCAGAGAAACCGACTTACCCACCCTTGACAGTTCTTCGATTTCACTTCAATTAAACATTCCCATCTACGAGGGTGGCAGAACTAGTACAAACTCTGAGCGCGCGCGCGCCAACTATGTCATTGCCAGTGAAACGTTAGAGTTGACGTACCGTCAGACCGTGCGCTCTGTACGCAGTTCTTTTAATGCAGTTAATGCATCCATTTCAACGATACGTGCATTAGAGCAGTCAGTTGTTTCGGCAGACAGTGCTCTCAAAGCCACCGAAGCAGGTTTTGATGTTGGCACCAGGACGATTGTTGATGTACTAAATTCAACACGTAACTTATTTGATGCACGCCGAAACTTAGCCGATGCTCGATATAACTTTATCAGCGCTATTGTTAGTTTAAAAGGTGCGGCAGGCACGCTTACCGCTGCTGATTTGAAAGCCATCAATCAAGTTTTGAAACCCGCACAGGCTTAAAAATCGACTAACGTTAAGAACATCCGTAGACGACACTAAAAAAGAGGCAAATGCCTCTTTTTTAGTATCCTTAGTAACAGTATCTCTGTTATCAATATTTGCTCCCCACATATCATATGTTTGACCTACATCAATCCATATTTGCTTTATTCCTTAGCGTATTTCTGTAGTTCTGCTAAAGTTATTGATTAAGAACATGAATAGGTAGTCTTTGTGTGTTCGAAAAGCTTGAATTAAAAACGGCTGTTTGGGTTTATGATATTGATCAGCATCGCATTGTTTGGGCAAACAACGCTGCGCTTGGTTGGTGGGAGAGTCCGTCTCTAAATGAGCTTAGTGCTCGTGATTTATCCCAAGGTGCGTCTCAAGCCGTTAGTCAAACCATGAATGAATATCAGAAGAATTTTTTGCAAGGCAAATCTTTCACTGAGCTATGGCACTTTACGCCTAATGGCATCAGCAAACGCGCACTATGCCGATTCTCTGGTGCAGTCTTGGATGATGGCCGCATGGGAATGCTAGTTGAAGCGACGTCCTCAGACACTTTTTCAAAGTTTAGCCGCGAGCAAAATACTACCATCGTCGCAACGTTCAGCAAAAATGGTAAATTTGAAAGTGGAAACCCACCGTTTTTGAATGCTTTTGGCGGGTCTCGCGTAAATTTAGATAACTTATTATCCGATATGACGCAGCTCATTACTGTTCAACAAAATTTAGCGCAACACAATCATTATGAAATAGATGTATTGTTAAAAACCAAGCGCGGAAAAACATGGTTTCGTGCGAGTTTTACGAGCGCTTCAAGAGTAGTCAAAAACAAATCAGAAAAAATGTTTTTGTGTCATTTGCACAATATTGACAATCGCAAAAAACGTGAGCTAGTGTTAATTCAACAGGCCTATACTGATGCGTTGACTGGCTTGTTAAATAGAAGGGGATTTTCGCAGGCCTTGAGCCAATCACTTGCGTCTAATATTGAAATAACTTTTTTTTATATCGACTTAGACGGTTTTAAAATGATTAATGATGCTTTAGGGCACGCTGTGGGAGATATGGTGTTGCAGGAAGTCGCAAAAAGACTCACATCAATAAAATTAAATGATGCTCAATATTGTCGGTTTGGCGGTGATGAATTTTTGATTGCAATACCAACCACTCAGAATAAGAAATCAATCAGTCAAATATCCTCATTGCTTTTACAAAAACTCTCACAGCCCTATACCGATGAAGGCTATCATCTAAATTTAATATCTAGCAGTATTGGCATCGCCACAAGTCCTAAGGACGGAAACAGCCTAGATGAATTAATCCGCTTTGCTGACTCGGCGATGTATCACTCGAAGCAGCATGGCAAAAAACGCGCGACAGTATTTGTTGCGGGTATGGAAAAACAAATATTACGCAAAAGTAAAATCACACAATATCTTAGTACTGCAATTCAGAATAATGAGCTGTACCTGCACTACCAACCGATTATCAATACGCATAAAAACACTATTCACTCTTTTGAAGCTTTGTTACGGTGGAAAAATCCCGAATTGGGTCAAGTCCCACCAAATGAGCTGATCGCGGTTGCCGAGCATGTTGGCTTGATAGAAGAAGTTGAAAACTGGGTCGCACGACGAGCAATAGCAGATTTACCTTTGCTTCGAAAATACACGAATAGCCAGGCAACCCTTGCAATAAATATATCAAGCATACATCTTGCCAATCCTGAACTGCCCGATTTTTTGATAAACACACTTCAGAATAATGGCTTGCTGCCATCTGACTTGGGCATTGAGATAACAGAAAGTGTAGAACTTGATGACGTGGAAAAAGCAAACCGTTTGATTAATCAAATCACGTCATTGGGAATCAATGTAAGCATAGACGATTTTGGAACTGGATATTCGTCGCTTGCTTATCTCTATAAAATCAATGCTAGCATCATTAAAATTGACAGAGAATTCGTTAACATCACCAGTAATCCAAAAACAGCATTAAAATCTGTTCACAACCTCATTACCTCTATTGGCCGCATGGCCGTTGTGGAGGGTATAGAAACCGAAGAGGATGCAGATACAGCAAATGAGGCTGGGATTATACTGCATCAAGGATATCTCTACGCGCGCCCTAAGCCATTATCGGCTTTTGAGCAAGACGACAAGGCTGATGTTACAAGTCCCTAATTTTCGGTTTTCGATCTAGCGCCTGACCCCGCGCTATCTAGCGATTGCTGTACTTTGACCAACTGCGCGCTAAGTTGTGCAATTTGGTCTTGGAGATCGTTCATACTCGGCTCTGTTTTTTCTCTTTCTAATTTGTTTTCAGCATCCATTACACCCACGACAATACCAATAACCATATTCAAAAAAGCAAATGCCGTAAGAAAGATGAACGTCATGTAGAATATCCAACTGGTTGGATACACTTCCATCGTTTCGTATTGAATATCCGTCCAATCTTCGAACGTCATAACTCTAAACAAAGTCAGCATGGAAATAGCAATATTGCCCCACAAAACAGGGTTGATATCGTTAAACAAGAAGCTGCCTATCGCCGCGTATATATAAAAGATTATAAACAGCAAAAGTACGACATAGCCCATCTTCGGCAGCGCTTTAATCAACGAGTTAATCAAAATACGCAGTTCTGGAATGATTGAAATCATTCGTAGTACTCTAAAAATCCTCACTAATCGAGCAAGCAACGCCATTTCAGATTCGTCGATAGGGATCAAGCTGATGACAACCACAAGGGTGTCAAATATGTTCCAAGCAGATTTAAAAAATTCCTTTTTCTTTTCTTCAGCAATAAAACGAATGCTTATCTCTATCAGAAAAAACAGAGTGATAAAAAGATCCATATATTCAGTTATTGCAAGCCCGATAGGCCCCAGTTCATAAGTCTTTGCGCCGATTTCCAGCGCAGAGATAATGATCACGGCGATAACAAACGCTTCGAACACGCGGTTTTGTTTTAAACGAAACAACGACAAACGCATTGTTTCGAAGGTGGTTGCGGACATTGAGAGTTTTGCCTTTTTACAGTTTTTCTGCTTAGTTAAGTTGATAAGTTCGTTTTAATTCGGCCATTCTCTGGTTAGAAGCTGGCAGTTTGAATTCCCGCTCCTCTAATCGTCTGCTTGCCACAGGCTTTTTACCATCCATAAGCAATGCCTCGACGTAATTCAAAAATACTTCTTCGTTATCAGTATCATCTACATCAGAGCGCTGATATGCCTCTACAGCTTCTGCAACACGATTTTGACGGATCAAAATTTGCGCATAGGTGTCAACCGTCGCCACGTTCTCTGGTCGCAAGTCATATGCACGTTTAGCATAGGAAGCCGCATCGCTTAACTTTCCTTCTTCCATCAAAAGATAAGCAAGATTATTGAGCACAATGAAGTTATTCTGATTTAATTCCAACGCTTGCTGGTATCTTTGTATCGCGCTGGCCGGCTTAGTTTCTAATTCTTTGCCAGCAACCAGCATAAGCGCTCTCAAATCGTTAGGATTCTTAGCTAAATGAGTGACCAAAAATTCGTAAGACTTATCTTCCTGCTTACTCAAGGTGTAAGCTTGCACTACCAACAGCATGTTTTTTGAATTAGACGAAGCGTTATACGCTAGCAGGGCATCTTCGATGGCGTCAGCAGGTCGGCCCTCTAAAATTGCTATACGCGCTGCCACACCTCGCAAAAAAGGCAGCGGTTGTATTTGTGCATCAAAACTGTTTAATATTCGTTTTGCACTCTTCGAATCTTCCGTCATCACGTAAAAGTACGCCTGCAAAATTTTCACCTGAATATCGTCACGCTCGCTCATAAACGATTGTGTCAGTTTTAGGGCATCAGCAAATTTGTTTTGTGCATCCAAAATCAACAGTTTGCCTAACAGAGCGTCACGCTGACTGGGAAACAAGGTTAACCAAGTGTCATAGTGCTGCTCTGCACGTGTGACTTGTTCAGACTGCAACAAAACATAGCCAAATAGCTGCCAATATGCGGCCGGTGCGTCTTTGTCCGCCTTAATTTTTGTTAACTGTGTGTCCGCTTGTTTAAGCTGCTCATTACTAACGTACATTCTTGAAACCAACATAAGCAATCCAGCATTATTGCTATCAGCTGCCAATGCCTCAAGGCTTGGTTTCATGCCTTTTTGAGCATCACCTAAACGCTGCTGAACCGAAAAATAAGCGGTTAATGCAGGCACGTATGATGGATTTCTGCTGATCACACTTTCTAGCTTTGTTGCTGCGGTTTTGAAATCTTCAGCGCGTATATCAAGACCAATCAATGCAATTTCTGCATTGACGTTATTGGGCTCCAAGGTCCTAGCCGCGGTATATGCATTTCTAGCGCCGTTAACATCACCTTGCCTTTGCTTAACATCACCTTCTAGCAATAATGCAGAAACACTATTGGGAACTTCGTTTTTCCACTGTTCGGCGAGTTCGGCGGCTTTTTCGAGTTGGTTAGTCGCCAAATAAGCAGTCGCTAAGGTTGTTTTTGCGGTCGCTGATGCGGGTGTTTTGGCAACCGCCTTTTCCAAATCGATAACACCATCAATATTGTTTAAAGATAACTTGAGCACTCCCAATCTGGTCAAATCTTCGCTTGTTTCACTGATACCCTCGGCCCTATCGACAGCTTCTTGCGCCTGTTGAACATTACCTGCTTGGAGCAATTCGTAGCCTGCTTTTGAGAACAACATAGCGTCATTTTCGGTCAAACTGTCTATGCGCCCTAGGACGCCTGTCGCTTCTTCGGCTTTGCCTGATTGAAGCTGGCTTGCCGCTAAAATCCGTAAGCCAGGGTGATTATCTGGCAGTAACTCGGCAATTTGTGAAAGGTGGCCCTCGGCTGCTTCAAAATCGCCCTGCTGAAAGGCTGCATACCCTGCTATTAGCCTAACAACTGGCGTCGCTCTGCCATTCGCAATTGCAACTTCAGAGTATTTTTGAGCATTTTCGAAGTCGTTATCAGCAGCTCTAATAACCCCTTTTAACTGGTTAAGAAGACCATTTTGGCTATTGATTTTTAACAGCTCATCAACATGAGGTTCTGCCTCACTCGTGCGTTTTTGTTCAACCAAAAGGTTAGCCAACGCAAAGCGCGTTTCCGAATCTTTTGGTGCTGCTTTTACATATTCTTGATAAACGTTGGCTGCTTCATCGGGCTGTTGATTGAGTAAATAAAGACGTGCCGTTAGTCCCAAGACATCTTTATTTAAGGGAGCTTGTTGTTGTAGCTCAATTGCCTTTGCTAATGCCTTTGGATAATTTTCGTCCAATACAATCTCAATGGTTTCAACTAAGCCCTTATATACTGAACGCGTTTCAATTTGCATTAACTCGTTAATGAGGGCTTGCGCTTCCCGACGTTTATCCAGTTGAACAAGTGATTGTACTTTGTAGAAGCCAACTTCAATCTGCTCCACTGGGGTCAAATCAGCATTGGTATGATCGACCTGCACCAACGCTGCGTTGGCACCAGTGCGCTGATATGCGCGTGTCAATAAAGGAATGACTTGCGCGCTGGGATGACCTAATTCGATAGCTTTGCTTAATTCTTTCTCAGCGGCTTCATAATTATTAGTATCAAGATATACTTTACCTAATTCAAAGCGTGCTTTAGCTAGATTGGGATCTACCTGAATTGCATTTTTAAGTTCTACGACCGCCGCGCCGCTATTGCCGTTTTCAATAAACGCCTGCGCTGCCGCTATGTGCTCTTCGCTGGTCTGTTGCTGACAACCTGCAAACATCAACGCACTGCCAAGCACAGTCGCCGTCAACAGGGTCTTAAAATTAGTTTTTTGCAATTTCATGATCATTCCATTAGTTGTGACACAGTTTTTACAGGTATGGTTGGTAGGTTTTTTGTTCCTTTATGTCCCACTAACATCCAATATTTAGGTAATTAACGCTCAATCGTGACAAAAGTTTATCCATTATGGACACTTACACCTGTATATTTTTTCAACAAAGTCATACGTTTACAAACTAATCAAAAGATAATTAGTAAGTCGCATAAGTTTCGATTATAATGCGCGATTATTGAAGGCTCTCGCATCCTCTCTGCTTTGCCCCCTTTTTTTAGTCTATCAGGATACCCGATGACCGACACTGTCGATGTTACATTTAAAGAACTCAATCTGCCAACGCCTTTATTGCAAGCGTTGGAAAAAGTTGGCTACGAAAAGCCATCACCTATACAAGCTCAAGCCATTCCCTTATTGCTACAAGGCCATGATTTACTAGGTCAAGCCCAGACGGGAACAGGTAAAACAGCCGCTTTTGCATTGCCGATGCTCGCCAATATAGATCCAGAAGAAAGCTTCACGCAGCTTTTGGTTTTGGCGCCAACCCGCGAATTAGCTATTCAAGTCGCTGAAGCGTTTCAAGTATACGCTAGTTTCTCAAAGAAAATTCGCGTACTTCCCGTTTATGGCGGCCAATCTTATGACAATCAAATTCGTCAGCTCAAACGCGGCGTTCAGGTTGTTGTCGGCACGCCAGGTCGCATTATTGATCACATCAAACGTAAGACGCTTAAGTTAGATAAACTGCGTTTTTTGGTGCTTGATGAAGCCGACGAAATGTTGCGCATGGGTTTTATCGACGACGTTGAACTTATTTTAAGTCATGCACCAAAAGAGCGCCAAACTGCATTGTTTTCGGCGACTATGCCAGATGCAATCCGCAAGATCACTCAGCGGTATTTGAAAGATCCAAAGCACGTAAAAATTAAATCAACTGTCAGTACTGACAGCGCTATTCGCCAAAGATATTGCCAAGTCCCCGGACATCACAAACTCGAAGCGCTTACCCGAATCTTGGAAGTGGAAGAGTTTGATGGCGTGATAATTTTTGTGAGGACAAAGACCGCGACGATTGAATTGGCTGATAAGTTGACTGCACGTGGCTATGATGTTGAACCATTAAATGGCGACATACCTCAAAATGCACGCGAAAGAACAGTCGAAAAACTAAAGCAAGGCGCAATTGACATACTCGTTGCAACCGATGTCGTTGCTCGTGGTTTGGACGTTGAACGAGTTAGTCATGTCATAAACTACGACATTCCATACGATACAGAATCGTATGTCCATCGAATCGGACGCACCGGCCGTGCAGGTCGCAAAGGTGATGCAATACTGTTTATCTCGCATCGAGAAAAGCGTTTGTTGTTTTCAATCGAGAAAGCCACTAAACAGACGATAGAATTGATGGAGATTCCGTCAATTACGCAGATTAACGAATCTCGTCTTGAGCGCTTTAAAGAAAGCATAAAGTCAGCGATTAAAGATGATTCAATTGAATCTTATATTCCGATTGTTGAATCTATTATGGAAGAAACCGAAGCATCGCCAGACATTATTATGGCCGCATTGGCAAAAGTTGCACAGGGCGATGAACCTTTGTTATTGAAAGAATCGGACCGCCCTGATTTGCATTCTAAAGCGTCATTTAGTGAACGAGACAGCGGTCGTGAGAACGGACGTCGTCAAGGTCGCAACGAACGTGGTGAACGTGGCCGTAATGATAGAAACGATAGAAACGATCGCAGTGCACGCAAAGAACGCGGTCCTCGTCAACGCAGCACGCCTGACGAAAACATGCAGCGTTTTCGTATCGAAGTTGGCCATGCACATGGTGCTAAGCCAGGCAACATAGTCGGTGCAATTGCTAACGAAGCTAATATAAGCTCTAAAAACATCGGCGCAATCGAGATTTACGATAATTTTACGACGGTTGATTTGCCCAAAGGTATGCCAAAAGAGACAAAAGAAACGTTGGTCAAGACCCGAGTGGCTGGTCAGCGCTTAAATCTGCGTGAATGGTCTGATACACCGCCACCAAAAGGCGGAAATAAAGACTAAACATATCGCTATAATCATCAGTAACGGTGATGTTCTAGCTAATACCAAAACCCGTAATATCACATAGATTTTACGGGTTTTTTGTTTTATCTTGTAAGTCAGTGCAATTGGCACATTAGATAAGGAATAGTCATGGATGGCTGGTTAATTATTCCAATATCGCTTAGCCTCAGCCGCAATTGGGGTAATTGGTGCTTATACCGTTCCAGCATTAGTCTCGACAGGCGCTAATAATATTGTCTCGCTTCTGCTGTATGCTGGATTGGTCTCGCTAAGTGCAATTTGGGTCTATCAATCGGTTAATAGGGCGTGGCTGTGGTGGCTATCTTTGGCGTGTCACTTTATGTGGCTGTTAGTCAGTATTATACTTATCCATTCGTCAGCAATGAGTAACCTGTTAGAAAATTCAATAAATAATCCGGTTGTAGGTGCCAGTAGAATGACTGAACCGCCGTTTTTTGTGCTCTTAAGCTTTGTGATTTGGTCGCTTTACCTATTTGTATTGAGTCCAATTCTTGGTTGGCGATTACGCGATACAGTCGTACAAGCATTGAGTACCAGACAACTACTGACACCAAGAAAAGAGCAACTCGGTGTTATTCTACCCATCCTGAGCATGGCGTTGATATATTATTTGAATAGTAATATTGTCAGTTATCAAGATACCCATCATAGCAATTTCATATGGGGCTTGGTGATCATTAACGCCGTCTTGTTAATATCCGCTACTAAACACAGCGCCTTTGACACATAGCCGCAACTATACTCTACCCACTGTACGCGATAGAGCTTTTGCTCGCAGCCACGCTATTGACACTGTTATCCAGACGGACCCATGATGCTTGGCATCGCATGGCTTTTTTATTGTTTGCTAATGGTGCCGTAGCCCTTACGTTTACGATGCTGCTATCCGCGAGCACGCTAACACTGGCTTTAGTTGCGCAACTGGTCTCAGTAACGGCGTTAAGCAACCGCAATAGCATT
>Ga0115565_10001370_pt1 | contig 20131 bp, 8 predicted proteins | sample COGITO_mtgs_1105_FD_87199 | JGI IMG/M metagenome (GOLD analysis project Ga0115565, IMG submission 87199) | Pelagic marine microbial communities from North Sea - COGITO_mtgs_110530 | ecosystem: Environmental > Aquatic > Marine > Epipelagic | place: Germany:Helgoland, sampling site Kabeltonne... | reverse complement strand
TATTATTCCCTTCTATATTATTTGTATGTTTAGCTATAACGGCATCTACTTGTGCTAGCAATGCATTGTTTTGGGCAATACGATTTATGATATTATCTTTTATGACTGTATGTAGACTTCTAAAATAACTGTTGGTATTTATATATTCTACAACCCTACTAGCCATGAGATTACCCGCTATTGGGTCCTTACAGGTTATTATAATTTTATGATGAAATGAGCTTTTATCTCTCAACATATCTAAAACAATATCAGAGATTTCCTCTCTATTTTTAAAACTTTGCAACAGCTCTAGATAAGCGGTTTTAGCATTGGAAACATCTTGATGATTTTCTACATTGTTTATGTCGATATTTAACCCGTCAAAAGAAATATCTTGAAGTCCTATCGCTTTAAAAAAGTTCTTATCCTGAGCTAAAATATTAGATTGTATTTCTTGAATAGCATCGTACAAATAATTTTTACTATCTGATCGAGGATCTACAACTATAGCTATTTCAAACTTTTTTGTTATAATTGTGCTCAATGCATACCCCGTACTAAAACCTATTGTAATAAGTACAATTAGAATTATACTATTTCTTTTAAGGTAAAGAAATAGATACAGTAGTCCTCTTAATAGAGCATCTAATAATCCTTTGGAACCCTCAAATAGCTGACTTAAATCTAGCTCATCCTTATTACTTTTATTTTTTTTAGGTTTTTCTACCATTTTAAGAATTAAATATCTGTTTAAGAATTTTATCTGTTATTAAGTAGGTTGGTTTTACTCCTGTAGTACCCAACCCGCCTGAAGCTAAAGTACTTCCTGTTTCTAAAGGGTTGTCTGATGCATAATAAGCGTACCTTATTTTAACATCTTCGGAAATACTCTTTCTAATTTTAGAAGCAGATTGTATTGCCTTCTGATAGTGTACTCCTTCCATTTCTAAACCAATAACATTCCAAGTAGATTTATGGAAGAATTTAAGGATATTCTTATTTTGTAATGATGTTCCTAAAACAGAAACCATAGTTCCTTCAAACACTTTTAAACCATAGCCCTCAAAATCTTTGGCACACAGTTCATTCTTAAACGGATAATTATCTGCTGTTCCTTCAAATATATGTGCATTGGGGATCATAAGATCTCCTTTTCCTCCTTCTAAAATACCTGCTTTTCCCATGATGGAAATGGAAGCAACATTAAGGAATGTGGCTTTTTTCTTCTTAGAACCAAAAGGCTTCAAAAACTCATCTATAGTCTCATATGCTTGTTCTCCAAAAGCATAATCCATTACAAATATAATAGGTTTTTTATCATCGGTCTTGTAGTTAAAATCATACCTGCAAACGCCGTCCGCAACCTTAGCTAAATCAAAAATTTGAACATCTATATTTGTGCCAGAAGTATCTTTAATAAAGATCATCCCATTTTCTTCTGCAACTGCCGTCACCTTTTTTCTGAGCACTTCATTTTGCGAACTACTTAGCGCTTCATATATCTCTAATTCTGATTCTTCTCTAAAATCTTCTTGTAATGCTTTTTTAGAAAAAAGTGAATTCATTACACTATGCATGTTTGCACTAATAATATGTATAGGGCTTTGTAGTAAATTGTGCTCTTTAAGAACTTGTTTTATATTATTTGCCCAACGCTCTCCATGTATATGGTGTCCCAGTCGCTCTCGTAATATCGCACTAAAACTAACGGCTCTTTTTTCACCTATTGTTCTCTCATCTAAGGAAAGTTTTCCAAGCCAAAAAACTATTTTTAAGAACCTATGTGGATTGGTGGGTGTTGCAAATTTATCATATACGTCCATTATCTCCTCAAAAGACCTACCTAAAATATTGGCTGTATGTATCAGCGCAATTTCTTTCTCCGCTAGTGTAAGTTCCTCTTTCTTAGCGGCATTTTCTAATTTAGCCCAGTCTCTTATGGTTCTACCCGTTTCTGGTAATAAGATTTTATCGCAAATTTTATCAGATTCTATAAATAGAAATGTAAGATGGGTTAGAATATCGTAAATATCAGATCTACCACGAGTAATCTCAATATTCATCTGTTCATCATCTATTCTATAACAATTACGCCTTCTTTTGGGTGGTACAATTGGTGAAATGTGAGACGCTCCGTAGCCTTCGTCTGAGGTTAGGTTTATAAACCTACACTGCTCTATTCCCTCTGGCAAACGCTCTAAAACGTAAATTAGTCCATTTAATTCCGCTTTCTCTTCTGCAATAGAACCATAAATTTCTGGTCTTAAAGCTAATAGCGCACTCTTTAATGCTTCCCCGGAAACACCATTTGGTTTATAGAAACCACGATTAAATAAATGACGCATAGTTACATACAAACGTTCTATTGCGTTAGTAGATTCTTGTGCTCTTGTGGTGGCGGTAATTTTTCCCATAAACAAATTTGTAGCAAAACTACAATTAATATAATAAGTTAAGAAGTAAGGTTTAATCTGCTTTGTACGCTACAAGTTCATCTACCACACTTCTATCATTAGAGAGCCGCTGTAGTTTGTTTTGACCTCCTAATTTACCAATAGATTTCATATAGGATTTAAAACCGCCTTGCCGTATAGCAGTTATTTTCAGCCTTTGTAATACATTTCCAGATATTAAATCAAAATAATAACTATTCTGGTTTTGCATAGCGACATCTAAAGTTAAGATAAAGGCATCCATGTCTGCAGGTAACTTTTCAAACTCTACAAACCACTCATGGTAAGGTAGCTCATTGGTAGCTGGGCTAATCATTGGGGCTACTGTAAATTCATTAATTCTAGCATCTGTTAACTTAGCTGCTAGAAGCATCGCTTCTTCTACTTCTTTACCAATAACGTGCTCACCAAAAGCAGATATAAAATGCTTAATTCTACCAGAAACTAGGATCTTATAAGGCTTCAAGGAAGTAAACCGAATGGTATCTCCCAGATTATATGCCCACAAACCGGCGTTTGTTGAAATTATCATTACATAGTCTACATGAAGTACTACATCTTTTAAAGTAATGCGCTTACGGTTATCCAAATGAAACTCATTTACCTTTACAAACTCATAAAATATTCCTGAATTAAGTAGTAACAACATTCCTCCCTCCTTCTGGGAATTTTGAAAGGCAAAAAATCCTTCACTTGCAGGAAATAACTCTATACTTGGGACTCTTCTTCCAATGAGCGTTTCAAATTTTTTACGGTAAGGTTCATAATTTACGCCACCATAGATAAACAATTCGAAACTTTTAAACAATACACCAACATTCTGATTCGTTTTTTCTTTGAGTTTCTCAAAATACATTTGTACCCATGAAGGAATGCCTGCAATTAGTGTCATATCTTCATCCTTTGTTTCTGTAACGATGGTTTCTACTTTGGTTTCCCAATCTTCAATGCAATTTGTTTCCCAGCTGGGTAATCTATTTTTTTGTAGATAACTAGGCACATAATGTGCAGATATACCAGACAATCTTCCAAAATTCACACCATTCTTAACTTCTAATATTGGACTTCCTTGCAAAAAGATCATCTTCCCATCTACAAAATTAGCTTTACCTGTTTCGTTTATATAGCTCAAAATTGCATCTCTAGAGGCTTCTATTTGGTATTTTATAGATTCCTTTGTAATAGGTATGTATTTAGCCCCTGAGGTGGTGCCAGAGGTTTTTGCAAAATATGTTGGCTTTCCTGGCCATAATACATCCTTTTCTCCTAAAACAGCTTTATCTACGTACGGTCTTAACTCTTCATAATCTCTAATGGGTACAGCTTTAATAAAATCTTGATGGGTTTTTATGTTGTCAAAAGCATGGTCTTTTCCAAAAGCTGTTGTACTTCCCTTAGTTATAAGATACTCAAATACAGCTGCTTGTGTTTGATAGGGATTTAATATCCATTTAGAAGATTTCCAATGTATAAACTTTGCAAAAACCTTGGCTGCACTACTTTTTAAGGACATAATTTTAATTAAAGTCTATAAAATTTTTAGGATTTACGGCTTTTCCATTATCCCAAATCTCAAAATAAAGATGTGCTGCGCCGGTATCGGGACTAGAAGTGCCTAAATATGCGATTACCTCTCCACTGCTAACAACCGCACCCTTATTTTTTGCTAAGGATCCGTTTTGTTTATAGACACTGAGCAAATCTCCTTCATGTTCAATAATAATTACATGATTAGAATTTACCGTCCATTCGGAAAATACAACAACGCCATTAGCAACGGCCTTGACGGGGGTTTTTGTAGGTGCGTAGATTGTTACGCCTCCATTTTCCATATTTAATGCTACATTATCAGAAAGAATTCCTGTAATTGGAGGAAACAACATGAGATTTTTTTTGCGTTCGTCCCTCTCAAATATATTATATTTATCTTCTAACAAAACCTCTTCGCGTAAAGCAGCGTCTTGTATGGTAGGTGTCAAATCTACTTTAGAAGGGTCTATTTTGAATTGTGCTAAAAGCGAATCGCTGTTAATGGTACTATTTTCTAACTCCCCACGGAGAACTATTTTGATGTTTTTTAAATACCTGTTAGTATATTGTAAGGCGGTTAGAAGGGAATCTGTCTGATAAATAAGTTTTGCAGATTCATTCTTAAGACGTGAAGAAGAATATCCTGGTATGTATTCCTTAAGTGGCGTAAATGATATTAACAGCACCGTAATACCAATCAGTACAATCATACTTGTCGCCCCAAAAACAAAGACGTTAAGGCGGTTGAGCTTAAAGGATATTTTCTCCTCAAATGTAGCCTCATTTAAAATTACCAATCGGTATTTATGAAGCAGTTTCTCCCTTATTCTATTTCTCTTACCTCCCTTTTCGGTCATGGCTTAAAAGATATTATTAGCATTTGAAACATTAAGAATAATAACGAAATTACGCTTATACTTTTTACAATTTAGCACACCTGATGATACTTTACAAAACTCCCCCGTATGTGATCATTTTATCTCTCCTCTTCCAAACATTTTATTTATCTATCTTTGTCCTAATTTTAAATATACAATATTATGAGTTTTTCTAATATCATATTGGTTATTGGCGCTTGGCAGATAGGCATTATAGTACTTGTTGTATTACTTCTCTTCGGGGGGAAAAAAATTCCAGAACTAATGCGTGGATTAGGTAGTGGTATTAAAGAATTTAAAAATGCTACCAAAGAGGATGATATTGATGACAAAAAAGACAAAACTCTAGAGAAATAGTTCTTAGAGAACATGTTTTTCATTGCTTTTAGTAAAATTTAAATTCTGGTTATAGCTTTAACCCTAATTAAAATCTAAGTCTATAATTAATATTACTACTGCTCCCAAACCGTATGATTTAGTGTGCATATCTTACATTCACTACAAGAATGCTACCTTTCACAACAAAAAATAAGTTCTAGAATACATTAATCCTATTTTTGATGTTGTGTTATAAAATACTATTGCAAGTTTTAATAGTCTTAGTCACATATCAAATAAGCCCTTATTATGAAAAACTTTTTTATGGCCTTACTATTACTTTGTTGCTTAGGAACTTTCGCTCAAGACTTTACGAGTGCCTTAGATATAGTTCAAAGCGATTCTCCTAAACGGTCTGTAGAAGATTATGGTATTGATGACATTGGAGATGGTGATAGCCAAGAAGCATTTAAAAAAGCAGCGTTAGAAAATGGTTTGCCGCAACGTACTTTCAAAAATCTTGTGGGTGTTGAAAATGGCTATTACCTCATCTCAGGTGTTTTTAGAAAAACGAATAAATTAGATAGAAAGATAAAAAAATTAAATAAGAAAGGTTTAGATGCGGGTTATCTATTAAACCCTGAAAATGGACTTAACTACTTTTATGTTAAGCAGTATAAAACTTGGCAAGTGGCTATTGAAGATTCTAATACTAATTTCGATAATAGATTTGACGATGAAGTTTGGATTTTACAAGTTTTAAATAGTTCTACACCTAAGGGTGTTTCTGAAACTTTAGAAATAAAATCCTCTGTTAAGGATAAGAATTTAAAACCTAAGAAACCCTTTGCTACTAACCAAACTATAAAAAAAGCAGATGAGTATTTTAGTAAAATGTGGTATGCAGAGGCATCTACGTTGTACGAAGAAGCCCTATTAAATAAGAAAAATTATTCTTACGAGGTTTTACAAAAAGCTGGTGATGCTCACTACTTTAATACCAACATGGAAGAAGCTTACAAATGGTATGATATACTTTTTGACGAGTACGAAGATCAAATGACGGCTGATAATATTTTTAAGTATGCACACGCTTTAAAAGGCACTGGAAAATACGGACGTTCTAAAAGACTAATGCGCATTTATAATAAAAAGATGATAGATAGCGATAATATTATCGCTTTTGATGAAAGACAAGAATTAGATTTAGACGAAATTTTAAACGCTACAGTAAAATTTGAGATTAATAATTTGAGCACTAACTCTAAATACTCGGATTTTGCACCTATGTACTATAATGAAGGTAATATTGTATTTGCATCCGCAGTAGATTCCTCTATTTTAAAAACAAGACGGTACAAATGGGATAACCAGCCCTACTTAGATCTATATACTGCTAAAATCAATACAGACTCTACAGATATTAGTAATGCTCAAAATTTCTCTAAACAACTAAATAGTAAATACCATGAAGCTGGTGTTACTTTCTCTCCTGATAATAAAATCGTCTATTTTACTAGAAATAACTACGGCAAGAAACTTCGTAGAGATAATAAAGGCGTTAATCATTTAAAAATATACGTGTCAACTAGAGAGGATGACAAGTGGTCCGAGGCTACTGAATTGCCATTTAATAGTGATGATTACTCTACAGGCCACCCAGCTCTTAGTAAAGATGGTAAGAAATTGTATTTTGTATCAGACATGCCTGGTAGTATGGGAGATACAGATATCTTCGTAGTAGATGTTCTGGAAGATGGTACCTTTTCAACTCCTAAGAATCTAGGCCCAGAGATAAACACGGAACAAAAAGAGATGTTTCCCTTCATAAATGAAGACGCTTTATATTTTTCTTCCAATGGACACACTGGTCTAGGAGGTTTAGATATTTTCAAGACTATTTTAGACGAAGAAAAAGGTTTTTCCCCTGTCATAAATCTTGGTATGCCCATTAATAGTAATAAAGATGATTTTTCTTATATCATAAATGAGAAATCTCAAAAAGGCTTTTTCGCTTCAAATAGAGATGGTGGTAAAGGTCATGATGACATTTATTCTTTTAAACTTTTAGAGGATGAGAATGATTCAGGTAATAGTACTATCGCTGGAATTGTTACAGATTTAATAACAAAGGATGTAATAAATGAAGCTTTAGTAGCGCTTTTAGATGAGAATAGTGAAAAATTAAATGAGGTGCTTAGTAAGGAAGATGGTAGCTATATTTTTGAAGGCTTAGAAGCAGATAAGTTGCATACCATTAGAACTACAAAAGCAACTTACTTTATGGATGAGCAACAAGTTACTACTGTAGAAAATGATACAATAGAGGCAAATGTAGCCCTTAAGAAACTTAAGAAAATGATTGTTTCAGAAGATGGTATACGGAAGCTAAAAACAGACATGATTTACTTTGATTTTGATAAGTCTTACATAAGAGAAGATGCTAGTAAAGAGTTAAATAAATTAATTGAGGTAATGACAGAATATCCTAACATGGTTATTAAGATTGAATCTCATACAGATGCTCGTGGTAATGCAGCTTATAATGATTATTTATCTGATAGAAGAGCAAAATCTACAAGGGAGTATATTATCTCTCAAGGTATAGATGCGAGCCGTATACAAAGTGCTATAGGGTACGGTGAGCAAAACTTGCTAAACGGTTGTGGTGTACTATCTAATTGCAGCCAAGAACAGCACGCTGCTAACAGAAGATCTGAATTTATAGTAGTAAGCATGTAAAACTTTATTATACTACAAAAAAGTCCTTCAATGAAAATTGAAGGACTTTTTTTATTTTAATCAGCTGTCTAAGAAAAATTAAATACTAGAACTAACTTAATACTTGTTTTTAAGCCCTTCTAGCGCAAAAATGTATTCTAGAGTAGATAAGGTTATAATTCTAAAATTACAGCCACAAAGCGCTTTATTTTAGCTTAAAAGAATAGTAAAAGCCGATTTTATTAATGCTCACACATCAATAAACGCTATGCAGCTACAATTTTTAATTTTTTTAAGATTTAAGTATTATTCTGAATCTTTACCCAAGAATCTCTTAGACCAACTGTCTTGTTAAAAATTAATTGATGCGGAGTGCTATCTGCGTCTACACAAAAATACCCCATACGTTGAAATTGAAATTTATCTTCTGGTCTTGCACTCTTTAAACTTGGCTCTAAATATCCTGTAATTACTTGTAAAGAGTTTGGGTTGATCAAATTAATAAAATCTTTATCCTTGTCCGTATCGGGGCTTTCCGTCGTAAATAAACGATCATATAAGCGTATTTCTGAGGTTATAGCATGTTTAATTGATACCCAATGCAGAGTACCCTTTACTCGGCGGAGGCTCTCCTCTGTGCCGCTGCCACTCTTGCTTTTAGGATCATAAGTGCACTGTACTTCTGTTACGTTACCCTCTGCATCTTTCGTACAACTAACAGCTTTAATGATATAGCCGTTTTTTAAACGTACCTCCCCTCCTATTTTTAATCTGAAAAATTTTTTGTTAGCTACCTCTTTGAAGTCCGCTTTTTCTATGAATAATTCCTTAGAAAAGGGTACTTGTCTAGTGCCTGCAGTTGTATCTTCCGGACTATTCTCCGCTGTTAACCATTCCTCTTCTCCCTCTAAATAGTTCGTTATAACCAATTTTAAAGGATCTAAAACACCCATAACCCTTGGGGTTATTTTATTAAGATGTTCCCGTACGTGAAACTCTAGTAAGGATACATCTATTAAATTTTCTCGTTTAGCAATACCAATAGTATCTGCAAAATTCTTAATAGCTTCTGCCGTATAGCCTCTTCTGCGCAATCCAGAAATAGTAGGCATGCGAGGATCATCCCAACCTGTTACAATATCTTCTGCTACCAAGCGCGCTAATTTTCTTTTAGACACTACCGTATGGCTTAAGTTTCTTCTAGCAAATTCTCGTTGTTTAGGTCTTATTTTAGCAGGGTCATACACTTGATCTAAAAACCAATTGTACAACTCACGGTGCATAGCAAATTCTAGTGTACAAAAAGAATGCGATACCTGTTCTATATAATCGCTCTCGCCATGCGTCCAATCATACATAGGATAAATGCACCAGTCCATATTTGTTCTATGGTGTGCTTTGTGTAAAACTCTATACATAATGGGATCTCTCATCAACATATTATCAGAAGCCATATCTATTTTAGCTCTTAACACATGCGTTCCTTCCTTGAAATCTCCTCCTTTCATCTTTTCAAAAAGAGCTATATTTTCTGCTATAGATCTGTCTCTAAATGGGCTATTCGTCCCTGATGTTGTGGGAGTTCCCTTTTGTATTGCCATCTCTTCAGATGACTGATTATCTACATATGCTTTGCCTTCTTTTATCAAAAGCAACGCCCATTCATACAACTGCTGAAAATAATCAGATGCATACCTCTCTGTATCCCATGTAAATCCTAACCATTGTACATCTTTTCTTATTGCATCTACAAATTCTTGTTCTTCCTTTGCAGGGTTGGTATCATCAAAACGTAAATTAACCGGGGCGTTATACCGGTGTCCTAGTCCAAAATTTAAACAAATGGCACTTGCATGTCCAATATGCAAATACCCATTAGGCTCTGGAGGAAACCTAAATCGAAGTGCTTTTTTATCAAACCCTTCCTTTAGATTTTCCTCTATTAATTGCTCTATAAAATTAAGAGATTTAGACTCCTCGCTCATAAACTTTTAATTGAGTTACAAAAATAGCAAAATTGCCGTAATACATGGGTTTAAAAAGGATTCACCTTTTGTTTAATGTATTTCACCACACATTTAATTGCTTGGACAACATAAAATACTATTTATCCGATTAAATGCACATATTTACATTTAAGTGCAATGGCGCACGCTTCAATTTCTAAAATTTAAGTGCCGTTTACACTCCAAACTTTAAATATATATGAGAATTTCTTATAAGTATTGTCTAATAATAGCGCTAGCATTTATTTTTGGTTCTTATGCTAATGCTCAAGCCATTGTTATAAATGCTCCAGTTCCTGCAGACAACCCTAATTTGGGAGGTAATTCTCCTTGGCCTGCTATATGCGCAGGTAATGGTGGTTTTAACGAATATTTTGTTTCTATTTCTTGGATAGGAACTGCTAACCAAAACAATCAATTCATTTTAGAGCTGTCTAATAGCATCGGAGACTTTACTAATCCTTCCGTACTAAAAATAATTACAGATCAAAATAACACTAAAGACTTTGACGTTTCTTTTGCCATACCTACCACTACTAGAGGAGCTGGATATAAGATGCGCGTTAGAAGTACAGATCCTGTAAAAATTGGTACAGCGTCAGACGCATACAATATGTACTATATGAACATAACTTCTAACCTTAATATTAGTGAATTAGGAGATGGTACGCCTCCAGGTAGTATCTGTAGTGATTCTTCTGTAACATTAAGGGTAGATAATATAGCCAGCCCAGAAACTTACCAATATATTTGGTACCGAAGCGGCACCTTACTTAGTACAGAATCTGAAAGTACTATTACAGCAAGTGAAAGTGGCATGTATAGTGCTTTTATAGATTATGGCGCTATTTGCTCTGGCTCTGGAAATACAGATTCTAATATTGTAGATATTACAATTGGTACTGGAGGGGCAGGTATTGCTATTAACACACCTTCCAAAACTGCTTTATGTAACGGGGAAACAGAAACGCTTACTATTGCCATTACAGATGCTTCTTGGAACTATCAATGGTATTTAAATAATAATTCTCTTGTTGGTGAAAACAACGCTTCTTATATAGTAAATGCGGCTAATCCAAATTTTGCGGGTAATTACGCTGTAGAAATTTCAGGACCTACTATTTGTACAGAACGTTCAGATGCAGTGACCATAACAAACGCAGACAGTTTTGAGGTCACCACTACAAATGCTGCTAACTTAGTGCTTTTACCATCGCAAACACAGGTGCTAAGTGTAACTACAAATGCAAATACTCCTAGTTATAAATGGTTTAGAAACACTACAGAAATAAGTGGTGAAACGAGTAGTACACTTACCATTTCACAGGCAGGATCCTATTATGCAGAGGTTACGCAAAGTGGTGGCAACTGCGGACTTAATACAAAAAATTCTACAGTAACTACAGTTATTATACCAGCGTCCTTTATTGTCTCTATTGATTATGCTGCGGCTTACTCTAATTGTACTTCCCAGACTACAGATCTTGAAGTAACTCTTATAAATGCAGTAGCTAGTAACGGAGCTACTACAAATGTAACAGATACCATGATAAACATTTTTGATTACCAATGGCAAAAGGATGGTGTTGCCATCAGTAATGAAACAACTGCAAGCATAAATATTGCTTCAAACCTAGATAATGGCGACTATACCTTACTTGCTGAAGTTGATTCTTATAACGAAACATCAAATGCACTACCTGTACAATTACTAACTAATGAGACAGTTGTTATAAATAGTACTAGTAGTACTTATTGCGATGGTGGAGAAACTATTACCATAAGTACGCCAACAGATCTAACCTCCGCAACTTTTGAGTGGTTAAAAGATGGTGCCACAATAGCTACTACAGGAATAGCATTGAATGTAATTGCTGCCGGCACGTACCAACTAGTAGTTTTAAGAGATGGTTGCCCATTATTCTCAAATGAGATAATCATTACTCCGTTGAATGATGATCTTATTACGCTAACTCCTAATGGCCTTATTGTAATTCCTGAAGGCACCTCAAAAAGTATTACTGCCGAAGGGGGTACAGCTTACCGCTGGATGGATGAAAATGCCGTAGAATTGAGTGCTACAAATAATCTTGATGTTACAATAGAGGGGATTTATACTTTAATTGCTACTATTGGTACCTGTGAGGTTGTTAAACAATTTACCGTTAGCTATTTAGATACTTTTAAAGTACCTAACGTTATTACCGTAAACGGAGATGGTATTAATGACCAATGGGTAATTCCAAATTCTTACTCAAATAAACCAGATATCAACATTATTATTTACAATGCAAAAGGTGCTGTAGTATTTGATGAGTTTGATTATAAAAATAATTGGCCGCAAACAAATACTGCGTTTGGAGAGCAAAATATGGTATTCTATTATAAAATTAAAGACGCTAAAAACGTTCTTAAAAAAGGTACTATCACAGTTATAAGATAAAATTATGCATAAGAAAAGCATCCTATATATACTCTTCAGTATACTTTCATTTAGTACATTATATGCGCAAGAAGACAGTCCGTTTGTGGCATACGATGTACCTGCTCAAAATTTACTAAAATTTAATAGATTTCTTATAAACCCTACTTTCTCTACTGTTAGGGAAGATAAGTCTTATGTAAGCCTTTTACATAGAAACCAATCTGTTCAGTTTAATGATAACAACCAAAATTACTTTTTAAGTTATAGCGGGCGTATTGGCGACCGTGCAGGGGTAGGTTTAAGTTTGTATTCGCAAAGATTAGGCACATTGAGTAATTACGGGCTCCTGGCTAACTACGCATATGGCATTAAAATAAACGAGCAAACTAATTTTACATTTGGTGCAAATGTTTCTTACTATCGTAGCGGTTTTGATGTAGCACGTGCAAATACAGTAGAAGATGATCCTTACTTAGCTGGTTTACAAGATCAAAATTTATTATCCTTTCAGCCTGGTATTAATATTTCCTATAACAACTTTGATGTAGGTTTATTTGCTGAGAACTTGTTTGACTATAACCTTAAAACAAATGCATCTGTTACAGAGTTTACTGACAAAACATTTTCTGGACATTTACAATATACCCACCAGTTTAAAAATGATGCTGGACTTTTTGAAGGTGGGCGTCTTATGCCACTAGTTAGAACAAGAAAAATTGGCGAAGAAGAATTAACATACGGCGGAAGCCTTATTGTAGACCTTCCTAAATTGGGTTGGTTGCAAGCTGGGTATGACTCTTTCTATGGTGCAGCAGCTGGTATTGGCTTTAATCTAAGTGATAGAATATCTCTAGGTTATACTTTAGAGAAAGGCCTTAGTAGTAATTTTGACGCTTTTGGTGCTACACATGAGATTTCTGTAGCCTATTCTTTTACTCCTAAACTTACAGAAGATAGGGTTATGTTAGAGGAAGACATGGAAGATCTTGCTGAAAATAGCTCTGAAGAAAAATTAGAGCAACAATCTACAAATGAAGAGTTAATTGAACTGAGGCGTAAACTTGCAGAAAACGATGAAGTGCTACAAGAACTTATATTCCGTCAAGATTCTTTAGAAACACATAGGAAAAGAGATCTAGAGCGTAGATTTAATATGGTTATGAGAATGGTTAGAAATGAAACTAAGGGATCTAACCCAGCTCTAGAGGAAAAGGCTGAAGATCTTTTCATGAAGGACGTTAGAGGAACGGCTGAGCTAGCAGAAGTTAACACTACTAAGAAGTCAGAGCCTACTTCAAGAATGGTCGCGGTAGCAAATGCTGTAGGTGCTGTGCCTACTCGTAATAGGGTAAACAATGACCGTGTTATTCATCATACTTTAAAAAATACTGTTAAGAATACTGTTGCCCCTGCTGTAAACAAGCCAAACACGAAATTTTTCAAAGAAAAGTCTGCTACTACTCAAGATAACATTACAAATAAGAGGTTTAGAAATTTACCAGACGTAACTAATGGGTATTATGTAGTGGCTAATGTTTACAAGAGAGGCCGTTATATGGATAATTTTATAAATACCTTGAACGGAAAAGGCTTTGACGCTTCTTATGTAGATAACACAAATAATGGATTAAAATATGTTTATCTAGATCGTTTTGAGACTTTAGCTGAAGCAAAAAAATCTGCAAAAAATAATTTTGACGGTAAATATAAAGGCGCAATGTGGATTATGAATGTAGATAATTCTTATACCAATAATGCTTACGCTGCTAATGTTAAGAAATTAAAAACGAAATCTTTAAAATATAATTCTAACGAGCCTACGAATAGTGTTGTCGCACAAGATGAACTAACAAGTAAAGAAAAAGAAGAAAACACTTTTTCTAACGGAAACACTAACTATTACTTAATTGCAAACGTTTTTTCAAAAACTGAAAATGCTAATAAATTTGTAGCACTTTTAAATTCGTATGGTCTAAGTGCAAGTTATTTTATTAATCCAAAAAATAACTATCGGTATGTTTACTTAAAGAAACATGATTCTTGGAATAATGCTTTAATATCATATTACACTAAGTTAAACGACGCCTATGATGAGAAGATGTGGATTATGCGTGTTTCTACAGATTTAGTTACCTAGTTTCCGATCCTAATTCATCTAAAGCAAACTTCAACTTATGGAATTGAGTATGGTCTTAACAACTTAAACATATTCAAATACTCAGTTAACATTACTAAAAAAAATGGAATAAACTTTCATAACCTTCATCTCTAAAAATTTGGATCTCTTGTGAATTAGAACATTCGCCTAATAATTCAATTCTGTAAATAACTATATAAAGGTTGCCATTTGTTCGGAATATTTAGATTAAGTAAAATTAGCTATATAAAGATTTCACCACATAAAACAACTCCTCTACAACAATAAGTTTTCAAATCTCTAGTAATTATCAATATTTGCATTTAACGTAAAGCCGCTGAGAAGAACCCGTGCAATAAGAAGTGACTTTAATGATATTTGAATATTTTGATTAAAACGCATGAGAGCTAATAAATTTGTAAGACTTTTATTACTGCCATTTCTGTTTTTAGGATCTCTTGCTGCTATGTCTCAAGAATTTACTCCTTTTACCAGAACATATCCCTCAGGCACAGACTTTAGATATCAAACAAATATTAAAGGAGATCTTACTTTTATTGCTAATGATATTGTTAATAGAGATGGTGGAACAAATACTACAAGACCTGAAGACCCTTATAACCTTACAGGAAGAAATTCTGAACCAAACGATCGGTTAAATATCAGATACATTGATGTTGATAATGACGGTAGCACCTTTAATTCTAGTTCTGCAGCACTTTATTTTGACCAACCAGATTGTAATAAAATTATATACGCAGCACTTTATTGGACTGCCACTTATGTAGAGAATACAGACGGGACTAGATCTACAGATTTTAATCAGGTAAAATTAAAAGTTCCTAATGGGGCATATGAAAATATTACTGCTGATGAAATTTTATTTGACGGAGGAACTAGTACAGATCCAACTATTCTAAGCAATAGTCCTTACGCATGTTTTGCAGATGTTACCCAACAGTTAATTTCGCTTACAGACCCTACAGGTTCCTATACCGTAGCTAACATAAGATCCTCTCAAAGCAGCTCTATTGGCGGAGGAATATCTGGCGGTTGGACATTGGTTGTTGTGTATGAAAACCCAAATCTTTCAGGAAAACTCATAACCACCTTTGATGGTTTCGCAAGGGTAAATAGAAACAATTCCTCTCTCAGTATAGATTATACAGGTTTTACTACAATTCCCGCTGGTCCTATAAACGCTACCATTGGTGCGGGTGTTCTGGAAGGTGACAATAGGATAGTAGGCGACCAGATGAGTATTAGGGCAGCTTCTAATTTTTCTCAGCCCTTTTATCAGATTCGTAATAATTTAAATCCTGTAAATAATTTTTTTAATAGTAATATTTCAATCAAAGGCGTTGCTCCTACTGGTAGAGTACCTTCTAGTGAAAATACTCTAGGTTTTGATGTAGATCTTATAAACCTACCAACAAACACAATCCCAAATAACGAAACAAGTGCAACCTTTAGGTTCACGTCTCAAGGGGATCAATATTATCCGTTTTTTAACTCATTTAATGTAGAAATTATAGAGCCAGATATTATACTTGAAAAAAGAGTGCAAAATATATCGGGAGATGATATCACTGGCATGGGAGTATTTCTAGGACAAAATCTCGATTACATTCTCTCCTTTGAAAATATTGGAAATGATGACGTAGATGAGTATATAATTCGAGATGTTCTGCCAATCAACGTTACGTTGGACGAAAGTAATTTAACGCTTCCTACAGGTGTAACTTATACATTTGAAGCATCTACAAGGACTATAACTTTTTCCATTCCTAATAATCTAGTGACCAAAATAAGTCCTGAATCTGTTATCAGAATGAGGGTGAGGGTTGCAGAAAATTGTTTCGATTTTATCGATGCATGTACAGACCTTATTGAAAATTTGGCTTATTCTACTTATAGGGGTGTAATCAATGACAACCAAATAACAGATGACCCAAGTGTTAGAGATTTTAATATTTGTGGTTTTGTTACACCAGGTGCTACTAATTTTTTGCTAGATGATTTGAATTCTTGCGACTTCAATAGAACCGTACAATTATGCGGAGAAAATACTACACTTAGTGCTGGTGAGGGCTTTGATAGTTACACTTGGGTAAGAGATGATAATAACAATGGTATTATAGATTCTACAGATACAATTATAAATGATGGTAATTCAGATAATGATTCTAGTACTATAATTGTAAATATTTCAGGAACCTATATTGTTGATAAAGTAGTAGCAGACCCATGCAAGGGATTTAAAGAAATTATTGTTGTAGAAAGATTTGGAGACGATACATCACACCCAATTATTACTTATTTAAATGAGATTAATTCAGATAGCAATGTTTCTAACGATATTCAAAGCACGGTAGTCAGTTGTTCTATAGATGGCGATTTACTTCCGAAAATTTTCCTGTGTGGTACAGATGATACTGCTAGCTTACAAGTAAATATTATAGATGCAAACAGTATTGTCTGGGAACAATTAAATGAGTCTTCTTGTGCTTCTTCTGGAGATGATTGTGCTAATAAAAACCTCTCTTGCTCATGGTCTCAAATATCTTCGGGACGCTCGTATATAGCCACAACAGCTGGCAAATTTAGATTGGTAATTCGTTACCAGAATGGGTGTATCAATCGATTTTATTTTAATGTGTTTCAAAATAACTTAAACATCACATACACAAAACGCGATGTTGTTTGTGAGAGCTCTGGAAATATTACCGTAACAAATATTGGAAGCGACTATGGATTTCAATTAATTAACACTGCAACCAATACGATAGCAATACCATTTAGCGCAAATAATGGAGCTAGCTTTGACTTTACCTCTAGCGGATCTTATAGTGTAGAGGTTGCACAAATAGACGGTACTACGGGTATACCTATTAATGGTGGTTGTGTATTTAGCACACCAGAAATTGGTATTTTAAATAGAGATTTAGATATGAATTTAAATACTTCTGCCGTTACGTGTAACGCGAAAGGAAGTATTCAAGTAGACGCTCTAGATGTTTTCCCCAACTATAATTACGAACTTCGTTTAGATGATGGCACGCCACCACCAGCAGTTGGGGATCCTTTATATTACCCTTCTCACCCAGGTGGAACTTTTATAGAAAACGCTGTTGCACAATCGCTAAACACGTATACCTTCAATGTAAATGAAGGAGACTACTTCGTTATTACCAGAACAGATGATGATTGTTTAGATGTACAAAGTACGGAAGTAGTTAGAATACCAGATCCTACATTATCTGCTTTAACTGTGGCTAATATAAATTGTACCGCAGGCACTATACAGCTAACTAGAACAGGGGGGTTTGGTAATCCTAGTTTTCAATTTGCAATTTGGAGCAAAGATGGTGTTCTGCTACATGATACAACAGGTACCTCAACAGAGGAAGAAATTGTGGCAAACATTGATCCTAACGCATTCCTATCAGAAGATATTTTTGCATTTGGCTGGCGCGATACTGATAATGATTTTGTAGATGAATATTTCTCTGGTGAAGAGGGCACTTATTCTTTTATCGTAGTAGATGCTAATAATTGCTACGCACTTTCTAATGAAGCTATTATCTTAGACGATGGCAATGTAAATATAGATACCATAAATGAAACACAACCGTCCTGTAATGGCGATAATAATGGGCAGCTCGTAATAAATGCTATACAAGGAGCTACACCCTACAGGTACAGTATTAATGATGGTGTAAGGTATCAAAATAGTAATGTTTTTGTTGGTTTATCTTCTGGGACATTTAATATACGTGTAATTGACGCTAATGGTTGTGAGGTTAGCCAAGAGTATATTTTAGAGGAACCTACTCCTTTTAGCGCTTCCGCAGGAGTATTAAGAGATGCTACATGCAACCCTGCAGGTGCAGAGGTACGTGTTACTAATATTGTTGGTGGAAACGCACCTTATCAATTTAGTTTTGATGGTGGTAATAATTGGAGTGCAATATCCACTGCGATATTACCACCCGGGACTTACACGATTCTTATCAGAGATACCTCTTGTACTTTTCCAATGAGTGTTACTGTTGAAGATATTCCCACGCCACCAGATGTTGCGCTCACCCCTGAGGTAGATTACAGCTGTGACGGGAACGGAATAATAACGGCAACCCCTAGCATACGTGGTTACGATTATAGATTTGAACTGGACGGAATTGAAAATACGCCAGATGCTAGCAATAACATTTTTACCAATGTGGCGCCCGGTAACCATACTGTTTCTACGTACTACACCTCTCAAGTACCGCCAGCACCTAGTATTCTGCTTAGTGAAAATTTTGGCACTGGTTTTGGCACAATTCCAAGTCCTAATACAGTAGGGTATTTTTATGAAGATCAAACGACTAATACTGTTGCCAACGGTAGACCTGGCGATACTGATAATCGAATTAACGATTATGAGTACGGCGTTACAAATAATATTGTTGCTCCATTTAGTCCATGGATTTCTCCTAACGATCATACAAACCCTGCCAGTTCAAATGGTAGATATCTTGTCATTAATGTTGGGACACCTTCACCTGGTCAAGTGATTTACTCTAAACCAATCTTAGATATTATCCCTAATAGACCCTTAAGTATATCTTTATACATCTTTAACTTAGTAAATGAAAGTTTTAACTTACTAGATCCTGACCTAACTATAGAAATTATTGATAGTTCAGGAACAGTTATAGAATCTATTAGGACAGGAGACATTGCTAAGAATAGAGGGCCAGATGACTGGATACTTTTTACAGCAGATTTAAACCCTGGAACAAATACTACACTAGATTTTATTATTAGAACAGAAAAAATTGGAAATGGCGGAAACGACATTGCTTTAGATGATATTGTTATTTTACAACTTCCTGAGGTTTGCGAACTTTTTGTAGAAACTCCTGTAACCGTAGCTCCTAACAGAGAGCTTAGTGCTGTTATAGATACATTTACAAACGTATCATGTAATGGCGAAACTGATGGGACTATTACTTTTAGCGTGTCTAATTTTGATAGTACAGAAGGCTTCGAGTATACTTTAGATGGTGGTACAGTTTGGATACTTTCTACCAACGCCACTGTAAAAACAGGGGCTGTATTTGGTGCAGGTGCACAATCTATAACAATCAGAAAGGCAGATGAAACTACATGCCAAATTACTATAAACCAAACAATAACAGCCCCATCAGAACTTATAGCTACAGCGATAATATCTACAGAATTAACCTGTACCGATAATGCGACTATTACCGCAAATGCAAGTGGTGGCACCCCTAGCTACGAATATCAATTAGAAGGTACAACAGGTACAATTATTGGGGGGTATAGTTTTACTTCTAACGGGGCCAACCGTGTTTTTACTGGAATACCTACAGGAAATTATAGCATTAAGGTAAGAGATGAAAATGGTTGTGAAGGAACAATAGCTATTAATGTAGCACCGTTAGAAACAGTACAGTTCACGGCTACCCCAACGGCATGTTATGATGGTACAAATAATGCCACTATTATAGCTGATGTTACTGACGGTAACGGAGGCTATCAATTTCGAATTGATGGTGGTTTATGGATTTCTCCTAGCCCTGTTTCCGCAACAACTTATACATTTGAAAATTTAGCAAGCGGTACTTACGCTATAGATGTACGCGACCGTTTAGAATGCCCTGTAGTTGTTA
>Ga0115565_10001366_pt1 | contig 20185 bp, 16 predicted proteins | sample COGITO_mtgs_1105_FD_87199 | JGI IMG/M metagenome (GOLD analysis project Ga0115565, IMG submission 87199) | Pelagic marine microbial communities from North Sea - COGITO_mtgs_110530 | ecosystem: Environmental > Aquatic > Marine > Epipelagic | place: Germany:Helgoland, sampling site Kabeltonne... | reverse complement strand
TAGCACACCGTCACAGTCAAAAATTACTAGCTCAAGGTTTGTGGTCACTATTGCCTCTGTTATTCGTTATTAATATAGCTTTCTAAGGTGGCATTAACACCGATGTTCTTAAGTTGGTGCAGCCACTTCCCAAAAAATGACGCAAACAAGGCGTTGTTGCCTAATCCCCCAAAAACCTCAGTGATGCCAATAAATGTAGCAGGCGATGAATAGGCTTGTAACGCTTTTTCACTTAAGGCAACTGAATACTCGTCATGTAAATTTATGTTGCCTTGAGGATCTGAGGCACGCATACATAGCGTACACCATAATGCGATAACTAAGGATAGGCCGTTAATGCTTCTTGACGCTTTAATATTATCACTAATCGTCGGCAGGATAAATTTGGGTAGGCGATTTTGTCCATCTTGATATAGTCGCTCAATCGTATCTTTTACTTCAGAGTTTGAAAATCGTTGTTTGATAATTTGTAAGTAGTCTTGCAAATCGATACCGGCGACTGTGGGCAAAGAAGGGATGGCTTCGTCAGTGATTAACTTTTCTAGGTATCGCGTGATGGTTTTGTTTCGCATGGCCTGATGCACAAACTCTATTCCCATTAACCCGGCAGGGTAGGCTAAAGCTGCGTGGCCACCATTAAGTACTCTTAACTTCATCAATTCATAAGGGGCAACATCATCTACAAACTGAACGCCCACTTTTTCTAATGCCGGGCGACCGTTCACAAAGTTATCTTCTAATACCCATTGACGGAAAGACTCACAAACAACGGGTGCTTGGTCTTGTATGCCAAACATATCGTCGATTCTTTTTATTTGTTCAGGAGTAACCGCTGGGGCGATACAGTCAACCATTGAATTAGGGAAGCTCACATGAGACTCAATCCAGTATGCGAGACTAGTGTCAATTTCTTTCGCTAATCCAAGCACAGCTTTTTTTGTGACTTCGCCATTGTGTGGCACATTGTCACACGACATCACAGTAAAAGCATTCACACCCTCTTGCATACGTTTTTTAAGCGCTTGAATAATGATGCCAAAAACGGTTTTAGGCTGATCTGGTGTTTTAATATCTGACTGTATTTCAGCATTGGTGGTATCAAATAAGCCTGTGTCAGGGTCTATAAAGTAACCACCTTCGGTAATCGTTAGCGAGACTATTTTGATACTTTGTTGCGCCATTTTTGCAATCAGTTTGCTCGCATCAACGTCCAAAAAGTCAATCATTGAACCGCACACTTGCGCTTGAATACTATTTTCTTCTAATTCAACTACAGTGGTTAGCCAGTCTTGTTGGGCAAGTTTATTGCGCATACTTTCATCATATAACTTGATTCCTGCGCCGCAAATTGCCCAATCGTGCGCTTCACCGAGTTCAAACAGTTTATGTAGATACATCGCTTGATGCGCTCGGTGGAAGTTACCTACGCCTACATGGATGATTCCAGCGGATAATTGAGTCCGGTCATACTGCGGTACGCGCACTTTTTGTGATAACTCGACCAAAGACGAGCTATGTAATGCAATAGTCATTACTATTTCCTTCTTAAACGTAACGGTCTTTTTAGTCAAAAAACACTTGGTGTAGGTTAGAGACAGAATCGCTGATATTCAGACCAGAATCGTCAAAGTAGAATACCTTGTCGTCATTTACCGTTAGCTTTACCGTGTCGCCGTATTTTAATGGTGTATCACCTGAGGCTTTTACCGTTAGGCCTGTACCGTCATGTAGTGTGACATGCAAAAACGACTCAGATCCTAAATGTTCAACAACGCCTATTTTGCCCTTCCATATAAAGTCGCCATCTGCCACCGTTATATGCTCAGGACGCACACCAATAGTCGCTACCTTCACATCATTTTGTTTGGTAGTTTTAATAAAATTCATTTTGGGTGAGCCAATGAAGCCTGCTACAAATATGTTTTTGGGGTTTTGGTAAAGCTCAAGCGGAGAACCCACTTGTTCAATTACGCCCTTATTGAATACGGCAATACGATCGGCCATGGTCATTGCTTCAACTTGGTCGTGAGTGACATAAACCATAGTGGTATTAAGACTCTTATGTAATTCAGAGATTTCTAAACGCATATTGACACGCAGCGAAGCATCTAGATTGGATAAAGGCTCGTCGAATAAAAACGCAGAAGGTTGACGCACTATCGCTCTACCAATCGCGACCCGCTGTCGCTGACCACCTGAAAGTTGGCTCGGTTTGCGATCTAAATAATCCACTAAATTAAGCTTTTTAGCCGCTTCATCGACTTTCTTTTCAATCTCGCTTTTTCCCATTTTTGCGCGTTTAAGCGGAAAAGCGATGTTGTTTCTGACTGACATATGCGGATATAGCGCGTACGACTGAAACACCATGGCAAGGCCACGTTTACCAGGTGCCAAATGAGTCGCATCTTGTCCATCAATTTCGATATTCCCAGATGTGGTGTCTTCTAAACCTGAAATGATTCTCAATAGCGTCGATTTGCCGCAGCCAGATGGGCCGACAAATACCATAAATTCTCCATTTCTGATTTCTAGATCGATGGGTTTAATAACCTCAACGTCGTCAAAGCTTTTTGTTACTTGTTTTAAATGAATGCTACCCATTGTTCTTTCCTATTTAACGGCGCCGAAGCTTAAGCCACGGACAAGTTGTTTTTGACTGAACCATCCCATCACCAGAATAGGAGCGATGGCCATTGCTGATGCTGCCGATAGTTTTGCGTAAAACAGGCCTTCTGGGCTTGAGTAACTCGCAATAAACGCGGTCAGCGGTGCAGCATCGGCTGCGGTTAAAATGAGCGTCCAAAACGCTTCATTCCACGCTAAAATAATGTTGAGTAGTAAGGTTGATGCGATGCCTGGCAACGCAATTGGCATTAGCACATATATGATTTCTTGACTTAATGACGCGCCATCTACCCGAGCCGATTCCAGAATGTCTTTTGGGATTTCCTTGAAGTAGGTAAACAGCATCCACACAATAATAGGGAGGTTGATTAAGGTCATCACAATCACCAAGCCGATGCGAGTATCGAGCAGCCCAAAGTCTCTGAATAAGAGGTAAATTGGAATAAGCACCCCTACTGGCGGTAGCATTTTGGTCGACAGCATCCACATTAATAGATGTTTGGTTTTGGGCGTTTGTGCAAATGCCATTGACCAAGCTGCAGGAATAGCAATCATCAAGCCTAGTATGCTCGAGCCAACTGCAATAATGATGGAGTTGCTAAAGTGCAAAAAGTACGGCGAGCGCGACAACACGTCCTGATAGTTGACCAGTGTCCAGTCGAACATAAACAAGCTCGGTGATGAGGCGATTGCTTCTGACTCAGTCTTAAAGCTGGTTAATATTGTCCAAAAAATAGGAAAAAATATCAGACCTGCAATAGTCCATGCCAGTACGGTATAAATAACTTTCGATTTGGTAGATTGCATGGTCAATTATCCCTCTAAGTTCTTGCCAATAAGGCGCATTAAGACAATCGCGACTAAATTCGCAATAACCACTGCAACAACACCGCCAGCCGATGCCATACCGACGTCAAACTGCAATAAAGACTGCGTGTATATAAGGTAAGTAATGTTAGTTGACGCATAACCTGGGCCACCGCTGGTGGTGACAAAAATTTCAGCGAATATCGATAAGAGGAATATGGTCTCAATTAATATGACCGCGGTGATTGCTCGCGATAAATGCGGCAGTACCATATAGAAGAATTTGCTAAATGGACCAGCGCCGTCAAGTTCAGCAGCTTCGAGTTGCTCTCTATCTAGAGACTGAATTGATGTCAGTAAAATCAGCGTTGCAAACGGTAGCCATTGCCAAGAAACAATAATAATTACTGATAATAATGGAAACTGAGAGAAAAAATCGATCGGCTCTAGACCCAAAAAGACAGCAAAGTGCGCAAATAGCCCGTTAACAGGGTTCATGAACATATTTTTCCACACTAGCGCCGATACTGTGGGCATGACAAAAAAGGGCGCAAGTATGAGCAAACGTACGTAGTTTTGGCCATACATGGCTTGGTCTAATAAAACGGCTAAGCCAATGCCACCTGCAATGGTAATAAACAGCACGCCGCCTACTAGTAGCAGGGTGTTGTAAAAAGACTCAGTAAACGCAGGGTCGGTTAAAAAGAATTCATAATTCAAAAAACCAATGAATTCGTTATCCCCAGGGACTAACAAGTTGTAGTCAATGACCGAGTAGTAAATGGTCATACACAAAGGTACTATCATCCACACTATAAGCAAAGCTACTGCTGGGACGAGTGCAACTCTTGCTAAAGATCGAGAGTGTAAAGTTGACACAATAAATTCCTCAAAATCGTGTGATCAGTAGGATATGCCAAGTCGCTCAGGCATATCCCTCACCGTATTATTTAATGTAACGCGCTTTTCTCATGGTGCGTTGTGTGATGCGCTGCGCATTTTTAAGTGCTTCATCTACACTTATATTTCCCGCAAGTGCTGCACTAAACTGTTGACCTACCGCCGTGCCTATACCTTGAAACTCAGGAATAGCAACAAACTGCACGCCCACGTAGGGTACAGCCTCTAACGTTGGGTTTGACGGGTCAGCCGAGTTAATGGAATCCAAAGTGATTTGAGCAAAAGGCGCAGCAGACGTGTAATCTTCGTTTGCATATAAAGACGAACGTGTACCAGGTGGTACTTTAGCCCACCCCTTTTTCTCGGCAACGAGTGTTAAATAGTCTTTAGAGGTTGCCCAACTGATAAACTTTTGCGCTGCATCAGTATTTTTACTGCTTGACGGAACGGCTAAAGACCAAGCCCACAACCAGTTACCACGTTTGCCAAGACCATTGTCAGGCGCCATTGCAAAGCCAACTTGGTCGGCAACTCCAGAGTCTTCAGCGTTAGTAACGAAAGCTCCAGCAACTGTCGCATCAATCCATATAGCACATTTGCCTGTTTGAAATAATGAAAGATTTTCGTTGAAACCGTTTGCTGATGCGCCTGGAGGGCCATAGTTGCTAAGCAAGTCAACATAGTAAGTAAGCGTGTCCGACCAAGCCTTTGAGTCAAATTGTGGCTGCCAGTTTTCATCAAACCAGCGCGCGCCAAATGAGTTCGACATAGCCGTGATTAGCGCGATATTCTCACCCCAACCGGCTTTACCACGTAAACAAATACCGTAAACGCCTGCGCTTTTATCGGTAGTTGCCTCGGCAGCTTTGGCGATAAATGACCAAGTTGGTTCTTTCGGCATTTCAAGACCTGCTTTTGAGAACAAGTCTTTGCGGTACATAACCATTGAACTTTCGCCGTAGAAAGGCGCAGCAAACAACTTATCGTCTACCGTTAAGCCTGCTCTTATTGCTGGAAGTAAGTCTTGTTCGTCATAGTTTTCTCCTAAATCATCTAGATGGGTTAACCAGCCTTGTTTGCCCCAAATCGGCACTTCATAAGTGCCAATGGTCATAACATCGTATTGACCGCCGTTAGTCGCAACATCGGTAGTAACGCGTTGACGAAGAATGTTTTCTTCTAGTGTCACCCATTTTAATTGGATGCCTGGGTTCTTCGCTTCAAAATCATCGCTTAGTTCTTTCATGGTGATCATATCGCCGTTATTAACAGTAGCGATAGTAAGCGTTTGAGCACTAACGGCGGCACTCAGGGCCATTGCACCTACAAAAAGTATTTTGAGTCTAGCTAACATCGGGTTTCTCCCCTATTTTTTATCGGGTGCGTTTTGATGACTTGTTGTTATTCTTACAGAAATCAAAACGCAGCTATTTATGGTCTAACTTAGACTATGTCTAAGTCGCATACAACGCTAAAACTTAACTGAAATCTCTGATGTAAATCCGTCAAATCCTCTCCCAATTTGACCACCAGAATTAACGCCTTCATCTTGGTTTACATATTCAAATTTCCATAACGTTCTGTCGTTGATCCAATATCCAGCGGATACTTGTAAACGTTCAACGGTATTGTCCGTTTGACTGATTAGTTCAGACGTATTCTCCGCCTCGCCATAACGAGCAGCAACATAGAAGGTTTGAGGCACTATGTACTTTTGCACTTCAAGTACCCAATATTCTACTGATGACTCACCTTCAATCACACTCACTGCGTCAAATGATGTTCCATCGGTATCAGCGACACCGTTGGTGCCTAAATAAGTCACACCAGCAACCGCGTTACCATCTGAATCGGAAAATGTGAAATCATCTGACGACTGGCCTATCATGAAAACAACACTAAGTTCTGGAGAAGGTTGATATGCAAGGTTTAGCTGCATTATCTGTTGATCGAGACCAGGCATAATACCCACATGAGTGTCGCGTTCGCTTGATGCAGATGCAGAGAAATTATAGTTTTCACCATCACCAAAACGATAGTTAGTGGTAGTTAAACCGGCTAGGCTAGCAATGCCGCTATCAAAAACAAGCTGGTCACCTTGGTTTGCTTGGAACATGTTAAGGCCAACTTTAAAACCATTTACAAATTCAACGTTACCTTGCAAACGATAGTTGTAGCCGCGGTTTTCTTGGAAAGCTTCACCAAAGCTTGATGTGGTTATGTGCCCTGCTAGGTTGTAGCTACGAATAGAGCCGCTGCTAAATGATTTGGTGTAGTTTAGCTGTATGCCGTTTTCTGCTGTTGCGTAGTCGGTCATCCAGTTACCAATTAGTGCATTTCCTTGGTTGTCCGCGCCGTCTTGAAAGCCTTTAAACTGGAAGGGTGAAGCACCGATGTTACCCGCTCTCAACACAAGACTTTCATCTTCACTATCTGAACCTGTTAAACCGAATAGATCGAATTCAATACCCGCAAAATCTTGGTGGAAAGAAAAGTCTCGATCTCCGTTGTTACCAAAGTCGTTTGGCTCTTCTGCAATATCGACATCAGCGACGATATGGTCAGTAATTTTGAATCTAAGTTGCAAATTAACACGCAAACGACCAAAGCCGTCAGACTGTTGTTCGTCTTCAGGTCTAAATGAACCTTCTTTAGCTTGAATAGCTTGATAGTTTTGTAAAGCTAGAAAGTTAACCTCTACGCGCCCGTCTAAAAAGGAGTTAACCTGATCAGCCGGCACGTAAGCAGATGATGATTCACTTAGTTTGTCTGCCTGTGCTGGCATTGATAGTGAAATGGCAAGAATAGAAGCAGCAATAGCGTTGAGTGTAAAGGTGCCTTTTTCCGCCTGTGAAAACTTTTTGGTTGTGTGTGTTTTTTTAAGCATTTTTAGTCCTCTCTAACATGATTAAATTTCAGTAAGATATTGAAATGTAATGATTTATATAATCTGCTATCTACAAGCCAAAGCCACAGTCTTTACATCAATTTTTATACTACAGACTAGCGTTAGCATTTAATGAGCGGGTAGCAGTTCCTTTTTTAAAACCCTTTGGCCAATTTCATTTGGTCAAATTAAATATTTATGGGCATATGCTCGCATTATGGGCGCATGCTCAATGGATGGACTATCCCAGAATCTTTTAGCTTGATCAAGGCAATTGTTTATTTTTTGTAAATTAAATTCACAAATTTTATCTATGTGTATGATTCTATTGAATATATATTTTGATGGGTCTGATGCTTTTGTTACAATTAATGAGGCGTGTATAATCGGGTTAATAGGTAACTGTCGCTAACTGGTGTTGGTACCTCAACACCAGAGCTACTTTATGCCTATGTCACTGAATGACGTTGATGAAGGAGCTTGCAAAAAATACGTGAGCGGTTGCTCTTATTTGGTTTTTAACACGTCATCACTGCCTTCCTGATTGAGGTTCACAGCGCGAATTGGGTACGGAATTACAATTCCTTCTTGCGCAAATCGCTTGTGCAGGGCCTTAATAAACTCAGACCTTATAAAGAAGCGATTGAAATATTCCTGCGCCCGAAGCATCACCGTCAAATTAATACTAGAATTGTCAAATCCAGTAAAAATCACAAATGTGTCGTATTCAGGAATTCCCCATTTATGACTTTTTAGCACTTGTTTTGCTACTTCAAGCGTCACTCTCTCTACATGTTCTAAGTCAGAATTATAGTGCACGCCAAGGTCTACAGGCACCGATAGTTGTTTTTCAGGATAGTAGTAATTAATAATTTTTGATTGGGCCAGTTTACTGTTTGGCATAATGACGATGTTATTTGGAAGCATTTTTATCCAGGTAGAGCGCCACCCTATCTTTTCGACAAAGCCCTGCTCGCTGGAATCTAGCTCAATAAAGTCTCCCACTCTGATGGGCTTATCGACTAACATTTGAATGCCTGAGAAAAAGTTCTCCAAGGTAGGTTGCAATGCTAGCGCGACCGCGAGCGAACCAATCCCTAAGGAGGCAACCAGCGGTGTGATTGATATGCCGATACTGCTAAGTACGATAAGACCACCGATGACGATAATCACGCCACGCAAAAGCCCCCTTAAAAGAGTACCACTGCTTCGCAACCCACTGCCTTTTGCAATAATACGGGTGATACTCATACGAGCAAAGTGGTCGGCAAAGACCAGCAGTGCAACGATGGTGAATAACAATCCAATGAGGTTAATGTGATTCATATACGCATTGACTGACACGTCGTAGAATTTCATCAGCTGCTCAGTTGCCTTGAGACTAAGCGTCACTATCAATAAGCTTAAAGGACGCTGGGCGGCACGTACTGTTATTCCTGACCATTGATAATTACTGGGGTGATTCAATGCTCTGAGGTATATGTACAAAAAACGTTTTATAAGCCAAAGAGCAAAAAAAACAATGAGGAAGAGTGTTGGCCCTATTGCCCAAAAAGGAATCCATTCAGCGAGCCAGTTGGGAATATTTGCGATTTCCATCACGGAATTATGTAACCTGTTAATAAGCGTAGCTATTAATAAAGCAATTGTTACACCATTAAAGTGGTGAGTTTACGTTTTATAAGTTACTGATAAATATGTGCAAACATAAATTTAAAATGTTTTGTAAATACGTTCGCACTTAATTCATGCAATGTTGCACCAACACAAAAATAAATCCCCCTGTCGTGCCCTGATTGGTGCCGCCACGATTTGCTTATCAAACCGTAATTTAAAATACCAAAAATTCGATACTATCCAAATGGCCAGTTTGATTATGCGAGTATTCTGATAGTGTGTAACGGTGTTAAATGAATAGCACAGTTTTTTACTAAAGGATTTTCAATGATGGAAGTAATTACGGATAGACAAATAGAAACAATCTCGGGTGGGCATCCAGTGGTTGCATTATCGGTTTTAAGATGGGCAAGTGGAACGGTTGCAGGAGGCTTGTTTTATGATGCAATTAAAATCACCATCAATCATGCTCTCAAACCTTCAGGTCGAACATCTACGGGTGGTCAAATGAATCGAGATAGACGCATTCGTCAATCAGACTAACCTTTCAATATCAATCACGTGATTTTAAATCACGTGACTACTCAATGGATATCCTTATGTACTTAACCAAACCCAAACGCTTTGTTATCTTCATGATATTGTTAACAATTGCTCTGAGCTTCAAGCTTAATGTAACAACGTTGAAAAGCGACTTCGCATACTTTGATATCGCGACATTCTTTGCACACAGTGGTATTTTATTTGCGATATGGACTTTTGAGAAAAGCAAACTGAGATCTTCAATGATTCTCTACGCAGCGTTAGGTTTCGGATTGCTTTTTGCTGCTAAGAGCACTATGACTTCGCAACCCTTTTATGTTGGAGAATTAACAGCAAGCTTGACGGCTTGTGCTTGTTTATATTTAATAAATCGTATAATGAATAGGTAAAAACTCAGGGATTTTATGACATCCAACGGATGATCCCTTTATCGCTGGGCCATGCCTTTATTTTATTTAGTTTGCGTTGGATTCAATCACTAAACCTGCTTTGTTGAACAATACTTCGCAGTTAAACATGCCAAAATGTAGGAGGCTGTCTGCGGTTATTCTGCTGCCGAACTCGATATCTTCATCGTTATATCGAAGTAGGTTAGCGGTATTGAGTTGTCTAACAACGCTTACCTTAGTTACACCTGGGTAAAAGTTGCCGCATAGATAGATAACTTCTTTGCGAGCTTCGCTCCAAAAAAAGGTCAGTGCAATCAGGATAATAATTGCCGCAACTGCTGCAAAGTCAGTAAGGACCGAACGCTTCATCGCGGCCACCGATGCAGAGACTTAAGTGATAGTGGTGGATTCATGCGTTTTTCCTTCGGCTAATTTTTTGTACACTTTAAACGAAACCCGTGAATCCGCTTTTTGTAATTGTAGAATAAACTACTATCCATAAACAAGTGCGCCAGCGTGATGCACCTGAGCTATTTGTGAGTATTGGCTCTTTGAGCTTGTTAGTTGATCTACCTAGATTCGATTGTGCGTATGGATAATTACCTATTTATATTTAAAACGTCCCATGCTCCAAACATGTTACACAATTAACGCGAAGATGAAGCACTTGACGATGTCTATACTATGCACTCACATCAGAAAAGAGTCGTACTGTGCAATGTGCTTGTTGAGTCTTTGCTTGGCGGGTTCGTTAACATCGTTTTATGTTAAAGCGGATTATGCGTTAGGCTGTGGCGATCCGGCATACCACGCATACAGCGCAGATCGGTTTGCATACTTTGATAGCAACAATCGAAAGTTGTTAATCGAAACGCTAAGGGATTATGAGCGCAGCGTCAGCAATAATGCTCATGTTTACAGGGTAATAAGTGATTTATCCAGACATTTGAAATATAGCGCTCAGATTGACGATGTTGATCTGGTAAACAAAAAAATCAATCGCTTGTTGGATTATGCAGATGCGCTAAGCACAGACCAGCATGTTGCCGGTTATGTGCTAGATAGCTTTAGCAGTGAAACTCACGCTATCGGTGTAGCAAGAGCCTGGGTAGCCTACCGTAGCGGTAATAAACACAAAGCGTTTGCAGAATTGCTTACGTCTATCGACGTTGCAGATTCGGCAATGTTAAGTTCTTTTGGACCTGACTTTGAATTAGTTCGCCAACTTTACAAAGACGGTCATGTAGAACCCGTTCTAGAATATTTGAGAAAAACAGAGCAGTTTTGGAAAGGCAAAAGAGCCGATGGATTGCGATACATCTGGCGTGAGATGATCAAGGCGAATTGCAAGGTGCAGTTCGAATCCCTAGACGCCAATAAAGCGCTAGAACTTGGATTGAGCGTGATAGATCTCAATAAGGACTATGGTGTTGGCTGGTGAAACGTATAGCATCCCTGCTGAATGTTTAACTAGGCCTCAGTAATGCGATCACTACGCCCGTAATTTTGCCAACTGCTGACCTAGTTCGTTGTTTACCAACCCTAGCTGCTTTGCTTGTTTAGCCAGCTGTTGAGAATTTCCTTGGCTTTGACTGGCGTTAAGCTGCATCGATTCCACTTGAGCGTCGATATTTTGGTTTAGCGTTAATTGCTTTGCCATTGACGATGTAATCGTCGAATTGATATGGGTAATTTCAAGCACAGCATCATCTACTTTTTGCAACACTTGCGACGTAAGTGACACTGTTTTTTCACTTTCAATAATATCACTAGCGCCTTTTGATATTGATTCTACTGCTCTTGCAGCGCCGCTTTGTAGCTTATCGATGATTTGCTTTATTTCTTCAGTACTTTTTTGCGTGCGAGATGCTAATGTTCTGACTTCATCAGCAACGACAGCAAAACCTCTACCTTGCTCACCCGCGCGCGCAGCCTCAATCGCGGCGTTTAGGGCTAACAAATTGGTTTGTTCTGCAATGCTATTAATGACTTCCACGACGCTACCCACAAGCTCAGTATCTTGACCAAGTTGATTGATGACGGCCGAGGTGTTCTGTATTTGCGCAGTAGAATTCTGGATGCTGGCAATTGTTGTTTGCATAACTCGCCTGCTCTCATCGGCACTAGACTTGACTTTCTGCGCAGTGTGATTAGCTTGTGAAGCCTGTAACTGTATATTTTTCACTGATTCTGACATTGCCTTAGATGAATCAGATATAGCAATGGCTTGGCTGTTTTGCTCTTGTGCTTTTTGTAGCACGATACGGGCAGTGCTCTCAATACTGTGACTCACGTCTTTGAGTGACAGTTGTTTGATTGAAAGCTCGTCACTGATGCTTGACATTTTTTCCCTGACAAGCTCAATTGCGTGACCCATCTGCGCAATTTCGTCCTCGCCGTCAACCTTTACCGACGTTGAGAAGTTGCCGTGACTTACTTTTTTTAATTGTTCTATCATGTTGCCAATTGGGTGAGTGACCGTTACAGACAAAATGCGTTCAGTCACCAGCAGAGACACTACTAATACTAAGACAATTATAAAATAGGCAATGGTGCTGAGTTTTTTGGACGATGCCGCTAATTGCTCACTTGCTTTATCAATCGCTAAGCTTGATGAAGCAACAGCCTGACTTAATGCTTTTGAGGGCTCGCGGTCGATACCGCGCACGAGCGCATCAGCCTGCATATGATCAAAGTTATTGCTGACATATACCGTATACCCATCTTGGTATTGAGAAAAAATGGCCGCATGAGTTTTTGCAAATAAAGCGACACTTGACGCGGTTTCTGCAGGAATTGGAAGTGTTAAAATGTCTTGTGCGGTATGTTGGATACTTTGTTGCTTACTCTGAAATCTCTGCCAATATTTTTCTCGGTCCGCGCTGTCACGGCCTCTAAGCAGTACATTTTTCCATTCCTGCACTTGCGTTTTAAAATCTTGGTTGAGGACGCCAATTTGCACCGCCGCACTAGACTCTATAGCCAAAAGCGACTGGTATCTATCAATCTTAGATGAAAATAGCCCAGTGGTGTAAAGTGACAACAGCGTCATTACAATAAGTGCGCTTGTTACGATAAGTAGAAGACGAGTTTTTAAGGTTTTGATAGACATAAGTATAAACACAAATAGTTGATACTTATGTATCGTATCGTTTGTACATTTTGTTAGGATCTAAACGATATAAGTTTATTGCTAATGATTGTTGATATGAAATATAAATGACATCTTGGCGCTAACTTGGTGATAAAACGATAAGTATTTGAGCATGGTGTTAAGCAGCGCTTGACCCGAATCTAAGAAACATTTACACAAAAAATCAATAAACAGATATCTCGGATAACTTAAATTGAGTCTGCATGACCACATCCCCTTGAACATCCTTTAAGCCAATATTAATACGTGTTTCTAAGTCCCAATCGACTTTAATGAAGCCATAGTTAACCTTTGCCGTTGAGCCCAAAAGTCTATTTTTATTGGGACTGACTTGTTTCCATTCTTCGGTTAATCCAGAGCTGGTGACGTCGTACAAAGGATAATCCAACTGCACTTTGGAAATCTCTCCCCAATGGGTGTCACCACTTATTAATAATACACCGTTAACCTTGTGTTTTTTTATTAAGCCAAATAGTCTTTCTTTGTCATCAAAATTACTCCACGCTTCCCACCCCGTAAAGTCGGACAATACTTGTAGGCTTGAGCCGATAATTTTAATTGGTTCAGGTTTTTGAAGCTCTGCCTCGAGCCACTGCCATTGTTTTTCACCCAGCATTGACCCACTAGACTTCGAGTATGGTCCCATGTCTTTGGGCTTGCGCGAAGTTAGGTATTCGAGTTGGCCCACGCTCTCCAAATCATCTCTTTGATAGCGCAGGTCGGGCAATATGATGCGAATCGCTTTGCTCGCTTCGCCCACGATGTAGCTGCCGTACAAACCATCGGGTCTGCTGCGCCTAAGGCTGTCCTTAGGCACACCCCAAAAATCCAGCATGATGGTTTTGGAGGCTTGTTTGAACGCATAGTGTTTACCGGCATCGTTTTCGCCAAAGTCATGGTCATCCCAAGTTGCAAACACGGGGGTACTTGCTCGCAAGGATTTTATACCAGGGTTATTGCCTAATTTAACGTATTTTTGCGCTAATATCTGCATATCCTCGGTATCCCCATAAATATTGTCACCCAAGAAAATAAAAGCGTCTTTGGGCTCGTTTAATATCGCGTCAAAGATAGGCATATCTTTGTCTTGATGTGAGCAAGAACCAAACAAAATTTGGGTGCTAAACGACTCAGCGTGACTGACCTTTATCATCAAGTGCATAGCCAAGATACACATTAGGACTAAAGTTGTGAGGCGGTTCATTTTAGTATGCCTGATATAGATGCTGCCGCTTGCGGATTATATTCAATGATATCAATGCCTAGAAGTGCTAATGCTGTTGCAGCAAATTGATCCTGTTTAAGCTCTTCGCTGGTGACCTTGACACCTTGAGGAGCAATATCGGGTCCTATTGCTGCAAACCAAATATGTTGTGCCCCGCCAATCCCGTTTGGAAAATCTTTGAGATTTTTCATATAGTTTTGAATCGCCTTTGCAGAAGCATGGTGTTGCCAATCCTTAGCGCTAGAGCCTCGACCGTGGTCAGTAATGACCAGTAAATTGGTGTTGTTTGTGTAAAAACGCATTGACTGCAAGGTTTGCCACAAATCTTGTAACATCCAATCATTCCTACGGGCACTTTCTAAATATGCACCGTAGTTACCGTTGTGCGCAAAATCATCAGTTTCGCCTAAGTTGATCACCATTACACGCGGTTTTGCGCTATTCAAATATTCTTTAGCAAAGCCATAAGTAAACGCATCGTGGCGCACGTTGTGCCATGGGCTGGGGATTTGTTCTTGTAATTGATTTAACGTCGCCATCTTATCGGTCATATTGATTGGCGTAAATGCGTCGAAGCCAGCGTTAATGATAAGCTTGCTTCTTTGCTGATTGTATATTTCTCGAAACACATCCCAACCAGAGAATATCGCTACTTTGTTTTTAAAAGCAGGCTTGTTGTTCAGCCACTCTAAAAATGTCACATTGGTATTGGCACCCTTCGTATTCGTGGTAATGGAAGGGTCTGCGACACCTGTAAATATTTCATTATATCCAGGGTATGAAAATAGCTGCTCGTTGTTAACGCTCATATAAGACTGCCGATTACGGTCGCCTACAAGGACACCTTTTTCTGCTATTACACCGTTGACAAATGGCATAAGTAGTTGTGTTCTGAGCTGTGTTTCTTCATTCCAAAACTTTGCTTTCGTACGTTCAGGCATTTTTGTGAAATCGTGGTTATTAATTAAGCTTATATCAGCTCCGGCGAATACCTCCTGCCACCGGAGGCCGTCTATAGTCACAATAACCAAATTTCTGTTGGTATTATTATCATTTGTAAAATCGTTAGCCGAAGCACTCAGGCAGAGCAAAAACGCACCCACAAAAACCGAAGGGATTAAGTAGCTTCGCAACATTTTAAATTCCTTTAAGCGTTATTATCACAAAAAGCCCTTGGCTCAACTCGAACCAAGGGGGCTACTTTTGCAAGCATGCCTTAGAGAGACTCGTTTAAAAATCCATCATGATATTGATGGCAGCGGTCCGAGGGGCACCTATCCATGCGGATTGACCTGCAATACCGCCTAAATAGTTCTCATCAAACAGATTGTTGATAGTGAACCTTACCTCTACGTTTTTTATCCCTTGTACGTTGCTTTGTACTGACACACCTGCGTACAGATCTGTAATATTATAACCATCAGCGACTGAGCTATTAGCCGCATTAATAAAACGATCACCGACGTATTTTGAGGTAATGCCGGCCATATAATTGTTGCGTTTCCAATCAAGAGACAATACGAACATGTCTTCAACTGAACCAAACACCGTATTGCCTGGTGCTATTCCTAACAACTGAGAAATAGCCTCAGGTGCATCTTGATATACAGAGTCATTATTAGTGTAAGAACCGTACAAACTTAAACTACTGCCTAAGCTTGCGGTAAATGATGCTTCGATGCCCTTCGACTCAATTCCGCCAACGTTGACATATGAGCCATTGGTCCCAATAAGGAAGTCAATGCCTGCGTCAGGTGCGTCGGGCGGAATAAAGGTGATGCGGTTTTCGAAGTCGACGCGATAAAGCGTCAAGCTTGCATCTAACCAATCAGACGAATAACGTAATCCCATATCAATGTTTTCAGCAGTTTAAGGTTCGATAGAATCTAGCGTTGAAGCATCTCGTTCAAGCACAGTATCTTTGATAGCGGCAAAATTCTCTGCGTAACCGGCAAACAACTCTAAGCTATTGGACAAGGTAAAAACAACACCCGCGGATAACAAAAGATCCGAATCTGAATCCACACCGCTGACGTTATTGCTGCTGTTGAAATTATCACCCGCATCCAGTTCAACTAAGAATTTTTTAGCACCAATACGCGCTTTCATCCACTCTAGAGCATACTCGTTTTCAACATAAAACATAGTGGTGCTAACGTCAAAAGAGCGGTCATACTGAACCCAATACGGCACGTTATCAAACTGGAAGGACGAGCTTGAATCAATTATTTTGTGCCAATCACGGTATTCATCACGCGTGTAATCTTCAAACCACAATCCACCGCGGGTGGTGTTTTCATAATCATTACCTTGCACGGTGTAGCTCGCATCAAGATTAAACCCAAAACGTTGCTTGCCATAATGAGTATGTCGATACGAGCCAACAGGAACCGCTTCGGGGCCATAACAATCAGCGTCATATTCGCTGCCTGCACCACCATAAGGAAAGGTGATTGAACTAACACAGCCAGCGACCGGCCTTAGCACGTTACCGCTACGATCAACAAATTGGAAAGTGCCCAAACTCGCACCACCAAACACGGTATTGCCTGATACGAGTTCAGAAGCAGGTCCGGTTCCATCATCAGTAATGTCAACTAAATAGGGCGGTACCCAATCGCCTCGGCCTTCATTATCATGAAAATATACATTGCCCATTACGCTCAGATTATCATTTGCGTATTCGGCTTTTAAATAGCCAAATAAGTTTTCACGAAGCGTAGACCAACCCTTGCGATAAAGTTGATCCACATATGGCACACCGGTCCATTCGGCGGTTAAACGGTCTGACTCCGGATTTGCTAAAAACTGTGCTAGGGACACACGTTGATAGTTATCCTCTTGCGCATCGTCGTACGACAGATACCCCGTTAATGCAATATTGTCAGTGATATCAGTTACTATTTTACTCGCTAAATGCACTTTCTTATTATCTGCGGATTGGTTTACCCAATCGGTATTGGTTTGGCTAGAGGCGCTTACCCATGCTCTGGTGTTATTGCCAAATACCCCTGTGTTATAGCGAACAAAATATTTTTGTCCTTCAAAATCTGCGAATGACAAACTAGTTGTAAAATGCTCGTCGTCAGTTGGGTTTGCAGACAAAAAGTTTAAGCTGCCGCCCAATGCTTCATTTGAACGCGATGATATGTCAGCGGTGCCTTGAGATACTTGCACGTAGGACAAATTTTCAGTGTCGATGTAGCGATTGGCTTTTGCACCTCCGCCATAGTTAGAATTACCATTTGCAATACCGTCTATTGTGATGCCTATTTGTTGCTCGTCTAAGCTAATTTGAAATCCGCGTATAGAGACGGTGGTAGACCAGTCATCCGAACCAAAGGTGTCTCCTTCGTTGATTAACACACCTGGCAAATTATCGATGACGGCCAGCACGCTGGTTAAACTACTGTGTTGATTTAACATGTTTTGAGTCGTTTCGTTGTTGGCATAAGACACGCTTTTGCCGATGACAACAACTTGTTCTATCTCGACTTCATTTAACGCATCTTCCGCGTTTGCCATCGCGTAAGAATTAAGTGCAGCTGCACACGCTAGTGCAACACAACTTTTCCTGGTGATCATGGTAGTAATTCCCTAACGAAATATTAATGATTAGTTGAACGCGGCTAGTCTAGTTCGCAAATATGGCAGTTTCGTTTAAGAAAGATGAATGAATTTAGACAGTTACAAGACAAAAATGTGTCATTAGCATGTCGATTTGGTTACAAAGGGGATCAGTTGCGTGGCAAGAAAGGCTTGTCAACGCAATGTTAACAAGCCGAAGTAGTGGTTTAGTGCCTCGACGAGGTCAGTTTAAAAAAACGCAGAGTGCCAAGTCTAAACAGCATAAATACGATTTAATCGAATCGTTGAAGTTCGGCACGCAGAGCCGCCACTTCTGACTTTAAATGTATAACGCTTTTTCCGGTTTCTTGCGCATTTTGACTCAAGGTAAAAGACGTATCTTCTAGCGCATTTGCTGAGCTGGATATTTCGTTAGAAGCAAGCGATTGCTCCTTGATTGCGATTGACACGGAAGACATGTTTTCGCTAACAGATGAAATGTTTCCAACCACTGTTTCAATAATTTCTTGCACTGATTTTGATGAAATGGCGACTTTTTCAGACATTGCTAAACAATGCTGCATATTCTCAACTGATAAGTTTGATTCGTTTAGCAAAGACGCGGTAATGCCGCTAATCTCTTCGGCATTTGATTTTGTTCTCATTGCTAATTGTCTGACTTCATCAGCTACTACTGCAAAGCCTCTGCCGTGCTCTCCCGCTCTTGCCGATTCTATTGCCGCGTTTAATGCGAGTAAGTTTGTTTGTTCAGAGATAGCTTTAATGGACGCCATTACGCTTTCAATTTGAAGGCACTTTTCTGCTAAGCTAGAGACGGTTTGCGATGTTTGCAGTAACTCATCTTTAAGCAGGCTTACTTCGACATTCGACTCTTGTACTCCCTGTTTTGCTTGCTTGCTTGATGCTGTTGCCTCTTGAGATAATTGGTTGACGTCAAGCGCGCGCTCTGACACCGCTTTGTTGTTTACGGTCATCTCTTCAGTCGCCGCGGCAATCGTCGAAACGCGATCACTGGTATCTTCGCTGGCTTGTTTTACTTCTGACGATAGCCTCTCAACTTCCGAGGCGACAGCATCCAAATTTGAAGAAACTTGTTGTGCTTTGTCAATAGCGTCTGAAAATCCGGTCATGAGAGACGCAAATTGTCTCAGCGACTGGGTCTCTGAAGACAGTTTAACATTGATATTAAAGTGTCCTTTCTGTTTCATTATTGTTTCAATTGCTTGCGTCAATTCAAATGAAGACTTTCCGTCTTTGAATGCTTGTAATGATAAGACTCCAAGCACAGCTCCTTCGGCAACTGCAAAGAATGCGTGGATAGCCAATATGTAAAGGGTTAAATATTGTGCCTCGAAAATAACAGCAGAGGAACCAGATATTTGCAGCGCATAAAACCCAACATGATGAACTGCAACGACTACTACACTAGATAGAACCACCTTCCAGTCTCTATAAACGATCGTGACTGCCATCACCGCAAATATTTCAAAGTGCATATAAGTTGCACCCATCGTCTGTTGAATATGCAACGCGGCAAACAGCTGACTCGCGACAACAGCAACGTGTTTAGTATAAGCAGCTTCTTTGGCGGCTTTGAAAAGGATAAGAGGGAGGGCTAAGATTACGCTACCTACTATCAGTCCTAGCATGAATGAGTCTGTTAAAAACCCAATTATTAACGTCATTAGGAACTGAAATGTCAATACGCCACTATAAACCTGATGGCCTTTAGTTGTCCAAGGGAAATGCATGTTGAATGCCTGTTAGATTCTTTTATCAGTACTGTTATCGACCGCTCAACTATTTTTTTAAGTATAAAAAGAGGGTTAGTTGAAACTAACACAAGGCACCATCAAAGCATCAATGAAACGGGTTGAGGGCGTGTTCTTTGTATTACGTAAACACAGATTAAAATCGAGTAGGGAAGATCACTGATGAGCATCAACTGAGAGGACAGTTGGCTAACGATTTTGCAAGCCAACTATGTTTAAAGTATTAAGATTAACTAACCATCAGTGCTATAGAGTCACTATATGCAATACGTTTTTAACGGTGGAAATCCATTAAATTCTATCGCGCTGTAGGTGGCTGTATAGGCGCCAGTAGAGAACCAGTAGAGTCTATCGCCAATCTCTAAACTAAGCGGCATACTGGGTTTGTAGTTCTCGTACATAATGTCCGCACTATCGCAGGTGGGTCCTGCCAAAACGACTTTTTCTTCTTCACCGGATTTTTCAGTGTAAACCACATATTTAATCGCTTCATCGAGTGTCTCGGCAAGGCCTGAGAATTTGCCAACATCGGTAAATATCCAACGATGCAGCGAAAAATTATCCTTGCGCGAGATGAGCACGACCTCACTCACTAGCATCCCTGCTGGGGCAACCAGAGATCTGCCCGGCTCTAAGAATATTTCAGGCATGTCATCTTGAAAGTCTTCCTCAAGAAAG
>Ga0115565_10001358_pt1 | contig 20277 bp, 20 predicted proteins | sample COGITO_mtgs_1105_FD_87199 | JGI IMG/M metagenome (GOLD analysis project Ga0115565, IMG submission 87199) | Pelagic marine microbial communities from North Sea - COGITO_mtgs_110530 | ecosystem: Environmental > Aquatic > Marine > Epipelagic | place: Germany:Helgoland, sampling site Kabeltonne... | reverse complement strand
TGTAATTTGCGCCGTAGACAAATCTCATCCGTAAAAAGGCAATAGATAGGCGTATTTGATACCAGCGATAAACGACAAAAATCTTCAAACAAGATTACCACCCACAAAATATCTAGTTAGAAAATGACTGTTTGCGAAACTATTGCAATTGCTACCTATAGCAATCATTCAGCTTCAACCTTGGTTCAGATCCTGGTCTTGATCTTGACTGAATTTGATACGGCCTTTCATAATAAGAAGAGTATGTACTATTCGCACACCTTAAGCTAAGGATTAGCCGCTTGTGCGCGCGCATTACACACTTACTTTACGAGTGAGTTGCATCTCGGAAGGCTATTTTTGACTGAGAGTTCTATCAAAGGGCACGCCTCCTCGTCACCCGGTAAGGCTATCTTTTGTATGCTTTTGGGCGCCGCTTTACTGACCGCGAATGACGCCGTACTGAAATGGATGACTGGCGAGTATCACGTTGGACAAATCATGTTCTGTCGCAGTATATTTATTGGCGTACCCGTCGCAATTCTAATCTGGCGAGCGGGAGGTATTAAGTCACTGCGTCCAGTCAATTCAAAGGGTCATATTGCTCGTGCAGCATTAGTGATTATTGGTACGTTTTTTTTCATTAGCGGTCTCAGGTATTTGCCCCTTACCGAAGCCATCACAATAGCCTTTGCTGGCCCATTATTCGTTACCGCACTTGCACAACCATTACTGAATGAACGGGTCGGTTGGCGCCGGTGGATAGCAGTACTAATTGGTTTCGTTGGAATTACCGTTGTAATGCGGCCCGGCAGCGCTGTAGTTCAATGGGCTGTATTATTCCCTCTGGCGGCCAGCCTAACAGGCGCTTTACGTGACCTCCTTACCCGCCACCTGTGTACTGAAGAAACAACTGTTAACATGCTGTTTTATAGCTCATTAGGCGTCTCCCTGGCCGGTTTAGCAACAACTCCGTTTATATGGAAATCAGTACCTATTATCGATTGGGGTTGGTTTGCCTTGAGCGGATTATTGATCAGCTGCGCACATTTCCTGATGATAGAAACATTTCGATATGGTGAGGCAGCTCTAGTAGCGCCATTTAAGTATTCAGGGGTAATTTGGGCAACAGTGCTAGGATACTTGATTTGGAACGACATACCAGACAATTCGACCCTTGCGGGCGCTGGAATAATCTTCACTGCTGGTCTCTACATCTTGCACCGAGAACGGAACGTTCAAAGCGAACAAAATAATCAAAAATAAAATGCCTTTCAGTATTTAGATGATATGGAACAAGTTTACTGAGGACACACGCAAAGCATGTAAGCAAAGCAGGCATTTACAAAGGTCAGCTCACATAGACAGAACTTAAATACTTAGTATTTTCATTTAGACCGTGAAAAGCTGACGTTTAAAGTTCGTAAGACGCTCATAACCAGTTTCAGTGACGGCTATTGTTTCTGACATTCCGAAACCTTTCGCTAGTACATAGGTGTGGAAGGTCATACCCGTTTCAAAATTCCAACCACAGCCCGGCGCCGCCTCTAGGGACTCACCACCTGATGGCTGCAGAAGCAAACCAACAGAATAAAAAGTTTTGTTCGTGTAGGTTTCCCGCAGACCTTTGGACAAAACACCCTCCCGGTAAACTGTATCTGGCACTGCTGCTGGCACGCCAGGACCTACTTCCTCCATCGCCAAATTTTGGATCGCAATAAGGCTTTCTACCACTTTGAGATCTTCGTCACTTGCTTCTCCCAAATGGATTGGGCGCATAAATCGAGCGTGATAATGCCGAACGTTCGGTGTCGTTTCAATCTGAACAATGTCACCCGCTTTGAGAATGCGATCAGAATAGCCACCGTGTAAATGAAGAGCTCGCACTCCTGATGACATCACACCTGGGCCTGGCAAATCGCTACCAGCTCGGATCATAGCGGAGCATACTTCTGCCGCAATTTCGCGCTCACTGATTCCGATGCCAGCACTATCAATAGCCGCTTGCATACCTGCCTCAGCCGCTTTTCCAGCAAGCTTTTGCAGCGCGATCTCGGGTGCTGATTTAATCAGACGCATCGCACTAACTAACCTACTTGTATCAGTGAACTTATAAGCAGCTAGCAATTCCTTTAATTGCTCGTAGCGTGCTACCGTTATAGGCCAAGCTGCTATTTCAACGCCAATTGTGGCGGCGTTTCCAAGACTTGCCTGAATCGCTTTGGCAGCGACGGCAATTGGCTCATCACTATCCCGCCACATTGCCCTTTTTGGAAACACGCAAGTGGCGTCAAGATAAAATTCTTCCACATCACGGCACACCAATGTGGGAAGACCTTCAGCTGGAATAATTGCAAGCTGAAAAGAGCCATATCCTCTTGTAAAAAACCCTGTTAACCAAGTAACTGTTTCAGGCTGGAAAGCTAGAAAACCGTCAAGACCGCGGATTTTTAATTCAGTCTGAACGCGCGAAAGACGAGCTTCATATTCGGCGCGCTCGAACCAAGGCTCATAAATCAGCGGTGGACTCATTGTCTTGCTTTCACTACCTTGGCGAACGCTTTAAGCATTGACTTTGCTTCCACAGCATCATCTGCCGCTGACTTAAGGCAGTCGACATTTGCGCCATCTAGTTCCATACGGGACCTATTTTCCTCAAACCAAATCAAAGCTTGATCTCGTGTAAATTCGGGGTGACCCTGTATGCCCCAAACTGGAGCATCGCGCCATCGCCAAATTTGGTTGGGACAAAGATCAGAACTTGCGAGTATCGTCATGTCCGGATGGTCATCTCGAACCTCATCATTGTGCCAAACAAACATTCGTACTGTTTCGCCTAAGGAACCAGCGATCTCATCTTGCTTTGCAGGACCTCTTACAAATAGATCTTTATATCCTATTTCACAGAAATCACGCTTAAAGACTTGATCACGCCCACAAAGCGCTGACGCTAAAATCTGACTTCCGAAGCAGATACCGAGCATTGGTATGTTTCTCTCTGCTGCGGTTTGAATCAATTGATGTTCCCTATTAATGAACGGGATATCTTCATAGGCACCATATGGGCTACCAGAGATAAATATCCCATCATACTCGTCTAGCTTCTCTGGAAACTCATCACTGAATGCCCAATACCGATCTACAGTTATTCCAATAGCTTCGAACCAATCATCTAGCTTTGCCGCTGATTGAAATTTCGTTCCATTACCGATATACAGTAAGCGGGAGCCTAACATATTATAATCCCTTGCCACGCCTCATCAGCATACCAGTGGTATACCAGAATGCAAGAACTGTAACTGCGACTGTTTGAAAATTTCAATGAGCCAATAAAAAGGTAGCAAAAAAAATGCAAATTGATCTCAATTCAGATCTAGGGGAAGGATTTGGACCTTGGTCGATGGGCGATGATGTCGCGATACTGGATATCGTTTCAACGGCCAACATTGCCTGCGGATTTCATGCTGGCGATCCTGAAACGATGCGACGCACTATAAGTCTTGCTAATAAACGGGGAGTCGCAGTTGGTGCGCATCCCGGATACCAAGATCTAATTGGTTTCGGACGTAGGAAACAAACTGGTGTAACTGCGAGCGAGATAGAAGCTCTCATTGCCTATCAAGTTGGCGCTTTTCAGGCGATGGCTTCATTAACTGGACATCTTGGCACTCATGTTAAAACCCATGGTGCGCTTGGAAATGCATGCGCAGAAGACGACGAACTAGCCAACGCAGTTGCTCGAGGAATCTTAGCCGTTGATCCCAATCTCGCATTTACTGTAATGCCAGGCACGGCAACTGAGCGAGCGTGCCATCGCGCAGGCTTGCGCCCCATTCGGGAAATTTATGCCGACAGAACCTATGATGATAATTTCAATTTAACAAATCGGAAGTTTAAAGGCGCTGTCATAAGCGATACTGAATTTGCGCTGACACGTGTTACTGAAATGATTGCGGAAGGGCAGTTGATATCAGTTACGGGTAAAAGGCTAACCACTGAAATAGATTCTGTCTGCGTGCATGGGGATACTGCAAAAGCATTTACGATGGCGAAAACTTTACGTGATGGACTCGAAAAGGCAGGTTATAAAGTTTTCCCCGCTTAATTAGTCAAATTTCATCGCCTTTGGTTACGCCACTAATTAAATTATGCGAAAATAAATTAGATGTCAGTTCTCCAACCGGCCTCACTTTTTTTTTCAGTGAATTTTGCCAAAGTGAAAAACGGCGAGCCGCATCGAGACCTTCTTGTTTTGATACTATACGAAATCTAAATTCGCAACCTACAGGAAACTGCGCAATACGATCCAAATCTGTTGAAATAACAGTCGCAATTTTGGGATAACCTCCTACGGTCTGGCAGTCTCGGCCCAAAACGATTGGGGTCCCGTCACCTGGAACCTGAATACTGCCAGGAACAACTCCTTCTGATACGATATCATGCCCTTTGTCACAAAGTAATCGCGGGCCTATTAGACAAATTCCCATCCGGTCAGACCGCTGACTAATTTTATATCGAGTAGATAATAGCTGAGACCATACTCCTTCATTGAACATATCAAACTGCGGGCCAGGAATGATTCCGATTGCATCGTCGTTGTTGTAATTAACACCCTCTGGAAAACACAATGATTTTGTAGCGGTTGTAGTCAAGCATGGCAGCAGATCACCTTTTGAAAGTAAATTCCCTGCAATACCCGATCGCCGATGACAGGATCGACTCCCTAAAACACTCGCTGTCTGGAAACCGCCGGCGATAGCAAGGTAACTGTAAAAACCATTGCGCGGCGGCCCTACGGTTACTATGTCTCCATCAACTGCCTTTGCTGATGTATGCTTGGGAATAGACTGTCCCGACACCGTCAGCCTAGTTCCGGGCCCACAAACCGATAATAAAACCTGACCACCAGAAACGCGAAAAGAAGCACCAGAAAGTGCCAGTTCCACCACCGCTTTATCAACCGAGTTACCGACAAGCGCATTAGCCAGCCCCAGTGCACGCCGGTCCATAACGCCTGCAGTCGACACACCATATCGTCGATGCCCGTAGCGCCCGGTATCTTGAACTGATGCCCCAAGACCACATTGATCGACCTCGAGCGCAGTCATTCTTCCACAGAATCCAAAATCAGCGACCCCCGAGCTGAGTTTTCATCAAGGATCAACCATTCTCTTGCAGAAATTGATCGGAACTTAACCCGATCGCCTGGTTTAAAAAGGAATGGGGGTGTTCTTTCCAACTCAAAGGGCCGAATCGGGGTGCGGCCAATTACATGCCAGCCGCTAGGTCCCTCAAGACTACCAATAGCTGTTTGGCTTCCTCCAATAGAAATCGATGAAGATGGTATCTTCGCTCGGGGTTCAGATAGACGCGGCACAGAAAGAATTGGATCGAGCCCAGACAGATAACTAAAGCCCGGTAGAAACCCAACCATTGCGACCAAATAGAGTGGAGCCGTATGCGCCTCTATCAAATCATTTTCTGTCATTGCTAGTCTTGCCGCCACATCTTTAAGATCAGTCCCAAAGCCATCGCCGTAAGTTACGGGAACCTCCCAGACCCTACCCACTGATCTGGCAACGAAGTGATTGGATGCTAGATGCATGACGCTGGTCTCAAGTTCCTCCAAATCAATTATTAGTGGATCAAAAAAGATTGTTATGGCTCGGTAAGTCGGAACAGTCTCTATAACACCAACTAAATTAAGTTTATTAAACGCAGAATCGAACGCGTGAACCTGAGCAATCAACTTTGGATCAATTTGTTCGCCAAAATTGACAGATAAGGCTGTATCTCCAAGGTAACAAAGCAGTGGCTTATCGAAGTCTTCAACAGTTTTCTGCGTGTAATTTTTCATCAAGGTGACGCTATCCCAAGCCCTTCAATAATCTTGAGTGCTACTTCACGTGATGTTCTGTTCATAGCCTCGACACCAACACCACCCATGTGTGGTGTCAAAATAAGATTAGGACAATTCAGTAATGGGCTGTTATCTGGCAAAGGCTCATCCGAGAACACGTCCAAACCTGCAGCCGCTATGCGTCCTTCACGAAGTAACTTTACAAGCGCGATCTCGTCGATAAGCGCGGCACGAGCTGTGTTTATAAGAATGGTATCGGCACTCATTTTCGAAAGCAGCGGTTCATTTAGGATTGGTGTCTTCCCTGGCAGTCCATGAAGAGAAATTATCTGAGACACCGCAAGCAGTTCCTCCAAACATGACATGCGTTTGGCCCCAACTTTTGAAAGGTCGTAATCACTGGCGCTTTTCGAATAGACAAAAATCGACATGCCCAAGCCACGAACTAGAACCGCTAGCTTTTGTGCAACATGTCCATAACCGACGAGACCAATCCGAAACTTCGAAATTTCTCGCGGTTTAGTTCGTTCGCGGATGGACCAGTCACCCAACCGCACAGCATTATCTGCTGTTAAAATTTGTCGAGCACAAGCAAACATCAGTGAAATAGCATGTTCGGCAACTGAGTTTGCATTTGATCCGGGAGTATTGACAATTCGGATGCCTCGCTTGTTTGCCGCTGCGTGAGCAATCTTGTCCGTTCCCGTCCCGTGACTAGCGATAATTGCTAATTTTGGAGAAGCGTCAATTGCTTCCGCAGAAAAACCTTTATTACGGGTGATCACAGCTTTTGCATTCTTAAGATGGGGTTTCAAAGCCGCGAGATCCATTGAATCGGCTTCAAACACTGAAAGGCCAGCATTTTTGAGTAGTTCTACTCCACAACTAGCAATAGGCTGAACGATAACACAATCTGTCATTTTGCAATATCTGGCGGCTGCATGCAGAAACGCATAAGCAGCTTTGCGCCGTCACTGAAATCTGACAAGCTCATATACTCATCTGGATTGTGACTACCGTTTTCGTTACGAAGAAAAAGCATCCCAGTTGGTACGCCAAGGTTAGCAAACGTAGCGGCATCGTGACCTGCGCCACAAGGCATTTTTAAGATTGGCACTTTAATTTCTGTCGCAGCTTGATCGAGCCGACTGACTATTGAGGAGTGCATTTTTGCCGATTTGGTGGATGTGCGAGGCCCCAAATCGAAAATTACATTTTCGTCTTTTTCAATTGCCCTTGTCAATACCTGAAGATCAACTGCAAAGGCTTTCAGAATGGCTCGGGAATTACTACGAATATCAAGTGAAAAGCGCACGGACCCAGCTACTTTCGAAAAAGAGGCTTCATTCGGATCCGTAGCGATTTCGCCAACGGTTACAGTGAGGTCTTTTCCTCTAGCTTCGAACTGACGCCAAAGTTGGTCAATTTCAACAACTAATTTGCAAACTGCGAGGGCCGCATCACGCCGCGCCTCTCGAGGCGTTGCGCCAGAATGGGCATAGGTTCCACGACATATTGCTTGGCGAAACCGTAGACTGCCACGAATGTCTGTCACAATTCCAAGCGGTATGTTTTTCTGCGCAAGAATTGGGCCTTGTTCTATGTGCGGTTCTAAAAAAAGAGCAATATCGCCTGGTGACCAGTGGCTGTAACCCTTAGCGATTTCTGAAATGCATCCTCCAGCGGCTTGAATGGCATCTCCTAACTTTTCACCGTCACCAGCTCGTATTACTGTTTCTAATTCTTGTGCGCTGAGCTGACCAAAGGATGCACGGCTACCTATATAGGAGGCCGCAAACCAAGCGCTTTCTTCTGCACGAATTACCATCAGTGTGATAGGCAAAATAGGTAAGCGACGAGAAGACACAAACCCTGAAATAATAGAAAGGCCCATAAGAACTCCTGCAGCGCCGTCAAAATTTCCTCCCATAGGCACTGAGTCAAGATGGGAACCTATCACGATTTCCGGTCCATCGCTTTGCCCCGGTAGCGTAATATACTGATTACAGGCTGGGTCAGATTTTATGGCTAGTCCCAAAGCCTCAGCTTCTCTGCGGATAATACTGTGAGCAATATTTTCACCTAATCCATATGAAATCCGGGTGACTCCGCGTACATCTGATGTTCGGGTATAAAATTCGGTGAATAGTCGCTCTGCCAAGGCTATATCTGGCTTTATAGTATCCGTGTCGTTAGCTTTTGAGAGGTCAGTCATGGCCGACTCAGTCTTGTAATAATACTAGTACGGATCTGATCGAGATGCTCTTTCATTTTATTTTTAGCTTTCTCTCCATCGCCGTCACGTAGTGCTGAAATAATTTCAAGATGCTCTTTGCATGATGCTTCTGCCCGTTCTGGTAGCGTCTTTAGATCGAAAATTTGGGTCTTCCGGCGCATGTTCATCACAATCGCCGAAAGTTGGGCGTTGCCGGCTGTATCTGCGATCAGGCTATGCAGGGTGTCATCAATCCAACGCGTTGTTGCTCGATCCAAGCCATCTCCGCTAGTGCTAATCATTTTGAGCGCGTCAGATAGTGCGATTTCCAACTCTTTCAGCGCATTGCAGTTAACCCTGCCTGCTGCAATTTGGCAAATCGTGGGCTCTAGAAGCTTGCGGACTTCCAGTGCATCAAGAAATTCTTCAATCCGCATCTGCTTGATCTGCACTCCCAATCGCCCGACACGAACGATTAAACCTTCAGATTCTAACATAAGCAAAGCGTCACGTACTGGAGTCCGCGACATTCCAAGAATATCTGCCAAATGACGCTCGTTTAGATATTCACCAGGTTCAACCTCGCTGGATAATATCAGTTCCAGTATCTGTTGATAGGCTTTCGGTGCGAGCCTTTGGGCTGGTTGATTCAAGTCTTTGGGCCTTTTGCTAGCCTGTCTTTAATGCAGAGACCTATCCTAACAACACAACGATTTTCAAGTCCCTATATTTAGCTTGGCATCATTACGGTTGACTGATGGTATACCATAACCTAAACTTACTTTCAACGGTGTTGACAACCAAGAGGAATTAAACTGATGTCAACCGAACTGGTCACAAACCTACCCTTTTCGATAGACGAACATTTGTCTCGCCAGACACGTTTAAGAACGGAGCTCAAAAACGCCAACTTAGACGCAATCTTAGTTTTTGCGCAAGAAAGTCACTTTTGGTTGACGGGGTACGACACCGGAGGCTACGTTTTTTTTCAATGTGCGGTAATTACTCCAGACGAACGTCCAATCATTCTACTAACCCGCCGGCCCGATCTAGTTCAGGCCCGACAAACTAGTACTATTGAGGATATCCGTATCTGGTGGGATTCAGACGATGCCAACCCAGCTGTGGATCTGAAATCCATTCTAGCAGAACTCGGTTTAAAGAATGGACGCGTCGGCATTGAGTTAAACACCCACGGCTTGACTGGTTGGAACCTTTGGCGGGTACAAAACGTCCTAAATAACTGGTGTACTCTTGTGGATGATGAGCATCTGATCCGTAAATTGCGGCTGATCAAGTCGCCATCAGAAATTGCATACACGCGTAAAGCAGCGTGGATCTTGGATCGATCCTTGGAGGCAGTTATTAGTGCGTCGCGCCCGGGGATCTTGGATAGTGAAATCAAGGCAGCATACCTAACCTCTATTCTTCAGGATGGCGCGGACATGCCACCCAATCCACCGCTCTTTAATTCCGGTCCGCGCGCAGTCTACGGTAGGGGTGTTTCAGAGCCTCGGCGTATTGAACCACAAGACCAAATTCTAGTTGAATACCCAGTCGCCTTTCGACGTTATAACGTTAAGACCGAATGGACTATTCTCTTCGGCAATGTTGATACGGCACATCGTAAAATGTATGACGTTGCCCGCAACACGCTTCACCATATGACAGAAGTAGCCCGTCCCGGAAATACTCTTGGCGAGATATTTGATGTCCATGCAAAAGGGCTGGATGATGGGGGGTATAAGAAGCATCGATACGGTGCCACAGGGTACTCGGTTGGCTGTACTTTTTCCCCAACCAGCATGGACGCACCACCGATGATATATTCAGGCAATTCCACCATCTGTGCGCCCGGGATGACGCTGTTTTATCATGTTATGATCGGAGATAGCGACACTGGTTATGCGATGGGGGTCGGCCATACTCTGCTGGTTACCGAAGGGTCTCCAGAGGTGCTAACGAAATTACCAGATGATCTGACGGTGATAGGGTAACATCACCAAACCTTAAGCCAGTTTATAACTGGACAACAACCAAAAAGGAGAAATGCAAATGATATTCAGAAATATTTTAAGGCGGAGTGCTCTTCTTGGTATAGCAATGGCTCTGGCTGTGCCAGCGTTTGGCCCAGCAAACGCCGGATCAAAAATGGGTGGTACATTAAAAATCAGCCATTCCACTCGAATTGCGACATTAAATGTGCTTTCACTCTCGGGACCAGCAGAATATCCAGTTATAGACATGGCATACTCCGGGCTAACGCGGATCGGACCGGATAGCCAGCCGATGCCTGACCTAGCAGAAAGCTGGGAGGCCAGCCCAGATGCGACCGAATTCACCTTCAACCTTCGCCAAGGCGTAAATTTTCACGATGGAACGCCAGCGACGGCTTCAGATGTTGTAGCGACTTATGAGGCAATTCTGAACCCAGACATTCCAGCCTCCGCCACGTCCGTTTTAAATATGATTGAAACTGTGTCGGCTACCGATGACCTGACAGTGAAATTCAAGCTAAAAACACCTTTTGCGGATTTTCCGACCTCTACTGCCCATGCCAATGCAAGAATTTTATCGGAAGAAGCGCTGGCCGGTGATCTTACAAAACTCGATACGGTTGTAAACGGCACTGGCCCTTTTAAAATGGAAAACTATGACAGCGCTCGGGTCACACGCCTGGTTCGCAATGATGATTACTTTATCGAGGGCAAGCCCTATCTTGATGCAGTAGAAATGCACTTGTTTCCAGATTTGGCGGCAGAAACCACAAACTTTCTTTCCGGCGACATCGACGTTATGCTACTAGTACAGCAAGCAGATTACGAACGCATTTCCAGCGCGCCAAATGTCAATGCATTGCGCGTACCGTCCGGTCGCTATGTAAATGTGGTCATGCGTTTTGACCAGCCTCCATTCGATGACCTGAGAGTTCGAGAAGCACTAGCATATTCAATTGATCGCCAACTTTTGGTCGATCTTGTGCTGGAAGGTCTAGGCAGGCCAGCTCATGACAATATCTTATCGCCAGAGTTCAAATTCCGCATTGATACGCCAGAAAAAGCATACGATCCTGAGAAGGCAAAAAAACTTTTGGCCGAAGCTGGTTACCCGAACGGTTTAAAACTTAATCTTGTTGCCTCGAACCGTCCTGCAATCCGAGCGCAGGTGGCTATTGCAATCAAGCAGATGGCATTGTCGGCAGGCTTTGATATTAATGTCGAGACAATGCCACATGATACTTACATCGCTAACGTTTGGAAAAAGGGGAAGTTTTATATGGCTTATTGGGGCATGCAACCAACTGAGGATGCAACTTTCAATCTGCTGCTAACTTCCAATGCTTCCTACGAAGACACCGGGTGGAAAAATAAAGAGTTCGATGACCTCGTGCAAGCAGGGCGTTCAACAACCATTGAGTCAGAAAGAGCTAATGCTTATTCTAAAGCGCAAGAGCTTATGCTTTCTGAACTACCATACATCATTGCGTTCTATGAAGACGTCTTGACCGCCAGTAAGTCAAAAGTACAAGGTTATACATTGAACCCTATAAATCGATATTTTTACCTAGAAAGCGTTTGGCTAGAAGAGTAAGCCTATGACGCTAGGCTATATCTTCCGGCGCCTCATGGCGGTAATTTTGGTACTTTTCGTAGTAACATTTGCAGTTTTTGCAATTACGATGATTTTACCAGGTAATGCCGCCGTGATGATACTGGGCGAATATGGCACAGAAGAGGCCGTGGCTGCGATGGAACGTATACTCGGCCTCGATAAACCTTGGCACATTCAGTACATTGACTGGCTCGTTGGAGTTTTGCATGGTGACTTTGGTCAATCATTGCGTCTCTCATTACCTGTGGCCGATGTTGTAGGAGACGCATTCTGGAACTCCGCTTCTTTGGCGATTACAGCTCTATTGTCCGTCACTATTATTGCCATCCCTTTGGGTGCTCTCGCTGCGATTAAACGCGGCAGTACTGCAGACCTCATAATTGGTATCTTTTCCTACATCGGTTCATCAATGCCAGAGTTTGTTACTGCAACAATGCTATTGATTTTTGTTGCTGGACCAGCCTTAGGGCTTCTACCCGCAGGCGGTTTCATTGCTATCAATGAAAGCTTAGGTGGATTTACCTCGCATGTAATTCTGCCTGCAACAACACTTGGGCTAGTACTCACAGCGCATATCTCTAGGCAAGTTCGATCAGAGATGTCTGAAGTTCTTTCCAGTGACTATATCAGAGCTGCGCGGCTCAAAGGCTTAAGCGAACACCGCGTGATCCGACGTCATGCCCTACCGAACTCACTTGCGCCGGCAGTGGCCGTCATATCCCTAGACATTGGTTATTTGCTTGGGGGAATAATTGTAGTGGAAGAGATCTTTGCCTGGCCAGGGCTTGGGCGGCTGCTAATTTATGCATTAGAAAACCGTGATTTACCTGTGATCCAAGCAATAACTCTGGTTCTCGCTACAGTCTATGCACTTTCAAACTTTTTGTCGGACATAGCGATTGCCATTCTCGACCCGCGGGTGCGGTATGCCTAGAGCATTTAGGACCGCGGCGGGAATCACTGGGCTAGGTTTGTTATTGATTGTCATGGCTGCAGCAATTTTTGGACCGTTTCTAGCACCGTATGATCCACAGGTGTTTCATCCAACTAATCGACTTGAGGGACCATCCGCCGCACACTGGCTAGGTACCGATCAGTTTGGTCGAGACTTGCTATCACGTATTTTAAATGGCGCACCTTCGACTATTTTCTTCGGCTTGGGTGCAACACTTTTCGGGGTTGGCGCAGGCAGCGTTATCGGAGTAATTGCTGGGACGGCGGGAGGTTGGATAGATAGCATTATAATGCGCATTCTCGATGGACTACTGGCAGTTCCCGAACTACTTTTCACACTACTTATAGTTACTTTTCTCGGTGGTGGCATGGGGCAAGCGATGCTGGCTGTTGCAGTTGCTTTCACCCCGGGAATGGCGCGCATCGCGCGCAGTTCAGTACTGTCAATTCGAACACGCGAATATGTGCTCGCCGCAGTCGCTAGGGGCGAACCATCGCGTTACATCATTTTACGGGAGGTTTTGCCAAACGCCATAAGTCCAATCATCGTAGAATCCACCATCCGTGTAGCATTTGCTATAATGATCGGCGCCACTCTAGGGTTTCTAGGGTTGGGCGCACAACCACCCTCAACAGAGTGGGGTTTAATGGTTGCCGAGGCTCGGCAGTTCATGTTCAGAAATGCTTGGACTGTAGCAGTACCCGGTATTGCCATTGCTATGGCTGCGATGGGTTTCAACTTGTTCGGCGATGCACTTCGCGACAGTCTTGACCCTAAGAGGAACGAGTAAATTGGTGGGCTATAAAGCACAATGCATGAGCACGGAATCGCCTGTCCTCGAAATTTCTGGCTATTCTCTAACTTATAACACGCCATCAGGTCCATTGCGGGCTCTAAAAAACGTGAATCTATCCGTAGCGCGTGGTCAGACACATGGTTTGGTCGGTGAGTCCGGTTCTGGAAAGTCTTCTTTGGCTTGGGCAATTCTAAGGTACTTACCAGACAACGCCATAGAAAACGATGGCAAACTCCTACTGTCAGGAGAAAGCATTCGCGATCGAACACCCTCTCAAATTATTGAAGTCAGAGGGCAGCGAATAAGCATGGTTTTTCAAGACCCCTCCACTTCGCTGAACCCGGCAATGCGTTTAGGCGAGCAACTTTCTGAAGTAATGATCCGCCATCGAGGATTGACACCGAGGGAAGCTACAGAGGCTAGCGAGCAGGCATTGGAGCGGACAGGAATAACGAAGCCCAAAGAAATGCTGGAACGTTATCCACATCAGGCATCCGGAGGTGAAAAGCAAAGGGTAGTTATTGCTACCGCCTTTGCTTGCAACCCCGAGCTAATCATCTTCGACGAGCCAACTACAGCTCTTGATATCATCACAGCTCAGCAAATCTTAGATTTATTTAATCAACTCCAAGATGAAACATCTATATCAGCACTATATATTTCTCATGACTTAGGATTAGTGTCCCGTTTAGCGGACACTGTATCAGTCCTAAAAGCTGGCGAAGTCGTTGAGAGCGGACTGCGTACTGATATTTTCATGTCTCCACGCGATGACTACACTAAGAAATTGTTAAGTGCCGTCCCCGACCCGAAGCATTGGTTGGGCGTTAATGCCCCGGCACCAGAATTGCCTATCTTGATGTCAGCAGAGAACATCACTGTAGAATATGGGCGTCAGTCGGTTATCGGGCGTTTATTCGCGCCCAAACCCACTCACATCGGCGCACATGAAGTTAGCCTTACTGTTCGAAAAGGAGAACTCGTTGGAATAGTCGGAGAGTCGGGATCAGGAAAATCCACAATGGCTAAGGTACTGTCAGGCTTGCAGGAGTTCCACGGTGTCATTCAATTTGGCGATTCCCACTTTTCAAAGCTAGATGACATCGACTTACCCTATCGTCGTGCGGTTCAAATTGTTTTTCAGCATCCTGATGCCTCACTTAATCCGCGTCAGCGTATCGGTGAAATACTTTCCCGTCCCTTAAAACTCTATAATATCACGCCAAAAGAGCAGCAGACAAAACGCATAATAGAGCTTCTGGAAATGGTAAGCCTGCCGCGAGACTATATTAATCGGTTTCCACACCAACTATCGGGTGGGGAAAAACAGCGTGTAGCGATTGCTAGGGCCTTCGCCGCAAAGCCTGAAGTAGTGATATGTGATGAAATAACTTCATCTCTGGACGTTTCTGTTCAAGCTTCAATTGCCAATCTTTTAGTGGCTCTTCAAGATCAAACTGGTACTGCGTGTTTATTCATTACCCATGATTTGAACCTTGTACGACAACTCGCCCACCGCATATGCGTAATGCAACACGGTAAACTAATCGACACTTTCCAACCTTGTGATGCTGAAAAGCCCAATCGAAACCCCTATACCCGCGCCCTGTTAGAGGCGGTTCCTCCACCAGCAGGGCAATTTAATATGGAGCCTATAACATGACAGACGCACTCTCGCTTGCTCACAATATAAATGAGAAGGCTTGTCTGCAAACTCTTTCCAAGATGGTTCAGCAAAAAAGCCACTCCGAAACAGAGGGTGAACGTGTACTGGCTGAGAACATGATCCAAATAATGCGTCAGATGGGTCTTGAGTCCTATGCCCAGCCAGTTGAAGGCGATCGCATCAATGCTATCGGAATTTGGCGTGGGACGGGTGGCGGTGAGAGCCTGCTCTTTAATGGTCATCTTGACACCAATCCTGTTAGCGAGGGGTGGACGGTTGATCCTTGGGGAGGCCTCATTGATGACAAATTTATCTACGGTATTGGTGTATCAAACATGAAGGCAGGCGATGCTGCTTCACTCTGTGCAGTCAGAACGCTTATCGAGAACGGTAAACGATTGAAAGGCGATGTTATACTCACCTATGTTGTGGGAGAACTCCAAGGTGGTGTAGGTACTTATGCTGCTGTTCAAGCAGGTACTAAAGCGGACTATTTCATAAATTCTGAACCCACTGACTTGCAGGCCTTAACCATGCATGCCGATGCGTTTACCTTCAAAATAGAACTTACTGGCATTACTCGGCACATGTCCAAACGCGAGGAAGCGGTAGACGCAATCCTTGCCGCTTGTGACCTAATACCAAAATTGACGAAAATGACATTTTCAGATGCACCGACGGATGAGCACCGTGGCATCAATCGTGTACATGTGGGGACAATTGACGGCGCCCTGGGAAAGAGCCTTGAAAAATGGCGTCCGCCGCAAGTGGCGGATTTCGTCCGCCTAACAGGATCTGGCCGGATTGCCCCGGGTCAGTCACATCAGAACGAGTTGAAAGAAATAAAACGAGTATTGAATAATTTGCAGGTCGACAGGCCAGGATTGAAGGCCGAGGTAAAGATTGAGGCAAATGAAAGTCATTCCAGCATGCCCGCCTTTGAGGTCTCTAAGGATGCCCGGATAGTTAAGGCGGTTAATGCTGCTTATCAGGCGATACTTGGCGAGCCGCAACCAACAGGTGCAATTACGCCCCCAGGTTTCTACGGGACTGATGCCGGACATCTCTATGTTCATGGAGGTATGGAGGGTGTAGTTTGTGGACCAGGAGGACGCTACAATACCATGCCTGACGAAAAGGTCGATATTAAAGATTATCTTGATATGATTCGTATTTATCTGATGGCAATGTGCGATATCTGTGAGTTACAATGACAGGCTTTGCGTTTAAAGAGATTGAGGCAAAAACCGCGGACGGTCGCGCAGTATCATTACGTTTTACTCCCGAAGAGCATGCTGCTCGCCTAGCGGCAACGCGAGCAGAGCTAGTCAAAAGAGGGCTTGATGCACTTTTGGTATTCGCACAGGAAAGCCACTATTATCTGACAGGGTACGACACGTCTGGGTATGTTTTTTTTCAAGTGGGGGTAATAACTTGTGACGATCGCCCGACCATACTGTTAACGCGCCGCCCGGATCTAAGACAAGCAGAAGTTGCGTCTCTCTACGATGATATCCGGATTTGGTTTAATGCTGAAGACGTCAATCCAGCAGAACACCTGCGTGATATATTGGACGAATTTGGTTTGCGTGGCGGGCGGGTTGGTATTGAGTTCGGAACGTACGGTTTGACAGCTGCTAATGGCCAACTGGTGGAAGCGGCCCTAAACGGTTTTTGCGCACTTGAGGATGCTTCTGATATTATCCGTGGAAAGCGGTTGGTGAAATCTTCGGCAGAGCTTGATATGGTGCGCAAGGCCGGAAAATTGGCAGATTCAGCTGTTCTTGCAGCGGTTGAGACCAGCTTTCCAGGTTCGACTGAAAGTCAATTGAGCGCTGCAGCACTCACTGCGATGTTGAACGGAGGTGCGGAGGTTCCCGCTGGCGGCCCACTTATTAATTCTGGCCCACGAGCACTTTTTGGGCGCGGAATTAGCGGCCCACGGAAGATTGATAAAAGCGATCAAATACTAATTGAATTGGCCGGATCATTTTGCCGGTATCATGTCTGTGTAGAGACCACAGTAGCTGTGGGCCTACCAGATCCACGGCAAGCGGACATGATGGCTGTCGCGGCGAATGCTCTTGAACAGATTAAGGAGGCCGCACGCCCTGGAGAGGTTTTGGGGAAGCTCGACGATATTCACCGTGATGTTTTAGACAAGGCAGGCTTCGCAACGGAGCGCTTTGCCGCGTGTGGCTATGCTTTGGGATGTACGTTTAAACCTACTTGGATGGATGTGCCACCCATGATCTACAGTGGTAATCCACTAATTTTAAAACCAGGCATGGTTTTCTTTGTTCATATTATGATCCCAGATACACGAACTGGCGTCATGGCAGGCGTAGGGCAGACATTTGCAATATCTGAAAATGGTTCGACAGAGCTTTTCAGTGATTTGCCAACTAAATTATTCTTACGGTAGTTAAGCAAATAAGAGGATGCGGAATTCAATTCTTAGCCAAAACAACATGAGTTCAGAGGAGTAACCTGTGCCCCAACTTATACATAGACATTCTGAGGGAATATTTATAATTGCCGCCACTCCGTTTTGCGATAACGGTTCACTAGATCTAGCCAGTACGGATAGTATGATCGAATTCTACCTAGAGAGTGGGGTCAGCGGCATTACGATCCTAGGCATTATGGGTGAAGCTCCTAAGTTAGGTGATATAGAATCCAGAGACTTTGCTTCCCATGTGATTCAGCGCGTAGATGGCCGCGTGCCAATAGTGGTTGGCGTGTCTGGCGCAGGACTGGATAACATGGCGAAATTGTCACATTCAGCCATGGACGCTGGTGCTGCAGGTGTCATGGTGGCGCCGATGCAGGGGCTTACAACTGCAACTAAGCTAAGCTCTTACTATGCTCAAGTGTGTGAGGCTCTTGGTCCTGATGTGCCGATATGCTTGCAGGACTATCCTCAGACCACCGGTGTGCATTTTAGTGTGGAAACTATTCTTTCACTTGCTTATGATCACCCCCAGTTAGTTATGTTGAAACACGAGGACTGGCCAGGGCTCACGAAGCTGTCGCGGGTTCGAGCGGAAAGCGGTACTGAAGATGTACCGAGACTGTCAATTTTGGTTGGTAATGCTGCACTCTTCTTGCCATTGGAATTACAGCGTGGTGCTGACGGAGCAATGACTGGCTTTGCTTATCCCGAAATGCTAGTCCAAGTATTTAATCGGCATAAATCTGGTGATATACAAGGAGCAGAAGATCTTTTTGACCTCTATCTTCCGATGGTGCGATACGAGCAACAATTAGGTATTGGCCTTGCAATTCGCAAAGAAATTTTACGTCGTCGCGGTATACTTTCATCAGCTAAGGTGCGCAGTCCTGGGCCGTCTTTGACGGAAAAAGACCATGCAGAATTGACTTACCTTATGGAAAGATTACGGCGAAAATTAGAAGGATTTAACTGATGGAACTTCACTTAAGAGGAAAAAAAGCTTTGGTAATGTCGTCGAGCCGAGGCTTGGGCGCCGGGATTGCTTCTGAGTTGGCGGCAGAAGGTGTAGATGTTCTTTTGACGGGTAGGAACGTTACTCAGTTGCAAAAACTAACTGACAAGATCAACGCAGCGGATGGTGGACGGGCAGAGTACGAAACCGCTGATCTTGCCAAGCCCGAAGCTGTTGAAATTCTAGCGAAAGCAGTAGAAGAGAAATTTGGTGGTGCTGATATCTTGATCGCTAATACAGGCGGGCCACCGCCAGGACGCATGGTAGAGTCTGATGTTTCAAACCTCACTACACATTTCGATATTATGGTCGCACGTGTTGCCGCAATCACTGGTCATTTGACCCCCTACATGCAAAAAAAAGGCTGGGGTCGGATCGTTACTATTGGTTCTTCAGGTGTTATACAGCCAATTCCTAATTTGGGTATTTCTAACTTGGTACGGTCAGCCTTAGTGGGTTGGTCTAAGTCGTTGTCAAACGATCTGGCAGGGCAGGGAATAACTGTCAATATGCTGGTGCCAGGCCGTATTCACACTGAACGGATAGACGAACTCGACGAAGCTGCTGCCAAGCGCAGTGGTAAGACCATAGACGAAGTGCGTTTGGCCAGTCGCAGTACTATCCCGACAGGACGGTACGGTACGGTTAATGAGTTTGCTGCTGCTGCTACATTTTTGTGCAGTGAGCCAGCAGGGTACATCACTGGTAGCGTTGTGCGTTGCGATGGTGGCATGATTAAATCGGTCTGAGGAGGGTAGTGTATGCAGCATGATCTGGTTATTAGCGGCGGAACAATAGCAACTGCGTCTGAAACATTTTCCGCTGACATAGGAATTCGCGATGGCCGAATCGTGACCTTGGGTGAGGAGTTGAAGGGTCGAGACGAAATTAATGCATCTGGGAAATTAGTTTTACCGGGTGGGATAGAAACGCATTTAGAATAGCCCCCAGAAAGTGGCCCACCCACTGGGATACAGATATCTCTAGTACAGGAGGACCCACGAATAGGTGGTAAACGAGAGAAACCGGAAGACATTGTGCTAAAGCTTCGCCAAGTTGAAGTTTGGGTGAAACTACAAGCCACATAGCTCTACTTATTGGTTTCATTCAGAAATCAACACTTCACACGCGTTTTCTTGCGCTGTAATTTGCGCCACTAATTTTTTTGCATGAGTTGATCACCGCGCTCAAAACCAAGTGTTTCAAAAAATGTTCTTCCCAAGAAACCGATTGCCAGAATGAAAAAAATCCAACCCAGCAATCAACGGTCTCTCACACTTAAGCGAACGAATGAAACATCGGCGTGTACCACTTTAGCGACATGCTGTTGATACCAGTACCTAGAAAAACCAGACGGTGCCAAGAGTGCTAAAGGACAAGCCGGGACGGCTGCGAAACCAGCCCTGCATAATAACACATAAAGTGGGCGGCTTCAGCGCCGTTAATCACCCGATGATCATAGCTTAAATCCAGCGGCACCATTGGGCGAGGATCGAACGCTTCGCCATTCCAGATCGGCTGCATTTCTGTGCGCGTCAGCCCCATAATCGCCACCTCGGGCGGGTTCACAATAGGAGTAAACGCTATACCGCCAATGCCGCCAAGATTTGAAATCGACATCGACGCGCCCCCCATATCCTCGGATCGCAATTTGCGCGTCTGTGCATGTTTGGCCATCCGGTAAATTTCATCTGCAATCGTAAGCAGTCCCTTTTGGTCGACGTCTC
>Ga0115565_10001356_pt1 | contig 20287 bp, 19 predicted proteins | sample COGITO_mtgs_1105_FD_87199 | JGI IMG/M metagenome (GOLD analysis project Ga0115565, IMG submission 87199) | Pelagic marine microbial communities from North Sea - COGITO_mtgs_110530 | ecosystem: Environmental > Aquatic > Marine > Epipelagic | place: Germany:Helgoland, sampling site Kabeltonne... | reverse complement strand
TTGGCCTTCTTGTAATTCCCCATCACCCATAAGTACATAAACTAAATTTGAATCGTTGTTTAGTTTTTTGGCTTCAGCAGCTCCAATAGCAACTGATAAACCTTGACCAAGAGATCCGGAAGCAATTCTAATACCGGGTAGACCTTCATGAGTTGTCGGATGGCCTTGTAATCTAGAATCCAGTAATCTAAATGTATTTAATTCTTCAACGGGAAAATACCCAGTTCTAGCTAAAACACTGTAAAAAACAGGTGAAATATGACCATTAGACAAGAAAAATATATCTTCATTAATTCCATCCATATCAAACCCTTCTTTTCTGATCATGATTTCATTATAAAGCACAACTAAAAATTCAGTACATCCTAATGATCCTCCAGGATGTCCAGAATTAACTTTATGAACCATTCTAAGAATGTCTCTTCTTACTTGAGTAGTTAACTCATTTAAATTGTTTCGCATGGAGTATTTTTTATATTTATAAATTTAATTATATAGACATCTATAGCAAACTTATTTTGATAATTAAATACATAATTAATTAACAATTGTAAATAGGTAATTTTAATAACTATAGATGATTATATTTGGTATTTTATTATATGAAATTTAAATTAGAACATAAGGATTCTGAAACTAAAGCTCGAGCTTGTAAAATTGTAACTGATCACGGAGTTATACAAACTCCAATTTTTATGCCTGTTGGTACTGCTGCGTCTGTTAAAGGAGTGGATCAAATGGTTTTAAAAAATGAAATTAATCCTGATGTAATTTTAGCAAATAATTATCATTTATATTTAAGACCTGGACCTGAAATTATTTCAGAAGCAGGAGGAATCCATAAGTTTATGAATTGGAAATCTCCAATTCTTACAGACAGTGGAGGATACCAAGTTTATTCTTTATCTGCAAATAGAAAAATTAATGAAGAAGGGGTTAAATTTAAATCTCACATTGATGGTTCTTATCATTTTTTCTCCCCTGAAAGAGCTGTTAATATTCAGAAGTCAATTGGAGCCGATATAATTATGGCTTTTGACGAATGCACACCTTATCCATGTGAGTATAATTATGCTAAAAAATCTATGCACATGACGCATAGATGGTTGATTAGATGTATTAATGAGTTTAATAAGAGTGAGCCAGTTCATGGTTATTCTCAAACTTTATTTCCTATTGTTCAAGGAAGTGTTTATAAAGATTTAAGATTACAATCCGCAGAATTTATTTCGGAGACTAATGCTTTTGGAAATGCAATTGGAGGTTTGTCTGTTGGCGAACCCGCAGAAGAAATGTATGCCATGACAGAAGTTGTGTGTAATGTTCTTCCTGAAGATAAGCCTAGATATTTAATGGGTGTCGGGACTCCAATTAATTTGTTGGAAAATATTGCACTTGGTGTAGATATGTTTGATTGTGTAATGCCAACAAGAAATGCAAGAAACGGTATGTTGTTTACAGCAAATGGAAGAATTAATATCAAAAACGAAAAATGGAAGAATGATTTTAGTCCTATTGATATTGATAATTATTCATATGTTGACACATATTATTCAAAAGCATACTTAAGACATTTATTTACAGTCAAAGAGTCTGTTGGAAGACAAATTGCAACAATTCATAACTTAGCATTTTATTTATGGTTGGTTAGAGAAGCTAGAAATCATATTATAAATGGTACTTTTTTGACTTGGAAAAAACTAATGGTTAAACAAATGGATAACAAACTATAAATTTTTGAAAATTTTAGATAATTATATTATAAAAAAATATTTAATAACATTCACCGCAATGTTATTATTATTTATTCCAATAGGAATTTTAGTAGATCTTTCTGAAAAGATTGATAAATTAAAAGAATTTGATGTTCCTTTTAATGAAATTGTAGATTATTATTCAAATTTTATATGGTATTTCGGAAATACCCTATATCCAATTTTTGTTTTTTTAGCTGTCATATGGTTTACTTCAAAAATAGCCAATAACTCTGAAGTTATTGCGATTTTGAGTTCAGGTATTTCTTTCAATAGATATTTAAAGCCATTTATGATTGCTGCCTCAGTTATAGCTGTTTTTGCTCTTTTTTCAGGAATGTTTATTGTTCCGGAAAAAAATAAAAAATATAATGAGTTTCAATATAAATATCTTAAAAAAAATAAAAAATCTAGGGAAACATCTAAAATTTATAAGCAAGTTAACGACAGTGATTTTGTTTATGTAAGTAGTTATAATCCAACTAGAGAAATGGCTTACGATTTTTCTTATGAAAAATTTATTGAAAATTCTTTAAGTTATAAAATAACTGCTCGCAATATTAGATGGGTATCCGAGGATAGTATATACAGATTAACTGACTATTTCAAGAGAACATTTAAAAATGATAAACAGTTGATTGAATCTAAAAGAATTAAGGACACTATTTTTTCATTTAAAATAAATGAATTGTCAAGTCTTAATTATATGGCAGAAACTCAAAATTTTTTTCAACTTAATAAATTTATTAATCAAGAAATTGAGAGTGGATCTCCTTTAATTAATAACCATTTATTAGTTAGACATAAAAGATGGAGCATACCATTTTCTACATTTGTTTTAACGCTTTTGGCTGTTTCTGTTTCATCTTTTAAAAGAAGAGAGGGTATGGGAATTAATTTAGCATTTGGAATTATTACTGCTTTCACCTTTGTTTTTTTTGATAAATTCTTTGCTGTTATGGTTAGCAAATCTAATTTATCTCCTTTTCTCGGTGCATGGATTCCGAATTTCGTATTTTTATTATTAGCTTTTTATTTTTTAAAAAATGCAAAAAAATAAACTTAAAAGTTTAATCCATTTTCATTTCATAGTTTTCATTTTTGGATTTACCGCAATATTAGGTTCTTTAATTTCTATAGAATCTCTGGCTTTAGTTTGGTATAGGATGCTAATTGCTTTTATTTTTTTGATACTTATTGCCGTAATTTTTAAAATTAACATAAAAGTTTCCAATAAACTTCTAATTAAATTACTTTTCTGTGGAGTGCTGATTTCTTTGCATTGGATCACTTTTTTTAAAGCAATAAAAGTATCTAATGTATCAATTACTTTAAGTGTTCTTTCGCTTGGGGCTTTTTTAACCTCTTTTTTGGAACCGTTATTTTATAAAAGAAAAATAATTCCATATGAAGTTTTTTTAGGGGTTTTTGTAGTTTTTGGAACTTCCTTAATTTTTAAATCTCAGTACTACTATATAGAGGGAATTTTTTATGCTTTGATTTCAGTTTTTCTAAGCGTAATTTTCGGATTAATTAATGGGAAACTTATTAAACAAGCTAGTCCTTTAGTTATATCTATTTATGAACTTTTAGGTGGTGTTATTTTAACAACTTTAATTTTAATTTTTATTGGCGATTTTTCCTTTGATTTTTTTAATATTTCTAAAGTTGATTGGTTCTGGCTATTATTACTTGGTTCTGTGTGTACAGCTTATGCTTTTGTGATCTCTGTAAAAGTTTTAAAACATTTGACACCTTATTCTTTAATGATATCGATAAATATGGAGCCAGTTTATGGTATTATTTTAGCAATTATTATTCTAAATGAAAATACTGTATTGTCTACAGAATTTTATATTGGTTTTATATTGATTTTTATCTCCGTTATTCTAAATGGAATAATAAAGCTTCGTCAAAATAAAAGTCTTTAATTTTTTTTATTTATATATTTGAAAACATTTTATTAATATGGAATATTTAGATTTTGAGTATCCTTTAAAGGAATTAGAGGATCAGTTAGCTGAATGTAAACTAATTGGTGATAAAACAGAGGTTGATGTTTCAGAGACATGTAATAAATTATTAAAAAAAATAGATTCTGTTAAACTAAAAATTTATAAAAATATTTCTCCTTGGCAAAGAGTACAATTATCAAGACATCCATCAAGACCTTATACTCTAGACTATATAAATGCTTTAACTAATGGATCATTTTTAGAATTACATGGTGATAGAAACATTGGTGATGATAAGGCTATGATTGGTGGATTTGGAAAAATCAATGATCAATCTTTCTTGTTCATTGGTCAACAAAAGGGATATAATACAAAAACACGTCAATATCGTAATTTTGGTATGGCTAATCCGGAGGGATATAGAAAAGCTTTGAGGTTGATGAAGTCAGCAGAGAAATTTAAAATTCCTATTGTTACTTTAATTGATACACCTGGTGCTTTTCCAGGTTTAGAAGCAGAAGAAAGAGGACAAGGAGAAGCTATAGCTCGAAATATTTTTGAAATGTTTAATATTAAAACTCAAATTATTTCAATTGTAATAGGTGAAGGGGCTTCAGGAGGAGCCTTGGGAATAGCTATTGGAGATCATGTAATGATGCTCGAAAACACTTGGTATTCCGTAATATCACCTGAATCATGTTCTTCTATTCTATGGAGAAGTTGGGATTTTAAAGAAAAAGCTGCCGAAGCTTTGAAATTAACACCTAATGACATGAAAAAAAATAAATTAATTGACAAAATTATACCTGAACCGTTAGGTGGTGCTCACAATGATAGAGACAAGGTGTTTAAATCGGTAAAAAAAGCTATCATTAACTCATTTAATCTTCTATCACAAAAAAAAGTTGACGATTTGATAAATGAAAGAATGAACAAGTTTACTTCAATGGGAGTATTTGATGAATGAAATTATTAGATATTAACAATTTTTTCGGTTTATTAACAAATTCATGTTTGTTATATAGTTCTTTTTCATAGTTAAATCTATTTTACTTTTTCTAAGTTAGTTGTATGGAAAAAATCAAACCAAATTTTGATAGATCTTTTAAAAACCCTCAGGTAGTACCTTTTGAAAAAGGTAAACTTCCTCCTCAGGCTTTAGATTTAGAAGAAGTTGTTTTGGGAGCAATGATGATTGATAAAAAAGGTGTCGATGCAGTTATTGATATTTTACACTCAGAAGCATTTTATAAAGAAGCTCATCAACATATTTTTCAAAGTATAGTTAAACTATTTGAAAATACAGAACCTATAGATTTACTAACGGTATCTACTAAACTTAAATCTGATGGTAAATTAGAAAAAGCTGGAGGAGATTATTATTTAGTTCAATTAACTCAAAAGGTATCGTCTTCTGCTCACATTGAATATCATGCAAGAATTATTTTACAAAAATATATACAAAGAAGTTTAATAAGGATTTCAACTGAAATTATTGAAGAATCTTATGATGAAACTAAAGATGTTTTTAATTTATTAGATAAGGCAGAATCTAAATTGTATGATGTTACTCAGGGAAATATTAAAAAATCCACAGAAACAGCTCAAAGTTTAGTAATACAAGCAAAGAAAAAAATAGAAGAAATATCTAATAAAGATGGACTTAGTGGAATTCCCTCTGGATTTTCAGAACTTGATAAATTGACATCAGGGTGGCAACCAAGTGATTTAGTTATTATAGCAGCTCGACCTGGTATGGGTAAAACAGCCTTAACACTATCTATGGCTAGAAACATAGCTGTAGCTCAAAATATTCCAATTGCTTTTTTCTCTTTGGAAATGTCATCGATACAGTTAATTACAAGACTTATTTCCTCTGAAACAGGATTGTCCTCTGAAAAATTAAGAACAGGTAATTTAGAAAAGTTTGAATGGGAACAATTAAACGTTAAAGTGTCTGCTCTTGAAAATGCACCTTTGTTTATTGATGACACTCCATCACTATCTATATTTGATTTAAGAGCGAAAGCAAGACGATTATCTTCTCAACACGGTATAAAATTAATTGTCATTGATTACCTTCAACTTATGACCGCTGGAGGATCAAATAAAAATGGTAATCGTGAACAGGAAATATCTACGATTTCTAGAAATCTAAAAGCATTAGCAAAGGAACTGGATGTTCCAGTTATCGCATTATCTCAATTATCTAGAGCCGTTGAAACTAGAGGAGGTAGCAAAAGACCAATTCTTTCAGATTTAAGAGAATCTGGAGCTATTGAACAAGATGCTGATATTGTTTCGTTTATTTATAGACCTGAATATTATAAAATAGATGAATGGGATGATGAGGAAAGAACTCCCTCTGCAGGTCAAGCTGAATTTATTGTAGCTAAACATAGAAATGGAGGTCTAAATAATATTAAACTTAAGTTTGTTTCTAATCTTGGAAAATTTGAAAACTTAGATAATTTTGAAACCCCTTTTGAATATCAATCTAAAATAAACAAGGATAGTCTTAAGGTCAACCCAGATCAAGCTTTTGAGAGCGGAGGATATAGAGAAGATAATGAAGATATGCCTTTTTAAAAAACTATCTATTTAACTTTATTTACAATTTCTGTAAATGCTTCAGAATTATTCATTGCTAAATCAGCAAGAACCTTTCTATTTATGTCAATATTATTAGCTTTTAATTTACCCATTAGTTCAGAATAAGATAGACCATGTAATCTAGCTCCTGCATTAATTCTAGTAATCCAAAGTGCTCTAAATGTTCTTTTCTTATTTTTTCTATCTCTGTAAGCATAAGTTAAACCCTTTTCAACAGCATTTTTTGCTACTGTCCAAACATTTTTTCTTCTGCCGAAATAACCTTTAGCTTGTTTAAGAATTTTTTTTCTTCTTTGTCTTGAGGCTACTGAATTTACTGATCTTGGCATTTTTAATTATTTTTGGATAAGGTGTCTTGTTATGATCTTTAAACCTTTTTCCTGGTTAAACTTGATTTTCAAACCGTTTTATTTCAAACGTAATTGTTTTTTGATATTATCACTATCACTATCACTTACTAATCCAGAATGAGTTAATTTTAACTTTCTTTTTTTAGATTTTTTAGTTAATATGTGACTTTTAAAAGCGTGTTTTCTCTTAATTTTACCTGTTCCAGTTACTTTGAATCTTTTCTTTGCACTGGATTTTGTTTTCATTTTAGGCATAACTTCTTAATTATTTATTTCTTAGGGGCAACAAACATAATCATTTTTTTTCCTTCCATAGTAGGTAAAGACTCAACTTTTCCATATTCTTCTAATTCTTGGGCTAGTTTTAATAATAATATCTGTCCTTGTTCTTTAAAAATTATTGATCTTCCTTTAAAAAAGACATAAGCTTTTAATTTAGCTCCTTCTTTTAAAAATTTTATTCCATGTTTCTTTTTAAATTGATAATCATGTTCATCAGTTTGTGGACCAAATCTAATTTCCTTAACAATTACTTTAGTAGATTTAGCTTTTATTACTTTGTCTCTTTTTTTCTGTTCGTATAAGAATTTTTTATAATCTAGTATTTTACAAACAGGGGGTGAAGCTTTTGGAGATATTTCTACAAGATCTAATTCTAGCTCATCAGCAAGTTCAATTCCTTTTTCAAGTGGGTATACACCAACTTCTACATTGTTTCCAACGAGTCTAATTTCCTTAGCTCTAATAAACCCATTAATCTTATGTGGATTTTCTTTAATGATTCTAGCAGGTCTCCTGCTTCTTTTTCTTCTAATTGCTATAGCTGTAAGTTTAAATTATTAAAAATCTTTTATCATTTTTGATGATTTGCTTTTTATAAATTTTATAAAATCATCAATATTCATTTTTCCGATGTCTTTTCCTCCATGTGCTCTAATAGGAAATATTTTTTCATTAATTTCTTCATCACCAATAATCAACATGAATGGAACTTTATTAAGTTCTGATTCACGAATTTTTTTTCCTACTGTTTCACTTCTGTCATCTACAGTGGCGCGAATTTCGTCATTTTCTAGTAATTTTAAAACTTTTTCACTATATATTTTATGTTTTTCTCCTACAGGAATAATTGAGACTTGATTTGTAGTTAGCCATAAAGGAAAATTCCCACCCGTATGTTCTATTAATATTGCAATAAACCTTTCCATACTTCCAAAAGGAGCTCTATGTATCATAACAGGTCTTTGTGATTTATTATTTTTATCTATATAGCTTAATTCAAATCTTTCAGGAAGATTGTAATCCACTTGTATTGTTCCTAGTTGCCATTCTCTTCCAAGTGCATCTTTAACCATAAAATCTAATTTTGGACCATAAAACGCAGCTTCTCCATATTCAATTTTATAGTTTAAACCCTTTTCTTTAGTGGCGTTCACTATAGCGTTTTCAGCTTCTTTCCAATTTTCATCAGATCCAATATATTTACTTTTATCTTCAGGATCTCTTAGAGAAACTTGAGCGGTAAAGTTTTCGAATCCAAGTGATTTAAAAACATAAAGGACAAGATCAATCACATTTTTAAATTCAGAGTTTAATTGATCTTGTGTGCAAAAAATATGAGCATCATCTTGAGTAAAACCTCTAACTCTTGTCAAACCATGAAGTTCACCACTTTGTTCGTAACGATATACAGTCCCAAATTCAGCATACCTCACAGGTAGTTCTTTATAACTCCACTGTTTTGCATTATACATTTCACAATGATGAGGGCAATTCATTGGTTTTAATAAAAATTCTTCTCCATCTGCCGGGGTTGTGATAGGTTGAAAACTGCTTTCTCCGTATTTTTGATAATGACCAGAAGTCATGTATAGTTCTTTGTTACCAATATGAGGTGAAATAACTTGTTTGTATCCAGCTTTTTTTTGTGCCTTTTTTAAAAAATCTTCTAGTCTTTCCCTTAATTCAGTTCCTTTTGGTAGCCATAATGGAAGACCCTGTCCTACTTTATTTGAAAATGTGAATAATTCTAGTTCTTTTCCAAGTTTTCTGTGATCTCTTTTTTTTGCTTCTTCTAAAAGTTCTAAATGTTCTGTAAGCTCCTTTTGTTTTGGAAAAGAAACCCCGTAAACTCTAGTAAGTTGTTTATTATTTTGATTAGCTCTCCAATAAGCTCCTGCAACACTCATTAACTTTACTGCTTTAATATATCCTGTATGTGGAATGTGTCCCCCTCTACATAAATCAGTAAAATCATCATGATCACAAAATGTTATCTCTCCATCCTCTAAATTTGTTATTAATTCTACTTTGTATTCATTTCCAATACTAGAGTAGTATTCTAAAGCAGATTTTTTTGAAATTGATCTTAATTTAAATTGATGTTTCTCTCTTGCAATTTCAATCATTCTCTTTTCAATTTTATGAAAATCTTTTTCAGACATTGCATGTTTACCGAAATCAACATCATAATAAAATCCGTTTGAAATAGCAGGACCTATAGTTAGTTTAATGTCGTTATAAAATTCTTTTAAAGCTTGTGCAAGTAAATGAGCTGAAGAATGCCAAAATGCTTTTTTGCCTTCGGAATCATTCCAAGTATAAAAAGTTAAATCTCCATCTGTTGATAATTCAGTAACAGTTTCAATTGTTTCTCCATTGAATTTTGCAGAAATTATATTTCTAGCTAATCCTTCACTAATTGAAGACGCTATTTGAAAAGGAGTTGAACCAATTTCATATGATCTTGAAGCTCCATCGGGAAATTTAATTTGAATCATTTATAAAAATATTATTGCAAATATAATATCATTGAATTACTTAACAACTTAACTGTCTTTTTTTTTAAATATAGAATCTACAATATTTTTTAAACCTCTGACACCTTGAACAACAGCGATTACACATACAATTAAACTAATTATAAAAACAATTGTAAACCATGGGTGATCTTCATTTTTTAAAGATTGAAACATTAGAGTAGGTCCTAGAAACATGAAAAAAAATGATATTATAATAAGTTTAAATCCTTTACTAAATAAATTATTTTTCATCAAAAATTACTGTTAATTGCTTTTCTAACACTTTTATGAATATTTAAGAGTTCAATTGCCTTTTTCTCATCTATGTCTAAGGCATTCATAACAATTTTTTTTGCTCTATCAACTAATTTGATATTTGAAAGCTGCATGTCTATCATTTTATTTCCTTTTATTTTACCAATTTTAATCATTGATACTGTTGAAATCATATTTAAAACCAATTTTTGAGCAGTTCCAGCTTTCATTCTTGAACTTCCTGTTATTACCTCAGGACCAACATTTATTGAAATAGGAAAATCACTTATATTAAATAAAGGACTTCCTGGATTGCATGTGATACAGCCTGTTGGTATTTTTTGTTTGAAGCATTCTTTTAAAGCACCTATAACGTATGGAGTTGTTCCAGATGCCGCAATTCCAATCACAAAGTCATTTTTATTGATTTCATGTTTATTTAAATCTTCCCATCCTTTGTTAATATTATCTTCGGCATTTTCGATGCTTTTACGTATGGCTTTATCTCCTCCTGCTATAATACCATTAACTAGTTTTGAATCTACTCCAAACGTAGGTGGGCATTCTGATGCATCAACAACACCCAACCTTCCACTCGTCCCAGATCCTATATAAAAAAGTCTTCCTCCTTTGTTGAATTGTTCAACTACTTTTAAAATTAATTTATTAGTGTTCTCTAATTCTTTTTGAACACTAAAAGCAACAGATTGGTCTTCTTTATTAATTATTTTTAATAATTCTAATGAAGATTTTAATTCTAAATCATCATAATTTGAATTTGATTCTGTTATTTTTTCAAAACTCATAAATTATTTTTAATCAAAAACCCCATCTGGGGCATCTTCTTTTGATAGTCTAAAGTAATCAAATTCAGAAACTCTGTAGTAACCTAGAGGAAATTTTTCAGGATTTGATTGATTTATAATATTTCCTTTTATAATTGAACTCGCCGAGGAGAAGGGTCTTCCGTTTTGTGCTCCAGCTTGAGCGGTTAAAATGTTAAGATAATTAAAACCTTCTTCTGTTAGTCCTGACATTTCAACATATACAAACTCATTATTTTTAAAATATTTGGTTTTATCTATAAAAAAAGAAAATGTGAATTGATTTCCATTAGTATAAAGATCTCTGGATAATAAATAATCATAGTTATCACCATTTCCTTTTGGTCCAAATTTCCAAAGATTAAAATCAACTATTTCTTTAGGATCTGTAAATGTTATTAATAATTCTATTTCATCCTTGTTAAGTGACTTTCTATCACCAAAAACTACTGATTCAATTCCTGAAACTTTTATTAGTTTTTCTGATGAATAATAATTTTGGTTCTCTAATTTGACAAAGAATTCATAATCTTCTTCATAATTTATATAGCTGATTTTATTTGTGTAATATTTTTTTTCAGAATTATATATTAAGTTAATATTTCCATTTCTAGTTTTAACGTAGACTTCAGCCTCAGCCGTTAAAGTATTATTTTCGTCAAAATATGGAGCTGTCTTACTCACCATTACTGTAGCAGTGGCAAAATCTTCATTGATGTTTTTAAAAATTGAAGCGTCCAATACTATTCTTTCGTCAGAATAATTGGTGTCAATATTTATAACTTTTTCACAGCTATAGAAAATTATAATTATAGTATAAAAAAAATATTTTTTCATTTAAAATTTAAAATTATAAGATATACTTGGAACAATTCCGAAAATAGATAATTGAATGGCTTCATTTTTTAAAGTCTTTTCATTTTGCTGGAAAGTTATAGAATTTGCATTGTCTCGATTATAAATATTATAAAATCCAAAAACCCATTCACTTTTATAATCTTTTTTTTTGTTTTTATTAGTTACAAGAGTTACAGACATATCAAGTCTGTGATAGTTTGGTAGTCTATTTGAATTCCTTTCCCCGTAATTAGGTATAATTAAATTCATGTACGTGTATTGCCCTACAGGATAATTTGTTGGTTGTCCTGTTTGAAATATAAAATTAGTATTAAATGTTAATTTTTTATTCAATTTATAATTGGACACAAAACTAAAGTCATGTGTTTTGTCATATGCTGTATTGTACCAATTTCCCATATTAATTCCAGTTTCATAGATGTTACGTCCTGTAGTTTTTTGTTCTGATTTTGAAAGGGTATAAGCAATCCAGTAATTATGTCTGCCTTTATTTTTTTTAAATAAAAATTCCATCCCATATGCTCTTGCTTTTCCTGCTAATAATATTCTTTCTACAGCTGCGTTAGCAACTAAATCTGCTCCTGGTATATAATCTAGTCTGTTTTTAATTTTTTTATAAAAAACTTCAGTTTCTAATTTATTTCCATTTTTTAATTTAGAGTGATAACCAAAAGCCAATTGATCTAATTGCTGTGGTTTTAAGTAAGGTCCGCTCGGAGCCCAAATATCTAGTGGAGCAGGAGCATTAGTGTTAGATATTAGATGAATATATTGATTTAATCTGTTGTAGCTTAATTTAATAGCTTGATTTTTAAAATTATAAGAAAAATTAAATCTTGGCTCAAAATTATAAAAGGATTTAATAGTTTTTGAATTATTGGGATTTAGATATTCTCCAATTATTTCAGCCTCTTTGTAAATACCAAGATCTTGATCAAAATTTAATGGGTTGTCATTTATGTATCTGTTAAGACCGTCTTGTTTGAATCTTAAAAATTGATTTAATCTAAAACCGTATCTAAGAGATATATTTTGAGAGGCTTTATGAACCACATCAAAATAAGCCGCATTTTCTAAAGCAAACTTTTTTTCAAGTAATGTAAAATTAATACCTGATTGGTTAATTGGACTAATTTCACCAGGATTAAATTCGTAGTAAATAGAGTTTAATCCATAGTTGAATTGTATTTTATTGGAATAATAATTTTTTAAATCAAACTTGATGTTTAAATTTTTAATTCCTGAATTCCAATCAAAACCAACGAAGTTTAGTGTCAACCCATAGTAGTAATCGCTAAAAATTAAAGAAGTATTAGAAAAGGTTTTTTCATTAATTAAGTGATTCCATCTTAGATTGAATGTTGAGTTTCCATAGGTGTTAGAAAACGTATCGCTGAGTTTAAATTTGTCTCTTCCAAAATATCCAGAGAAATACAAGGTGTTGTTTTTATCAATTTTATAGTTTGATTTAGTATTAATATCATAAAAATAAGCTACGTTTTCAATATCAGTAAATTTCAAGAAAAGGTGGGCGTAAGATCCTCTTGTTGCAATTAGATACGAACCTTTATTCTTTTTTATTGGACCTTCACCCAGTAATCTACTTGATATTATTCCTATTCCACCACTTAAAGAATGTTTTTTACTATTACCGTCTTTTTGATAAACGTCCAAAACTGAAGAAAGTCTTCCCCCATATGAGGAAGGAATACCACCTTTGAAAAGCTTAACCTCTTTTATCGCATCAGAATTAAAAATAGAAAATAGACCAAATAAGTGAGATGAACTGTAAATTATAGCTTCATCAAACAAAATTAAATTTTGGTCCGCAGCACCTCCTCTTACATTGAATCCACCTGTTCCTTCTCCTGCATTTGATACACCTGGAAGTAATTGAATAGTTTTTAAAACATCAGATTCACCAAATAGTACAGGAGTTTGTTTGATTGTTTGGTTTGATAAGATATTCAAACTCATTACAGGTTTTGTTACATCAATCTCTTCAGCATCTTTTATGACAACAACTTCCTCTAAATTTTCTATATTTTGAGTTAAGAAAAATGTAGTATTGACGTTTTTTATTAAATCTATTTTAGTTGAGATGTTTTTGTATCCAATAGAGCTTATTTGAATTTCATAATTTTTTTTAGGAAGAGTTATTGAGAAAAATCCATAAGTATTTGTTATTGTTCCGGAATTAATACTTGGAATTATTATGTTAGCACCAATTATAGATTCGTTACTGTTTTCATCTAAGACATAACCACTTAATGTATATTTATCTTGTGAATAAATAAAATTTATTGATAAATAGAGAATTATAAATAAAAACTTTTTAGACATCAAAATTTAATAGATTTATTTAACTCAATTAGATCAAATAATATGCCAGTAAATTTAGTTTTTATATTTAGAATCTAATCCTTTTTTAATAGAGTCTAAAAATTCTTGAGTGTTTAAATAATGTGTTCTATTTAAATCTTTTCCATGAATTAGTACCGCTAAATCTTTTGTCATTTGACCATTTTCAACAGTTTGAATACAAACTGTTTCAAGTGTTTTGCAAAAATCAATAAGTTCAGAGTTATTATCAATTTTTCCTCTGTGAGCTAGACCTCTAGTCCATGCAAATATTGAAGCTATAGGGTTAGTAGAAGTTTCATTCCCTTTTTGGTGTTCTCTAAAATGTCTAGTTACTGTTCCGTGAGCAGCTTCTGCTTCCATTGTTTTACCATCAGGGGTAACAAGAGTTGAAGTCATTAAGCCTAATGATCCAAATCCTTGAGCTACTGTATCAGATTGAACATCACCATCATAGTTTTTACATGCCCATACAAAACCACCATTCCATTTCATTGCAGCTGCTACCATATCATCAATTAACCTGTGTTCATATGTAATTCCAGCGGCTTTAAATTTATCTTCAAATTCGTTTGTAAAAACTTCCTGAAAAACATCTTTAAAACGTCCGTCGTATGCTTTTAAAATAGTATTTTTTGTAGATAAGTATAATGGCCATTTTTTTGTAAGTGCTTGATTCATGCAAGATCTAGCGAATCCATAAATTGAAGAATCAATATTATACATACTCATTGCTACTCCGTTTTCTTGAAAATTATACACTTCCCAGCTTTTAGGTTTATCTCCGTTTTCTGGGGTGAAGGTCATTGTTAATTTTCCTTTTCCATGAGTTACTATATCTGTTGCTTTATATTGATCACCAAAAGCATGTCTACCAATACAAATTGGTTTAGTCCATCCTTGAACGTATCTTGGAACGTTTTTCATTATTATAGGTTCTCTAAAAACCGTTCCACCAACAATGTTTCTAATTGTTCCATTAGGTGATCTCCACATTTTTTTAAGTGTGTATTCTACAACTCTTTCTTCATCAGGAGTTATTGTCGCACACTTAATACCAACATTATATTTTTTTATAGCTTCAGCTGAATCGATAGTGACTTGATCATCTGTAAAGTCTCTATGTTTTACACTTAAATCAAAATATTTAATATTAATGTCAAGGTAGGGTAGAATTAATTTAGTTTTAATAAAATCCCAAATAATTCTAGTCATTTCATCACCATCTAACTCAACTACTGGGTTTTCTACTATAATTTTTTTCATGAAGTTTTGGGGGATAATTATCTCTTAATTTCTTTTATTCTAGCTTTTTTACCTCTTAATTCTCTAAAATAATAAATTCTTGATCTTCTAACTCTTCCTCTTTTATTAACTTCTATTTTTTGGATGGCAGGTAAATTAATTGGGAATATTCTTTCAATTCCAATTGTACCAGACATTTTTCTTATTGTAAAAGTTTTAGTAAGACCAGTACCTTTGATTTGAATCACAACTCCTTTAAAAAACTGAGTACGGACTTTATCTCCTTCTCTAATTTCATAATAAACTGTTATTGTATCTCCTGATTTGAATGTTGGGATTTCTTTTTTGGTTACAAATTCATCTTGTACGAATTTTATTAAAGATTCCATTTTGATAAGATTTTAAATTTATTTAATACAACATACACGATTATCGTCAGTGGTTATAATAAATCGAATGCGAAATTACATTTTTTTTTTATTTATAGAAAGAATTCAGTCAAAAATATCTGGTCTTAGTTTTTTTGTTCTTTCTAAAGCTTTTTCCTCCCTCCATAGCTCGATCTTTGCTTTATTTCCGGAAAGAAGGATTTTAGGAACTTTTAAATCTTCAAACGACGATGGTCTAGTGTACACAGGAGGAGCCAATAAATCATCCTGAAATGAATCCGTTAAAGCAGAGGTTTCGTCTCCTAATACTCCTGGAATTAACCTTATTATTGAGTCGCATAGTACAGCTGCCGGTAGTTCACCTCCAGAAAGAACGTAATTACCAATAGAAATCTCTTTTGTTATTAAACTGTCTCTAACTCTTTGATCTACTCCTTTATAATGACCACATAAAATAATTAAATTACCCATCAATGACAATCTGTTTGAAATTTTTTGACTTAACATTTCTCCATCAGGTGTCATGTAAATTACTTCATCGTATATTCTTTCTTTTTTTAATGAATCAATACATTTTTTTATAGGTTCAATCATCATTACCATTCCAGCACCTCCACCAAATTGATAATCATCTACTTGTCTTCTTTTACTTGAAGCATAATTCTTTAGATCATGAAAGTTAATTTCAATTAATTTTTTATCAATTGCTCTTTTTAATATTGAAGCATTAAAAGGACTTTCAATTAGTTCAGGAAGAACACTTATTATATCAATTCTCATCATTATTCAAAAATAAGCCTTTCTTTTTCACCACTAGGAGTTACAAATATCATTTGATTTATTTTCATTGATGAATTGAAATTTAAAAGATCTTCAGTTTTTTTGATTTGCGTGTTATTAATTTCTGTTAACGCATAGCCTGTTTTTACACCCATTCTATAAAGAGAACTGTTCCTCAAGTTTGAAACCCTTAAACCATGTGTAATTTTATAAGTCTTTAATTCATCTTCAGTCATGTTTTTTAATTGCATTCCTAAAAAACTTACATTGTTATTTTTTTCTAAAGTCACTTTCAATTTAATATTTTTATAATCTCTAATAATTCCTACAGAAATTTTATCACCAGGCCTTTTTGTACTCAAATAACCTGACAAGTCAGAGAATTTTTCAATTTTCATATTATCCAAGCTAATAATTACATCACCTTTTTTTATACCAGCTCTGGCAGCTCCCATTTCTAATTCTATATCATTTACATAAAAACCCTCCGTCAGATCGATATTAAGTTCATTAGCAGATTTTGAGTTTAATCCAAACCCAGTTACGCCAAGTAGTCCTTTTTGTACATTTCCAAACTCAATTATATCCTCAAAAATTTTTCTAGCTACATTGCTGGGCACTGCAAATGAATATCCTACAAATCCTCCCGTTCCACTTGTTATAGCTGTATTTATCCCAATTAAATCACCATTGGTATTAACTAATGCGCCACCACTATTTCCAGAGTTGACAGCAGCATCAGTTTGAATAAATGATTGGTTTTTGGAATCAAAATCATTTAAATCCCTTGATTTTGCACTTATTATTCCTGCGGTAACAGTTGAAGTTAAATTAAAAGGATTACCCACAGCAAGTACCCACTCACCAATTTTGGTTTCATCAGAATCAGCAAATCTTATGTAAGGAAAAGATTCTTCTCCAATAATCTTTAATACGGCAATATCAGAAACTTCGTCACTACCAAGTAGTTCAGCAGTATATGTTTTATTGTCATTTGTCGTAATTTCTATTGTACTAGCATTTTCAATTACATGATTATTTGTTATTATATATCCATCTTCTGAAATTATAACTCCTGAACCCATTCCAACTCTAGTTTTATTTCCTTGATCATTAAAATAATCCCATAATGATGAGTTTCCTCTGGATATACTAGTATTTTTTACATGAACTACAGAATGTATTGTTTTTTCTGCAGCAGAAACAAAATCACTAGTTGGTAATATGTTATTACTTGATGATGGATTAAATGAAATGTTAACCATGTTATCCTTTTCATCACTTATATTGTTATTTGAATGATCATAGTAAAGGTTGTGAACGGATAATGCTAAAAAACCCCCAAATAGTGAAATAAAAAAAGTTAATACTAATTTTCTCATAATTATATTTTAATCAAAATTATATTTTTAAAATTTAGTAAAATATATTTTTAACTACTTTTTAACAACTTATACTTTTTTATATATTCGTATTTTTAATAATAGATGATAATTAAATTTCAAAAATATCAAGGTACAGGAAATGATTTTATAATTATTGATAATACTGATTTATCTTTTCCATCTGAAAACATTTCTTTAATTAAACAGCTGTGTGATCGTAAATTTGGAATTGGTTGTGATGGTTTGATATTGATAAACCCCTCAGATTCATCAGATTATTTAATGAATTATTATAATTCTGATGGTAATTTAGGTTCTATGTGTGGAAATGGAGCAAGATGTTCTGTTAAATTTGCCCAAAACCTTAATATAATTAAAAATAAAACTGTTTTCACTGCATTTGATGGTTTACATGACGCATTGATCTCTGATGATCAAATAACTTTATCGATGAAACCAGTCAATGACATTATAAATTATGGAAATGATTTATTTCTTAACACAGGGTCTCCTCATTATGTTCAGTTAGTTAGTGATATAGAAAACTTTGATGTTTTAAACCAAGGTAGATTAATAAGAAATAATTCAATTTTTAAAAATAATGGAGTTAATGTAAATTTTGTTCAGCTTATTTCTAAATCTAAATTTTCTGTAAGAACATATGAAAGGGGAGTGGAAAATGAAACACTTTCTTGCGGAACAGGTGTTACGGCTGTAGCATTAGCAATGTTTGAATTAAATAAAACCTCTTTAAATAAATTGAAAATAGCAACAAAGGGAGGAGATTTATCTGTAGAATTTAATAAAACTTTAAGAGGTTATGATAATATATCACTTACTGGATCCGTAAAAATGGTTTATAGTGGTGAAATTCAAATTTAAATGATGGAAAATAAATCATTATATAAATTCATAATTGGGTTAGGAGTTACATGTTTTTTGTTTTTAGCTCTAATGTTTACTATTAACTACTATAACACTTATTATGCTGAAAACACTAGTTTTAATGAAGAGAAAATTTATCTATATATTCCAACAGGATCAGGCTTAGATAAATTAAAAAGACAAATCTCTCCTTTTTTAAATGATTCATCTACTTTTTTTGATGCAGCCTACAATACTAAATATTTATTAAATATAAAAGCAGGTAAATACGAAATTAAAAAAGGTTTTTCAAATAAAGAGATTATAAACTCTTTGAAATTTAATAACATTCCAATTAAAGTTACCTTTAACAATATTGAAAGGTTAGAAAATTTAGCCTCAAGAGTTTCTAATTATATAGAAGCTGATAGTTTAAGTTTAATCAATTCATTTAATGAGGAATTATTTTTAAAAACAAATAATTTGAATTCTGAGTCCATTTTTGCAATTTTCTTACCTAATACTTATGAGTTTTATTGGAATACAAATGCAGATCAGTTCCGTAACAAGATGCTTGATCAATACAATTTGTATTGGAATAGCTCCAGAAAAGAAAAAGCAAAATCTTTAAATTTAAGCCCCGTTGAAGTTTCAGTTTTAGCTTCAATAGTCCAAAGAGAAACTCCAAAAGTTGATGAAAGACCTACTATTTCAGGTGTATATTACAATAGATTAAAAAAAAGCATGAAATTACAAGCTGATCCAACTGTCGTATATACAATTAAGGAAAAGAAAGGTTTTGATAAAAAAATTCGAAGGGTTTTGTATAGAGATCTCAAGATAAAATCTCCCTACAATACTTACATTAATAATGGACTTCCACCTGGACCAATTTATATGTCAGATTTTTCTTCAATAGAATCTGTATTGAATTTGGAAAATAATGATTATTTGTTTTTTGTAGCAGATGTAAAAAGACCGGGTTATCATATTTTTGCTAAAACATATAGACAGCACAATAAAAATAAGCGTCAGTATACCAATTGGCTAAGAAAAAAAAATATAAGAAGATAAAGTACTGATTTACAGATAATTAAAATTTTATGTATGTTTGCCGAATATTCAAATTGATTTTATTTTATTATCAACAGCAATGCATAGTATTTTCAAAAACAATTTAGTGCTACCAATATTATTTATTTTAAGCACTTCATTTATCTCCAATAATACAATTAAAACATTTGATAGCACTTATATCGATCTGGACTATATCGTTTCATCAGAAGCATATGTTGAAATTCCCAACTATGTTTTTTTAATTAATGATTATACTGGCTTTAAAGAGTTACTAGGTTTTAAGGAATCAAGTGGTAGATATAATCGTGTTAATAAATTTGGTTTTATGGGTAAATATCAATTTAATTTGAATACTCTTAAGATGTATAAAATTAATGATTCTAGCTATTTTATTAATAATGCCAAGCTGCAAGAAAGAGTTTTTTTAATTAATGTTAAAAGAAATAAATGGATATTAAGAAAGGATATAAAATGGTTTGTTGGAACTGTAATTAACGGAACCAAAATTAGTGAATCCGGAATAATTGCAGCTGCTCATTTAGCTGGACCTGGAAATGTGAAAAAATATTTACGATCTGGTGGAAAAGACGATAAAAAAGATGCCTTTGGGACATCAATTTCCAAGTATATTAAATATTTTAAAAATTTTGACCTATCTATGGTTGAAGCTATAAGAAAGCCAAAAGTTTAATCACTTTGTATTAAAAAAATAGCAGGCCGTTTATTTATATCAATTTTAGTTGATTTCCACTCTTTAACTTTTTTGGTTTTAATAT
>Ga0115565_10001351_pt1 | contig 20325 bp, 15 predicted proteins | sample COGITO_mtgs_1105_FD_87199 | JGI IMG/M metagenome (GOLD analysis project Ga0115565, IMG submission 87199) | Pelagic marine microbial communities from North Sea - COGITO_mtgs_110530 | ecosystem: Environmental > Aquatic > Marine > Epipelagic | place: Germany:Helgoland, sampling site Kabeltonne... | reverse complement strand
ACAGAGGATGTATCTGAAATCGTTATTCAAGATTGTTATCGTCAAACTCAATCTATCTCTATAACTGATATCGCTGGCGTCAAAATGATAAAAGAGCAATTGCGCTTTATTCATGGTTTAGAGCGCGAGGGGTCTCTCAATCGAGAATTAGAATTCATACCATCTGATGATGACGTGTCAGAAAGAGTGGCGACAGGTAAGGGCTTTACCCGCCCTGAACTGTCTGTATTAATTGCATATGGCAAAATGGTTTTAAAAGAAGAATTTGATATACCAGAAATTACCAACAACCCATATTACAACACTCACTTGATAAATGCGTTTCCGCCTGTTTTAAGAGAAAAGTATGCGCAACAAATGCAAGTGCATCCGCTGCGCAGTGAAATTATCGCGACCAAGCTTACCAATGAGATAGTTAACGATATGGGCTTGAACTTTGTGTATCGTTTGCGTGAGGAAACAGGCGCGACAACGGCGCAAATTGCTGAGGCGTATACTGTTATTAAAGGCATCTTTGACATGGGATCACTGTGGCAAGATGTAGAAGCATTAGATAATATTATTGATGCACAACTGCAGCTTAAAATGCTCGATAAGATGCGTCGTATACTGAGAAGAACGGCACGTTGGTATGTTAGGCACGGTGGCCGGATGGCTAGCATTGAGGATGCTATAAAACGATACCAACCTGCGTTTAAAGTCGTATCAGAAGGCCTCGCAGATCTACTGGTACCTGAAGAGTTAAAACAAGTAAAAGACGAAGCGCAAAAGTACATTGATGCTAATGTTCCAAAAGAAGTCGCTGAGCGCATCGCAAAACTCAGCAATCTTTTCTCTTCTATGGACTTGGCTCAAATAGCCGAGCAAGAAGGACGTTCGGTAGAGATTGTTGCTCGCTTGTATTACAAGCTTGGTAGCAAATTCGAATTGCATTGGTTCTTGGATCAAATCAACAACCAAAATGTTGCTAATCATTGGCAAGCATTAGCTAGAGCATCGTACAGAGAGGAGTTGGATTGGCAGCAACGTTCAATTGTGTGTGTATTACTCAATGCCAATGCAGAAGAGCAGGACGCAGACAAAATTCTTGATACGTGGTGTACTCAAAACAAATATGAACTTGATCGTTGGTATCATATGATGACCGAGTTTAAAACCAATGATAACCATGAGTTTGCTAAGTTTTCTGTCGCTTTAAGAGAATTGATGCTGTTAAGCGTTAAGGCAACCTTGTAGAATACATGCGTTTTGTAATAGCCCTGCAATGCAGGGCTTTTTTATAGGTAATGGTTTGTGTATTCGTTAGTTCAAAAAGCACTGTTAAAATGCGACCCCGAATGGAGTCATGATGTCTCTATTAAGTTTCTTCGTGCATCTCAGCACAATATTCTCAATCGCTTATACAAGCAGACAATTGCAGACAATCCGGTTGAGTGTTTCGGCCTAAGATTTCCGAATCCAGTTGGCTTGGCCGCGGGGTTAGACAAAAATGCAGAGTGCATTGATGCGTTCGCAGCGATGGGATTTGGATTCATAGAAGTCGGCACCGTGACGCCTAGGCCGCAGTCTGGCAACGACAAACCTCGTTTATTTAGAATCCCTGAACATCAGGCCATTATCAATCGTATGGGATTTAACAATAAAGGCGTGGATTATCTCATAGAACAAGTAAAACAAGCTAAGTTTGACGGCATATTAGGTATTAATATTGGCAAAAACAAAGATACGCCAGACGAAAATGCACTTGATGATTATTTAATTTGCCTTAATAAAGTTTATCAATATGCAAGTTACACAACGGTAAATATTTCGTCGCCCAATACTCCTGGCTTGCGTAATTTACAATACGGTGCTGCGTTAGATAATTTGTTAACGGGACTAAAAACGAGACAGTCGCAGTTGCACAAAATACACGATAAGTATGTGCCTATTTTGGTAAAAATAGCGCCAGATTTAAGCGCTAACGAAGTCAATTCCATCGCTGACTCTCTGATTTCTGCAGCGATAGACGGTGTTATTGCGACTAACACGACGCTTGATAGAACAAAGGTTGCGACGCACAAGCATGCCGCTGAAGCAGGTGGTCTGAGCGGCGCGGTTTTGACAGATTCCAGTCTAAGTATAACGCAGCTCCTAAGCACTGCACTAAAGGGGAAGATCCCTATTATGGGCGTTGGTGGGATTAGTAACAAGCAAGATGCAAGCGATAGATTAAATGCTGGGGCTGCTCTTTTACAAGTGTATTCTGCGTTTATCTATCAAGGTCCTAACTTGATAAGAGATATCGCAAATGTATAAATTTATTGTCACTGCGTCCAAAGGCTTGGACGAATTATTAAAAAATGAAATCGAAGCTTTACTGCAAGTTCATGCGCCGGATTGTTTAGACACAACAAAGCTACAACCTGGCCAGATAACCTTCGAGGCACCAATCGAAATGGGGTATCGATGCTGTTTGCATTTGCGGTTAGCAAACAGAGTGCTGTTGGTATTAGCAGAAGGAAAAGTTAACGAAGCTGAAGATTTGTATAACATAGCCTATAGTGTAGATTGGCCCACACATTTTGCCACACATGTACCCTTTGTTGTGCACGTTAACGGGGTTAATAAAATATTTAACAACAGCCAGTTTGCAGCCTTAAAAACAAAAGACGCGATTGTAGACCGTTTTGTTGATGACGAATCAGAACGTCCGTCTGTGGATAAGCAAAATCCGGGGATTATGATACAAGGACGGTTGCGCAGAGATGTTTTTCAGCTTTGTTTAGATATGTCCGGCGGTAGTTTGCATCGCAGAGGGTATCGAGAGGAAGCAGGGGAAGCGCCTCTTAAGGAACATGTTGCCTGCGCGTTATTGATTAGAAGTGGTTGGACAAATAACAAAGAACAATGCTTACTTGACCCAATGTGTGGGTCAGGCACCATTGCGATTGAAGCGGCATTGATGGCGGCAAATATTCCACCCAATTTAACCCGATCAGACTGGGGGTTTGACCATTGGTACCGCCATGATAATAAGGTTTGGAACACTGTTTTACAGGACGCAAAAGACAACATTGTTGAGCCTAGCGGTCAAATATATGCATCAGATTTGAGTACCACTATAATAGATATCGCAATTCAGAATGCTCAAATTGCAGGCGTTGATCAATATATCAAGTTTAAACAATGTGACACCTTAACATTGGGCAAAGCACCCGCTGAGAGCGGTTTCTTGGTATCGAATCCTCCGTATGGAGAGCGTTTGAGTCAGTATACGTCTCTACTGCCATTCTTTGATGAATTAGGTGAGCAGTTCAAACAGCATTTTTCAAACTGGCATATTGGTTTGTTAAGTTCCAATCAGGACTTACTCAAAGCGTTAAAGCTTCGTTATAACAAAGTCTACAAGTTGATGAACGGTAAGTTGGAATGCGTCTTTTGTCTGTACTCAATGACGGGTGATAACTTATCCTCGTTCGAATCAAAACTAGATGAAAATCATGAGTTTGCAAACAGGCTACGTAAGAATATTAAAAAGCTGCAACCGTTTATCAAGAAAAATACTAGCAATGCTTACCGTATCTATGATGCTGATTTGCCGCACTACAATATGGCTATAGACTGCTATGATAATTGGGTAGTCGTGCAAGAATACGCCGCGCCTAGAGATGTGCCAGAAGATAAAGCAAAACAGAGACTGCAAGAGGCATTGTTATATATACCCAAAGTGCTAAACATTGATCCAGCCAAAATGTCTGTAAAAGTACGTCGTCAAACTAAAGGTAAGCAACAATACGACAAGGTTGATAAGAAAAACGTACGTCTTACGGTCTACGAGCATGACGCAGAATTTTATGTTAACCCCACTGACTATTTAGACGTTGGCCTATTTTTGGATCATCGCGATACGCGCCTTCTGTTTAAGGAGCGTAGCCAAAATAAGAACGTTTTAAATTTATTTGCATATACAGGCAGTGTTTCCGTGCACGCTGCAAAAGGTAAGGCTAAATCAGTTACCACAGTGGATATGTCGAACACGTATCTAGAGTGGGCTAAAGATAATTTTAAGTTAAACAATTTGAGCGGTAACTTTCAATTTATTCAGGCGGATTGTACAAAGTGGTTGCAACGTAACCATGCAAAATTCGATTTGATGTTTATAGATCCTCCCTCATTTTCTAACTCAAAGCGAATGGATGACACATTTGATGTACAACGCGATCATGTCGAATTACTCAGCCAAGCCAAAGCAAGCTTATCAGAGGGTGGAGAAATATTTTTCAGCAATAATTTGAGGCAGTTTAAGTTAGATGATGCCGCACTATCTGAACTGGGGTTTAGCATCAAAGATATTACTAAACAGACGATACCTGTCGACTTTGCGCGTAACCCCAAAATTCACCAGTGTTGGATTTTGTCGATATGAAGATAACTTTTTTCACGGGACCCGACTGTGAGCTATGTGACCATGCTCAAGCCTTGATAGACACAGTATTTGGGGATAGTCCAGATGCCGCCTACCTAAGTGTTGAGAAAAAGAATATACGCACAGATCCAGAATATTATCACCTTTATGCGACACGTATCCCTGTCTTAAAGAGGGAAGATACGGCACAAGAACTTGCATGGCCTTTTAATGCAGATTCACTAAGAGCATTTACAAAAAAATGAATTTATTACAGTTAAAAGATGCGTCAATTTTGTTTGGACAGCCTCCGCTTATCGATAGCGCCACATTCAATGTGCAAAGTGGCGAAAGGGTATGTGTCGTAGGCCGCAATGGCAGCGGCAAGTCAACCTTGTTAAAAGTAATTGCAAATGAAATAAAACTGGACGAGGGTCAACGAATTGCGCCATCAGAAGTCGTTATCTCCAGATTACCACAGGATCCACCTGAACAAATCACAGGCAATATGTTTGATTACGTTGCTGAGGGGCTCGAGGATGTTGCCGAGGTCCTAAAAGGTTACTTCCATACTATTACATTGGTTGCAGACGACCCTAGTGAAAAAAATTTGAACCAATTGCAGCATCTACAAGAGCAGCTTGATGCTAGAAATGCTTGGCAATTCGAGCAACGAATTAATAATGTGCTTACTCAACTCTCTTTATTGCCAGACCAACAATTATCAGACCTGTCTGGCGGATGGCGGCGCAAAGCAGCGCTAGCAAGAGCGTTAGTCAGCCAACCAGATTTACTGCTGTTAGACGAGCCTACCAACCACTTAGATATCGAAATGGTGCAATGGTTAGAAAAAGCCCTGCTGAACTATCAAGGTGCGATTGTATTTATTAGTCATGACAGGGCCTTTATTAGAAAGCTTGCGACTCGAATCGTAGATATCGACCGCGGCCAAGTGGTCAGTTATCCAGGTGACTACGAAAAATATTTAAGTCAAAAAGCACATGATTTGGATGTAGAACAAAACACAAATAAAGAGTTTGATAAAAAACTAGCCAAAGAAGAAGCTTGGATCCGAGAGGGGATTAAAGCAAGAAGAACACGCAATGAAGGTAGAGTAAGAGCGCTCAAAGAACTGCGTAAGGAACATCAAGCAAGACGTCAAGTTGTCGGCAGCGCTGTTGTTAATCAAAACGTGGGTGGCCAATCCGGTAAGCGTTTATTTGAAATGATAGAAGCTAGCTATCAGATTGACGGTAAAACAATTTTAACAGACCTTAATTTATTGATTACCAGAGGTGAAAAATTAGCATTTATCGGGCCAAATGGCTGTGGCAAAACCACACTCATAAAACTTCTGTTAGGAGAATTACACGCCGACAATGGCGAAATTTTTAGAGGAACGAACATAGAAGTCGCTTATTTTGACCAACATAGGTCGCAACTGCCTAAAGATATGCCGATTGTTGATTTTATTGCAGATGGTAAGCGCGAAGTTAGCTTTAAAGGCGGGACGCGGCATGTAATCGGTTATTTGCAAGATTATCTATTTTCACCAGAAAGAGTCAATGCGCCTATTTCTACTTTATCGGGCGGCGAAAAAAATCGGTTAATGTTGGCAAAGCTCATGCTCAAACCCAGTAATCTTCTGATATTGGATGAACCAACTAATGATCTTGATGTCGAAACGCTCGAGTTACTTGAGTCTATTTTGGTGAGTTATGAAGGCACGATATTGCTTGTCAGTCACGACAGAGAATTTGTCGATAACGTGGTAACGTCGTCTTTAGTATTCGAAGGCGAAGGCGCGGTCAGACAATTTGTAGGGGGCTATACTGACATGCGTAATTGGTATGCTCAAAAAGTTGATAAGCAGCCTGCTTTGCCAAAAGAGACCGAAAAAAAAATAACTCAACCTAACAACACCAAGCAGGTTTTGGCTTCTACTCACGTGAGTAAAAAGTTATCATACAAACATAAACGCGAGCTAGAGAGCTTACCGAAGCTTATAGAACAACTAGAGCAAGAATTAAGTCAAACACAAGAAAAAGTTAACGATGCAGGTTTTTTTCAACAGCCCGCAGAAAAAACTCAGACCGTATTAGACAAATTGGCTACCATAGAATCTCAACTAAACGACGCGTATCAGCGTTGGGATGAATTAGAAAGTCTTGAAGAATAATAAGCAGTTACTACAGGAAATTGAATGAAATTATCACGCTTGGCAATTTTAATGACATTAAGTTGCGCATCAGCATCCGTGCTCTCATCTGCCTACAATGTGCAGGAGTTAGCGACTCAGTCATTGTCTACGAATACTTATGGAACATCCATTGACGATACTGGCTTGATATTAACTGTTATTGAAGACATCTATAACGCACCCATTGATATTAGTCTGTTACCTTTGGATCAAGACGCCCTAATCAATAGTCTTACTGATGTAGAGGGTGTTCGAAATGGTCAGATTAATGACGTCGATTATGCATTTTTAATCAGTTCTTTACGCACAGCAGCCAGATCAGAATCTCAGTTTTCTCAGCCATTTGCGCGTTACCTAGCATATTCGTCTGACGGTACTACCCAAAATTTTATAAATGCTAACGATACTTTTTCAGAATCTCTCGGTTCGTTTACGTATTCAATGGATACGATTGCCGTCGATTCTGTCAACGGTACGCACATTATCGCGAACAGTGAAGGTCCTTTCTCTTTATTAGAATACACAACTGACACTGATGATGAACTAACGTTTATATTACCAGAATTTGACCAGCGGGCGATAGTCCAAGTGGGTGACCAAGTAACTCAACTCATCCCACAAGATACCACCTTAGGGGGCGTTTCAAGAGTTACATCGATTAACGATAACTACCAAGTTGTTGGCAGTACATCTGTCAATATAACAGCAGCGTTTGAAGCGGCTATTTTGAATTGTAATGATGATGACGTCAGAAGTGATATTCCGGCCGAATCCTGTTTGCGTAGCTTATTGTTTAGCACGACTACAAACGGTGTGTCGCGGCAAACTATTACTTGGATCAATCGTGCGGCAGTGTGGGATTTAGATTCTCAGGGTCAAGTTGTCGATACCACAGTGTATGGTCTAACTTTTGAACCGACAGATGAACAATCAAGAAGCACGCAATTCTTTTCACAAGCCCTCGCAATTAATAACGCCGGTCAAGCAGTAGGCACATCGACGGTGCTCTTTAGCGGCGATAGAATAACGGCAGGAGCAACGTTATATGAAAACGGTGAGAGCAAACGTCTCATCCCAGAGGATGAGTTTTTACCTAACTCGGCTATCGGAATAAATGATAACGGCTTGGTTGTCGGCATTAGACAGCAAGTAATAAATAGTGCCACGCGCGAAAAGATGTTTATACATAACATAGCGACTGGTGAAACCGAATTTATTCAAGGTTTTTTTGAAAGTTCAAGCACTACACCCCGCGCGATTAATCAAAACAACATTGTTGTTGGAAATGCAGAGATCAATGCTGGCACAGTAAACAGTGTGCGACGAAGAGCTGGTTTTATTTTCGACATAGATAACAACACGTTTACTGACATAAACACCCTGCTAGCGTGTGATTCAGAGTATTCAGTTATCGAAGCTATTGATATTAATAATAGCGGTGACATTGTTGCTACTGCTCTTACTAAGCGACCAGAGCGAAATGTACAAGGTCAAATTGTGTTGAACGACGCAGGTGAACAAACGTTAGTCGATACTGTTGTTACATTGAAGCTAACACCGTCTGGCCAAAATGCTCCTGACTGCAGCGATACCGAAGAAGATATAGCGTCAGAAAGGCAGGGGGCGTCGATTAATGTTGGTTTGTTCGGACTGTTATTGATGGCCACTTGGTTGAGAGTTTTTAGAAATAAATAAACAAAGTAAAACTACTCTAAAAGCCACGTATTACGTGGCTTTCTTGTTTTTAAGAACCATAAGGTATAACCATCTAATTTTAAGTCCAAAATAATAAAACATAACATTTCAAACTAATTCATCACCTTAGCAAACACGCTATCTTAGTTGTAAAAAAAAGATTGAACAAACCAGCAGTTGATAGTATCTATAGATCAACGGAGATTGACAATTTCGCAGTTCTCGATACTAAACTATGATCCGTCAATACCGTTTTTTTTAACCAAGAGAGGTTTATAGATGAAAAGACAAAAAAGAGATAAGCTAACGAGAGCACATTCAAAAGGTTACCAAGCAGGCATAACCGGTCGTTCTAAAGACAATTGTCCATTTCAAGGAGCAGAGCCAAGGTCAGAGTGGTTGGGTGGCTGGAGAGAGGCCCTCACAGACCGACAGACAGGCTTAGTTGCCAGATAACACTGTAAATTTACACAAAAAAGCCCACTGGTATGTGGGTTTTTTTGTAGCTTGTCGTTCTTACCAACAAGCGTTTATGTACTAAAATGCACTCGTATCTTGAAATAAGCCTACTTTTAAATCTTTCGCTCTATAGATAATTTTACCATCAACCTCTACCGTTCCATCTGCCAAGCCCATATAAAGCCTGCGTTTTACGACGCGCTTAAAGTCTATTCTATAAGTAACCTTTTTTGCCGTTGGCAAAATTTGACCTGTAAATTTAACTTCGCCTACGCCAAGAGCACGGCCTTTGCCTGGGCCGCCAGACCATCCTAAGAAAAACCCAACTAATTGCCACATTGCATCCAAGCCTAAGCAGCCAGGCATAACAGGATCTCCAGGGAAGTGACAATCAAAAAACCACAGGTCAGGGGAGATGTCTAATTCTGCAATAATATGCCCCTTATCATGTTCACCACCATCCTCAGTGATGCTAACGATACGATCCATCATCAGCATGTTAGGCGCTGGTAACTGACTATTACCCGGTCCAAACATTTCGCCCGTACTGCATTTTAGTAAATCTTCTTTGTTAAATTGATGTTGTTTGTCGCTCATATCTGTATTGTTTACTTTTTATAATGTGTGAGCTGTCTAATTTAGCGAACACTTGTACGCTTAACAACTCTGAACAGTGTTTTTAGTAAAAATAATCCATAACTTAGAGTACACTTAAATCATAATTGCTAATTTAAGTTATATCAAAGGCTATGGCACACCCAAAAAAAGCGGCTAACGCAGAAAAACAAAAACGTTTTAGAGAAAAACAAAAAGCAGAGGGAAAGAAGCTCATCAGAGGGTACATAACACCCTCGGCGATGCAAAATTACGATGAGTTATGCGTCAAGACAGGTTGGACAGACAGTGAAATGCTGTCAAATGCGCTACGCATAACCTACGCGGCTTATAAGAATGGTCAAATACCGCTTTTAAACAAGTGGCTGGTAGAGCAGGACCAAAAATTAAAACGTAAACTAGACGCAGAACACGCTAAAAAAGAATCAACGGATAACGCACAAAAAAGAAATACATAAACCTAGCTTAAAACTGAATGTCTAAATAAAATACGTTTTGCCTCTTTTTTGACATCAGCTCGTTTGCGATAAGCCCAAAGCCTGTCACGTGCTTCTCTGGCAGCTTGGTCAATGTCCACAATAGGCATGGGATAGTCTGCTGCTAGTTCAAAATCATACATTTGTGCTTCCATGGGCGTGATAGTCCAAGGTTTGTGCACAAGGTCATCTGGTAGCTCTTTTAGCTCAGGTACCCATTTCTTTATAAATATACCTTTTGGATCCTTATCTTCTGAATTTTTGACAGGGCTATAAATACGTATTGTGTTTGTTCCTGTTATGCCGGCTTGCATTTGAAATTGAGGGTAATGAATGCCAGGCTCAAAATCCAAGAACTGGGCGCCCAAATAACTGACGCCTAGCCTCCAATCTACATTTAAGTGATGGCATAAAAAACTCACGATTAAGGCTCTCATTCTAAAGTTTAAATATCCTGTGGCCTTTACAGCTCTCATGCAAGCGTCAACGATAGGGACCCCTGTCTGTCCTTTCTTCCACGCGTCGAGTCTATGATTAGCAATTGCGTTATCGACATAAGGAAATTGGAGATAAGCATGATTAACGGGTCTAAACTCTATTTCTGATTCACTCTCAAACTTTTGAATAAAATGACAATGCCAATGCAGCCTTGAAGCAAATGCGGCTACCGATTTCTTCCAGCCCTTGCGTTGAGCCTGCGGAATACTGAATTGATACACTTGCTTGAGAGAAATATTACCCCATGCCAAATAAGGAGATAGTCTTGAGCATGTTTCTCGACTTACGTTTGGATTGCCGATATTACCAAAGTATTGCTGCCCTCGTGCTGCATAAAAATGCTTAAGAGTATGCCATGCTCTTTTTTCTCCACCCAGTTGAAAACCTTGCGGTTGCTCTAGCCATTGGCAAGGTACTTCAAACTCAAAACCAGACAAGTCAGGTGGCGAGCTGGTTAACACTTTTAGTGCTTCAAAATCGGTAACATGCTGCGCTGATAGAATTCTATCCTGCCAATGTTGATTCCATTTTATTCTGTTGTCCAAAGGACGGATTACCGCTGAGTAGGGTAATTCATGCCACGTTACATTGTTTTTTGCACACCAGCCTGATACTTCAATATCACGTTTGTAGGTGTGCTTGAGGCCAATTTCTTGGTAGCTAAAAATATCGGTGACATCGAGTTGGCGACGCAGTTCGTCAAATACTTTCGTCGCTTCACCAAAGGCAATGATAAGCTGTCTGCCAAACGGAATTAGTTGCTCATTGATATCTGATAGCGATTGCCAAATAAAACGCCAATGACGAACATCCATGTGTGGATCGTTAAGCATGATCGGTTCAACGATATAAACAATCGTCAACGCTTGCTTGAGCGCGATTGCAGAGGCAAGCGAAGCATTGTCGCGCAACCTAAGGTCTCGCTTCAACCACACGACACTGGATTTGTTACTCACTTGATTGCTTTCCTCAACACCATTTATTAATAAAATGCCGCTGGGGGTCGTAAGTATCAGTTTGTTTCTCCAAATTGAATTGCCGGTGCCCTCTAGGATCAGCGCCAACACCGGCCAAATACTGCCAATTACCATAGTTGCTAGCAACGTCAAAATCTATTAGTTGTTGCTCAAAGTAGGCAGCACCGTAGCGCCAATCTAAATCTAACTCATGCACAAAACAGCTAGCGACGAGCTGGCGACCGCGATTTGACATAAAACCGGTCTGCTTCAATTGCCTCATGCAGGCGTCAACAATTGCATAGCCTGTTGTGCCGCTTTTCCACTGCTCGAATTTTTGCGTTTGAATTGAGCTAGAGAGGTGTTTTCCTTGGACACCGTTTTTGTCAAAAAACAATTTTCCATGTTTTGCGTGTTGCCAATGAAAAAACTCCCTCCACAACAATTCGAAGAACAACCAATATGTAGAGTCGTTTTTGGTTCTTTGTTGTTCGTAAGCTTTTAGTTCAAGCATTATTTGGCGAGCAGAAATAGATCCATTTGCTAACCACGCAGAGAGTCGAGATGAAAAATCCCAACCATCAAGGCCATTGCGGGTCTCTTTATAATCGGCAATACCGTCGGATTGCCAAAAGTATTCCTGAATTCTAGCAAGCGCTGCGCTAGCACCACCTGTGTATTCCTCATTGCTGTGTCCCTGAGACAAGGCTTTCAATGAATACTCATAATCGATTTCTGGACATGAGACAAAATCATCAATATGCAAGACCTTGAGATCTAACTCAACATACTTTTCAATTTTCTTTCTAAACGGCAAAAAGGTATCTGGCATATTTTCAAGCGCAAAAGGAAGCTCTTGCAAACGATATAGCGTCGCTGCATTTTCATAAATAAAGGACTTGTTAGGATACCGCTCAGTGACAGACTGCCATTGATGCTGCTCGTTTTGACCACAATGCCAACTTGCAGATATTACATCAACCTCATGCTCTTCGATTAGCTCATTTAATATCTGGTTTGGATTTCCACACTTGATCAGAAGTTTTTGACCCAGCTTGTTCAGATTACTTTGTAAGTCTAACAATGACTCAGCCAAGAATTGCTGACGATGAGTGCTCAAAGAGACCGGTTTGGTGGAGCTTACATTAAATCTATCGGGCTCTAGCAGCGCTGAGTCAATAATATACACGCAAAGCATCTCGGTTACTTCCTGATTCAATTTGAACAATGCTGGATTGTCCTGCACTCTCAAGTCTTGCCGAAACCAATGTAAACCTTTCAAATTTGACCTCTCATGTGGCTGATAATTGTGTATATTACGCTAGTAGATTAACAAATATTTACTCAATTAAGCTGTTTTCCGATCTGTCCAAAGCAATAAATAGTAGAATATAGATAACTTTTTATTATTGCGACTATCTGCAGACACTATGACACAACAAAAAAAAGCCCTAATGTGGTTTAGACAAGACCTACGCCAAATAGACAATCCAGCGCTACATGCTGCTGCTGAGTTTGATGAAATACTGCCTGTTTATATTATAGACGAAAGCTGCCCAAGCAATGCAGTTAGTGGAGCAGCTTCAAACTGGTGGTTGCATCACTCTTTGGTATCCTTGTCCAAAAGTCTCAATGACAAATTGCTTGTGCTTAGAGGCAACGCCGCTGAATTAATTATTCAGTTAGCGGAAGAATACAATGTTGATGCTGTTTTTTGGAATCGTCAGTACGATTTATGGCAAATACAAAGAGATACCAAACTCAAAGAAAAACTAAAAACTAACAACGTCATCGCCAAGAGCTTTAACGGAAGTTTGTTGTGGGAGCCGATGGATGTTCTAAAGAAAGATGGCACTCCTTACAAAGTATTTACACCCTATTATCGCAAAGGATGTCTGCATAGAACCTCTCCGCGTCTGCCACTTCCCAAACCCTCAATAAAAGCGTATATCTCGCAGACGCAGGATATGCAGTCTTCAATCAATCAATTGTCGCTATTGCCAACCATTAAGTGGGACACGTCTTTTTATGAGCATTGGCATCCAGGAGAAAAGGGGGCTGCCGATAATCTACAAGATTACATTGAGGGACCTGCCGATAATTATCAGGAGGGCCGAAACATTCCAAGTGTAAAAGGTACCTCTAGGTTATCTCCTCACTTCCACTTTGGGGAGCTATCACCCAATCAAGCCTGGTATGCGGTGCTGGATTCAGTCGACGGCAATATAGAAAACAAGGACATCGACGTCTATTTGAGCGAACTGGGTTGGCGCGAGTTCAGTCACTATTTATTGTTTCATTGGCCCACTATCAACACTGAGAATTTTAACCATAAATTTAATGCGTTCAGGTGGCTGGATGATCCGGCTAGCCTCAGAGATTGGCAGTTTGGCAAAACAGGCATCCCCATCGTTGATGCAGGTATGCGCGAGCTATATCAAACAGGGTATATGCACAACCGCATAAGAATGGTCGTTGGTTCATTTTTAGTTAAAAATCTTTTAATAGATTGGCGACAAGGAGAGCGCTGGTTCTGGGACTGTCTGCTAGACGCTGACATGGCAGCAAACTCGGCTAGTTGGCAATGGATAGCAGGGACGGGGGCAGATGCCTCACCCTATTTTAGAGTGTTTAATCCTATATTGCAGGGCGAAAAATTTGACAAAGAGGGGCTTTATGTCAAGAAGTATTGCCCTGAGTTAAGTAAAGTGCCGTCAAAATTTATCCATAAGCCTTGGGAGGCCCCTAGCAACATATTAAATGCGTGTGGCGTAGTGCTAGGTAAAAACTATCCAAAACCGATCGTTGATCTCAAGGCCTCCAGACAAAGAGCTTTGGATGCATTTTCAGCATCGAAGGAGAGTCTGAATGACTAAGCTAGTAATTATTTTAGGGGATCAACTCAATACCCAGATGTCATCTTTCGAGCACTTTGACAAAACACAAGACTGTGTTTTGATGGCGGAGGTTAAACAAGAGGCTACCTATGTCAAACACCATAAAAAGAAAATAGCGTTCGTGTTTAGTGCGATGAGACATTTTGCTAAACAACTTAAAAGTGTTGGTATCAACGTTAACTACACACACTACAATGATGAGGAAAACAAAGGTAGTTTAACAAAGCAAGTTGAATACTTTTTGTCGTCAAATGATATCGAACAAATCATCATTTCTCAGCCGGCCGAATACAGGCTATTAGAAGAAGTGAATGCATGGTCTGATGGGTTTGGTATAGACGTTTTAATAACAGAAGATAACCGTTTCTTTGCAAAGCAGTCTTATTTTGAGCAATGGGCCAAAGGCAGAAAGCAACTGCGCATGGAATATTTTTACAGAGAAATGCGGAAGCAAACCGGCTATTTGATGAACGGCGACAAGCCGATAGATGGCAAATGGAATTTTGACGCGGACAATCGCAATAAACTACCCAAAAATCATAGCTTGCCACAGCCGACAAAATTTGCAGCAGATAAAATTACAGCTGAGGTAATTTCGCTCGTACAAACTGAATTTTCTGACCATTTTGGTGACATAAATGACTTTCATTACGCGACCACTAGGCAAGAGGCATTGGTGGTGCTGCATGAATTTGTTCAGGAGCGATTGCCTTTATTCGGGACTTATCAAGATGCAATGACGCAAAATGAAGCGTGGATGTATCATTCACATGTTTCGTTCTATTTGAACACGGGCATGCTATTGCCAAAGGAAGTGCTTGACGCTGCACAAGCAGCCTATGAAAAAGGCGATGCACCGATAAATTCAGTCGAAGGCTTTATCCGCCAAGTGCTGGGATGGCGAGAATATGTAAGAGGTTTTTATTGGCATTTGATGCCAGATTACAAGTCCCAAAATTTTTTAGAAGCAAAGCGAGCGCTGCCTGCGTTTTTTTGGACGAGTGATACGCAAATGAACTGTTTGAGTCAGTGCGTGAGTCAAACAAAACAAAATGCATATGCTCATCATATCCAGCGCTTGATGGTCTTAGGCAACTTTGCTTTGTTGGCGGGTTTGGACCCTGAGCAGGTAAATGAATGGTATTTAATTGTGTATGCCGACGCCTATGAGTGGGTCGAGTTACCCAATGTTAGTGGTATGGTTCTATTTGCCGATGGCGGTCAATTAGCGAGTAAACCATACGCAGCAAGTGGGTCATACATCAATAAAATGTCTGATTACTGTTCACATTGTCATTACAGCGTAAAGGAAAAGACGGGACATCAGGCATGTCCTTTCAATTATCTATACTGGGACTTTCTTATTCGGCATAAGGAAAAGTTTAAGGGCAACCCAAGAATGTCGATGATTTATAGTACCTTAAACAAAATGGACCAACAAAAAGTAGCGCAAATGCAGGAAGATGCGCACACATTTTTGATTAAGCTTGAAGCCAATGAAGAAGTCTGATTTACCCAGCAAAATTTGCGTCGTGTGTGAAAGACCTTTTACATGGCGTAAAAAGTGGGAAAAAAACTGGTCTGATGTAAAGTATTGCTCCAAACGTTGCGCCAGCGAACGGTCAAAATTACGCAAATAAACCGACTTAATATGTTACTGCACAGCAAATTAGTTTATTCTACGCACAAAATAGAGTAGGGAGATTTCATCCCGTTTGCTATTCACGTTCAAATATCGCTGTCCCTATGAGACACTAAGGTTGTTTTTTGAGGTTTGATGTAGTTTTATTATGCAAAACGACCAGCTAAGCATTTTAGATGCTCAACTTGCAAGGTTTGAGAAACGACTCCATCGTGAGCGAATAGCACGCCAAGCAGCGGAAAAACTTGTTAACGACAAAAGTTTAGAGGTATATCTACAGTTTGTTGAAGCCCAAGATGCCAAGAAAAACCTAGAGCTTGCTTTGTGGGGTAGTGGCGAATCAATGTGGAGCTGGTCTGAGTCAGATAACAACTTTGAAGTAAACAGCTTTATTCTTCACGCTCACAAAGTTAAAAAGTTTCACCAACCTTTTCAGGCGGTACTAGACTCCGTCCATCCAGACAGCGTATCGGCCGTTAACTTCGCATGGTCCCAAGTAGTAACTAAAGTCAAAGATATCATTGACTTACAGTTCCGATTTTTAGTTTCAAATGAATATCGCTGGCTCAGGGCAAGAGGCAGGGCTTTTAGCGTAAAAGAAAATGGACAATTATCAATCGTCGGTACAGTAAAAGATATTACCGGTATAAAGCGCGATGAAACGTCATTCAAATTATTATCATACGCTTTTTTGCGTACTCGTGATCCGATGTTAATTGTTGATCATTCACTGGACATTATTGAAGCGAATCAGTCGTTTCGTAATTTAGTGAAGCGACGCAATAGCGACTTGAATAAAAGACAACTGAGTGACTTTCTAACTATTTCATCACCCGAAATTTATCGTTTGTTATCGTCCGACATAAGTCACAAAGAAACCGAGCTTTTACTGCTCTCTCAAACGTCTATTCCTATTGAACTAACATTGAGTAAATTCACCGACGATGACGAGCCTCAAAAATACGCGATAGTTACAATCCGTGATTTGTCTGAGCGTAAAGAGGCAGAGCGTAAACTTAATCATCTTGCTCACTTCGACCCGCTAACCAACTTGCTCAACAGGAATGCATTACAAACTGAACTAGGCCATCTCATTAATCGCTTAACCAAGAAGAGATTTGCCGTGTACTTTTTGGATCTCGATGGGTTCAAAGCCGTTAATGATACTTTGGGACATGAAGCAGGGGATCAGTTATTACAATCGATATCCTCACAACTGAGCAAAGCGTTATCTAACTTTGCAATGATATCTAGATGGGGCGGTGATGAGTTTATTGTTGTATATCCTTACGTCATTGCGGATGATTGGAACCAAAAAGCACAATTAATCGTCGATACCATTAGCAAGCAAAGCGTAAAAGTCGACGATAGAGTCATTGAAATATCTGGGTCTGTAGGCGTCGCGCTTTATCCGGAGCACGGCTCAGATGCCAAAACACTTCTAAGAAACGCAGACGCCGCAATGTACGAAGCTAAATCCAAAGGTAAAAATGGTTGGCAGCTATATTATCAAGGTATTGCAGATGGAATTTTGCAGAGGATTACGCTGTTATCTGAATTACGCAGGGCCTTAAGGCACGACTTGTTGTCATTTGTGCTACAAGGCAAATATGACCAGAGTAGAGGGCTTATCGGAGGTGAGGTATTGTGTCGATGGAATTCTGCAAGCTACGGTGCAGTCCCGCCTGATAAATTCATTCCAATTATCGAAAAAAATGGTTTAGAAAATGAGCTTGGTTATGCCGCAATCAAAGCCGCTTGTCACTTTGTAAATCTGCTTCATAGTCAAGGTATCGTAATCCCCATATCAGTTAACATTTCTCCACCACAAATTTTGCACAGTGACTTTGTTGCAGCACTGACTAGGATTTGTGAAGACTACGCAGTGCAACATAATTTTATTGAGTTAGAAGTCACCGAGACAGTGTTAGTCTTGGACGCAAATGCAACTGCAGCGCGAATTACGGATTTGCAAGCGCTTGGTTTCTCCATTTCGCTTGATGATTTTGGTACCGGGTATTCTGCGCTCAGCTATCTTATGAAAAGTAAGTTTAATACAGTCAAAATAGATCGTTCTTTCTTAAGTGATCTGGACCATGACGAACGCGCATTAGATTTGTTATACGCGATATTCGAGATGTGCAAAGCGCTTAAGACTAACATTATTGTCGAAGGACTTGAGACAGAAAATCAATTTGAGATATTGATTGAAATGGGTGTTGAACAATTTCAAGGTTTTTTATTGGGACGCCCGCTGCCTATCAAAGAATTTATCGATCAAAACCAATCTAAATAGCCCTGGTAATGTACACTACATTATCACTCGACGACAATGTACTTACCAAGTTCTCCAATCAAAATAGCAAAGGAAAAGCTAAACAGCGTTCCTAACATTATATATTCTGTTAACTTTCTGTCAGACTCCCTTCGCATGTCACCAAATCTAAACACACTTTTAGCTGCTAACAAAAAACCAACGGCCGTAAATTGATTGAATAAAATAAACGTTACAATCAAGCCTCGTTCCAAATATCCGATATGTTCGCCTGCATTCTTTAATCCAGTGGAGGCGTCATTTTGACTTGCTAATTGTTGGGTATAAGGACGCAATATTAAAAACAAAAGCAGTGACACTGGTTTAAAAGCAAACAGATAAAGAATAAAGATGACCAGCCAGTCTGGCTGCCAATGTTGATTAATAAACTGATAAATCGTCGTTAAATCTATCCCTGATAACCAAGCACTGACCACAACAATAACGATTAAATGAGCGCATTGATCCACCAAAAAAGAAAACAATGAGAACTGTTGATATGTTTTCCAAATATCAATTAAGTAATGTGACCCCACAATGACGATAACGGCTGCAATTGATGCATAAATTTCGGCAGAAGAAAGAAAAGTAATGACTAGCGTGGTTAGTAACAAATGCACAAGAATATGTTTGAATAGACCCAAAGATTTATGCTTATGTTGAATCTTGCAATTTATCCATTCATCTTTTTGCAAGTAAAAATCGCCTAAAAAATGAATGGCTAGCAACGTTAACAATAGGGTCATTGACCATTTTCCTTTGCATGCCGTGTTAGTTCTTCGTAAGTTTGAATGTACGCCTTTATCAAATCAAACGCCCCGCGTTTTAGATGCGTAGCCACGTTCTGCCTTGTCATATTGAGTTGCTGCGCAATCATGTTTTGCTCAGGATAATCTTGGTCAAGATACAAATAGCCGACAGTAGCTTGCTTTTGACTAATGCTATTAAGTAGATGATTTAAAAATCGAGTTGATAACAGGAGATCGTTGGCCCCAAAATCATCCGATAAGTGAATTGAAACATCACCGCCTTTAGTAGCCTCTAAACCACGACCTGAATTAACGAATACTTCGCCGCTTGACTGACCAGCATATGAACTAAGATGCTCATAAGAACCAACGGCAAGCGATTGCGTGATACTGATAGACGGTATATCACGACCGCTTTTTAATGCTAGTTTGATTGCAAGCACGCTAGAAAGAGCATTCACTGGGTCTGGATACACTACTTGAAAACCATCACCTCTGTAAATTTCGTAGTTTACACCGTACTTGGTCTTCGCATCATTTAATAGTTTTGTTATTAACGCTATCGCGTTGACGTAATGCTCTTTGTCTAACGCGGTAGAATTAACGATGTCGGCTGTCGCAACGGCGATCAAGTTGTCGTTCATGCTTGATGCTCTGAGTTTCTATGATGCAATATGCTAGCATTATCAATTAAATAAGCAAATAAAAACGATTGCTTTATTCAATTGCAAACTATTAAGCCTGCGTTGAACTGTTAGGTGTCTACTTTCTATGCGTTTGTAATAAAGAAATAAGGCTTGAAGTATCCCAACGCCCACCGTTATTGCGCTGCACTTGGCTATAAAACTGATCAACCATAGCCGTCAAAGGTAACGAGGCTCCATTAGACTTGGCTTCATCTAACACGATGCCTAAATCTTTACGCATCCAATCAACCGCGAAACCAAAATCAAATTCATTATTGACCATGGTGCTGGCTCTGTTTTCCATTTGCCAAGATTGCGCAGCACCTTTTGATATAACGTCAACGACCGCATTAGTATCTAATCCCCCCTGGATGGCGAAGTGTAAAGCTTCTGACAAACCTTGCACGACCCCCGCAATACAGATTTGATTCACCATTTTAGTCATTTGGCCAGCACCTGCATCACCCATTAATTGATGTTTTTGAGAATAGCACTCTAATAATGGGACAACATTTTTATAAGCGTGCGCAGCGCCGCCTAACATAACGGTAAGTTTGCCATTCTCTGCGCCTGCTTGACCACCAGACACTGGCGCGTCGAGGAATTCTACCTTTTTACTTTTGCATTCATTAAATAGTTCTTTTGCTAACGATGCTGACGTTGTGGTGTGATCTATGAGAATTGCGCCAGGTTTCATCCCACAGATAACACCTGTTTCGCCATACACAACCGATCTAACGTCGTCGTCATT
>Ga0115565_10001343_pt1 | contig 20396 bp, 15 predicted proteins | sample COGITO_mtgs_1105_FD_87199 | JGI IMG/M metagenome (GOLD analysis project Ga0115565, IMG submission 87199) | Pelagic marine microbial communities from North Sea - COGITO_mtgs_110530 | ecosystem: Environmental > Aquatic > Marine > Epipelagic | place: Germany:Helgoland, sampling site Kabeltonne... | reverse complement strand
TTTGAACAGTCTCTCTGCCTCTCAAAGAAATTTCCATACGTTCTAACACCCTTGGGACGAAAAACTCTTCAGAATTCGGCTCTAGCGGTTTCACGTAATGAAACTGACCGCGTTGAGTTGTCCAACTACTGAAAGCAACACTTCGTTCCGTTGCTATGCATTCAGAACCATTAACAGCAACACCTTCTCCGGCATACATCCAGTCTCCAATAGAATCAGCATTTGAGAGTACTGCTGAAATTAATACGTGCTGAGTGTTAGGATTTAGCTTCTGCTTTAAAGAGGTCAACAGTAGCTCATATGTTACGCCGCGTTGTCCTGTATCAAATTGATGACCTTCATCGTAGATAACTAATGATATTTGCTCAGCTAACTCTGGTTTGTGCCTCAATAAATATACGAACTTTTCAGGAGTACTAACAACTATGCTTGATCCGGGCTCTTCTATTTCTAAAGAAGAAAATATTTGGGCAAACATTGCTTCGTCAAAAGAGTCGAGTTGTGGAACGTCACTAAGCTGATTAATCATTACACTTTCACCTAAAAATGCTTCTGACAACGAGCTACTAATTTCTCTACACAGAGATCTAAATGGAGCGATTAGTACTGCTACCTTGGTTCTTTCAGCCAAAAACGCTGAACGAATGATAAGCTCCGCAGACTTTGTTTTTCCTGCACTCGTAGGCATTTGAATAACTGCTGACTTTCCTGTATAAACACCACTGTCTCCTAAAAGCCGCTGAGCCGGCCACAGCTCATCAATGAATGAGTCTTTTTCGAATGCTGGCTTCCATTTACTCAACGCAATACCGCTCAACCCAGGAAGCAGAAATATCACTGAATTATCAACTCGCTTCTCAACTATTGCAGCAATAATATCGGCAATTAAGATTTCTCGGTCATCTCCATTGTCATGAACATAAGCTCGAAGTTGCATTGCACAGTTTTTCGAATTATGCCCGCTTTGCAAGTCGGAATTATCATAAAAATTGCGTAAAGAATCGACTAAATTTAGAAACAATGGAATCTCGTAGATGGGAGGAGATTCCAGTCTAGCTTCTAACAAGCCCTCAACCGTTTTCAAATTAAGAAGGCCTTGTTTGTCGGTCTTAGCTAACTTTTTTATAGTGGGGTCTGTTAGCAACTGCTCAAGTATAAACTCTAAACCACTGGCAGTTAAAGAAGACCTATTGTGTACTAATTTTTTTGAAATAACGGAGGCACTTCCAGGCATATCTGAAAGGTAATAAGAAGCAGCACCCAAGAGATACAGATAGTAATCATAGCTCGGTTCCAACTTAGCCTGAATTAGCGAATCAAAATACCGAGCAACTTTACGCAACTCTTTTTGCGACTCTTGTATCGACTCCTTATTTTTTTCTCCAGATAACTGTACGTGACAGAGATCACCCAACATCCCGATAGTCATGACTAATAGTTTACTTGGGCTGATAGGTAATCGAATATGATGCGCTTCTTCAATGCCTAACTCATACATCTTTGCTTTTGCTTTAGTGACTGACAATAGAGTTGCAGACGAATTTTCAAATCTCATTTGCAGCCCTCTTATATAGTTCATGAACTAGAGACATCAGCTCTTCTCCGTGAAAAGCAATTAACTCCAAATCATTGGCATATTCATGCTGACTCGAATCGGCATTTGCTAAGACGTCTTTATCAAACGAAGTATTAGAGCAAACAGACGCTGCACCAAACCTCGTTTTATATGGTCTATTGACTGAATCTTGGAAACGATCAATTAAACTTATACTTTGCATCTCTTGGCGATCAAACATCCTTTGCTTCATGCCATTAAGTGATTCACCAAGTCTTAAATAGTCTTTACCAGAGTGGTCTATTGCCTCTTGCAACATTGGTTTAGGCTTAGCAGTCAACTTTGCTTTAACTTCATAGACTAACAACTCGTCATTAACGGAATTATGAGCGTCATATTTAAAAGCTAATACATCTGAACCCTTTGTAGACTCATTTGGTACACCTTTTCTGTCATAACGTGTACGAGGGACTTTATAACCAAGCAGATAGGTCAAGTAATCTGCCACTAGAATTTCTGCAAAGTCCCCGGCTCTAATGCTCGGACCTGGAGCTTTTGCTTGGTCTGGAAACTTCATTGTAAGTAAATAGTCGGCTCGACTTTGTCCGGGAGATTTAAGAGCATCAATATGCCCATCACTACAATAATGATTTCTGAAGTGTTTAGCCCACTTTGTCATTAAATCTTGATTGCTGACGTCATGATCAAACCGAAAAATTTTTGCTTGTTTACCACATTCAATGGTTATTACTTCACCTGTATCTACGAGCCAGTTTAGATGTTCACTTGTCCATGGCATAAAATTTTTCCTTAATAATGCCCTTCGATATAATCATATGCCTTACTAAACAGACCTTTGTCCTTACCTAATCCAAACTGCGCCAGGGTTAACAACAAAGCTCTTTGAATTTCACGAGGTCCGCTATTAGTATTTTGCCAACCATCAAACCGAGTGGCTTTTACAATTTTGTCGATTTGCTCAACCACATCGCCTATGATTTTTGGGGTAGCCTCGGGGCGGGTTTCTAAGAATAATGTAGTTAGGGCTTGTTTGTTGTCTTCTTCAGTCACAACTTTGTCGCCTGTGTCACGTTCAGCTCTGACTGTATCTTTAGCTGCATCTAGTAATCCTTTGAGCCAGTCAATGGCCTTGATTACCCCAGCTTCATAATCTTGACGGAGCTTCTCTAATCGCTCACCCAAAGCAACAAAAGTTGGGTCATCACTTCCGCGTAGGCGACCCATTAAATCAATTTCTAGACGCCCAGCGCGTTTTTCTTGCTCTTTCTCAGTTAGAGTGAAGATAGCGTGCTCATCCATAATCAATTCATCAATGTCGTCACGTATACGATTGATATCTGTATGCTCGTGGATCATCTTTATAGTTTCAGGACCTAATGCAGCCCAAACTAGTGAGCCTGTTTGTCCTATGGGGCGCACTGACTCATAAATTTGAGCCAGCCATTTATAATCATGCCTAAAAGGACTTAAGAACGGGTCTGGATTAATTGCAGACCACAGTTTGGCGAGCACACCAAAACTTGCAGCAAACTCGTCTCGTTTGTCGTTGGTAGGCAGGCATCCTTGCGCAGCCATAATACCTTCAAAGCCTTCTAAGGTACGATCTACATTTGGGAAAAAGTCTAAAGACTTTTGCAATTGCAGTGGCAGTAACTCTTTAAAAGCTTCGATACCTTCAACCACACCTTCGATTTCATCTGGGTTATAAGCAAGCGCTGTGCGTAGGTTTTCAAAGACGCCAAGATAGTCGATTATCAACCCCATATTCTTTTTAGTGTCATCCGTCTCGTACAAACGGTTAGTGCGACACATGGCCTGCAATAGGGTATGGTCGCGTAAGGGTTTGTCGAGATACATGCAATAACAGATGGGTGCATCAAAGCCGGTAAGCAGTTTGGCGGTCACTATTATCAACTGCAACGGGTGACTCGGATCTTTATAAGATTCAATTATGTCTTTTTGCTTTTGCTCATCGCCATCGAGTTCTTGCCAACGGTTAAAATCGGCTTCTTGGATAGGCAATTCCAATTCATTTTTCCATTTACGCCAGTCTTTATTAATTTTGTTTTTCTTATCGCCCTCTGTCGCTTTGATAGGCGCTTGATCTACGTTCATTACCACTTCAACGGCATCGAACCCTAGTTTATCATTAAGCAAGTAGTACATCTGAACGCAGGCGTCGCGATCGTATACCACAACCATACCTTTCATTTTTTTGGGCTTAACGTGACTGGTAAAGTGTTCGGCGATGTCAGTGCTGACAGCGTCCATACGCTTAGGTGCTTTGAGCATAATGGCAAGTTTACCAGCGCGTTTGGATAAAGCGGCTTTTTCTTCTTCGTCCAAGTTATTGGCTTTGGCTAGCTGCTCAAACTCTTGATTAATGGCGTCGCGATCTACGCGTAATTCTGCCAAGCGTGGCTCAAATTTGACTGGGTTGGTGGCACCGTCACGAATAGACTGTTTGTAACTGTAACGGTTCATATAACGACCAGGGTCGTCCTCGGCACCAAACAACTTGAAGGTATTGCGGTCGATGCCTGAAATCGGCGTACCAGTTAAACCATAGAAATGTGCATTGGGTAACGCCCAGCGCATTTTTTCACCTAAGCCACCTTCTTGGGTGCGGTGAGCTTCATCTACTAGCACAATGATATTGTCGCGGTTGTTTAGTCCATCAGGGTTACTATCGTCAATATCTACATCTTTAAACTTAAAGATGGTGGTAATCAATATACCTCGGCTGTCCTGTTCAATATGCTCACCCAGCTTTTTACAGCTTTGCACTTTAACCAAGTTTTTAACGTCAGCACCGCCAAAGGTTTCGCTAATCTGGCTATCTAAATCCCGGCGATCAACTACCACCAACACGGTTGGATTTTTCAAATCGTTATCAGCGCGAAGCATTTTGGCAGCATAAAGCATTAGTAAAGATTTACCCGAGCCTTGGAAATGCCAAATTAACCCTTTTTTGGGGAAGCCATTCCTTACTCGGTCTACGATTTGTTTTGCTGCTTCAAACTGCGGGTAACGCGGTAGTATTTTAATACGTTTCGGAGATGTATTTTTACCGCTTTTAACGGTTGAAAATAATGCAAATGACTCCAGCAGCTGCAAGAGTGTTTTCGGGTTGAGTAAACCCTCCGTGCTGTCCAACACAGACGCCATTCCCGGCAATACTTCTTCGCGTTGGCCGGTGTTATGCCAAGGTCCCCAATCTTTTACTCGAGCATTAATTGCACCATAGGCAAAGGTTTTTCCTTCACTGGCAAAACACAAAAGGTTAGGCACGAAGTAAGGTTCAACGTTTTTCCAGTAGTGTTTTTTACCACCCATAAAATCGGCAGCGCCATCTTGCCAGGTAACACTAGGCCGAGTGGCAGTTTTGACTTCTCCCACAACTAGTGGCAAACCATTCACATACAACACAATATCAAAATATACTTCGGTAGCCGCTATGTAGTGCACCTGCTGAGAGACGACAAAGTGGTTATTTTCAATATTGTCAAAATCGAACAAATTAATGGTGATATGGTCGCCGTTCTCACCAAAGGGTAATGTTTTTTCGGCCATTAACCATTCATGGAAGTTTTCATTGGCTTTAACCAAGCCGGTGTGACAGGCTTCTAACACTAAACCACGAAGCTTGTAGATCACCTCATCAGCATAATCGGGCTGCTTGGCGATATCAGGGTTTAACGAACACAGTGCATCTTTGAGCCACTCATCAACGAATATGTCCTGCGCCTGTTTCGGCAAGGCTTCGCCGTGGCAATAATTCCATTTAATTCCACTTAATGTTTTTAAGCGGTCGATAATTCCATTTTCTGTGACGGTTAGTTCGTTAAACATTTACTCTCCCAATATGTTATTTCTTATATTACTTCTATTAGAGCTACTGTTTTCCATTGTTAGCTGAAGCTGCATTAAATCTCTAATGACAGCTCCAATTTTCTCTTGTTCTGTTGTCGGAGGAATATAAATATCAATATCCAACATTTTATTTTGAGATATATTTTTCATGGATCCACTTGTTCCGGTTGCAACTTTGCTCAACTTCCCGCTCTTTCTTAAAGATTGAAGAAGTTGAAGCAACCAATATTTATCAACACCGTCGACTACCTTCGCCCTCCATATTTTATCTGGGGTAAAGACATTTTCGATCTTCTCTTGGACAACACAACTATCGCCAACCAACTGCGGGGTGTTAGCTCGAGTAATAAGTAAGTCGTTTTTTTCAGGACATATGCGAAGCTTTTGGATCTCTTCTTCTAGCGTCACTAGCTTATTTTCAGTAGGTTTATAAATACCACCAGATACAGCACTTACTTTAAGCACACCTACATGTGACTTATCAGCAGTGATAGATGCCGACCTGACACTTTTTCCTGGCTGGAGAGCTTCAATAACATCTTTTATTTTGCCATTTGGCGACATATCAGAAGCTAAATAGAACGTCTTATAAAACGTATCCCATATCAACTCGATTGACTCAAACACCCCATCAGTTCTTCTTTCCACTTCGTCAAAAATATTGAAAATAGACACTTTACGAACTTGCTCAACCTTTGATAGATATGGAACATCTAAATCAGATAACAGTTTAAATTTCGTCCGGGGAGAAAGAGACCCTGATGAAGTCTTTATTGCCCAATCCCACATCTGAACACTTTGCACTATATGAGGCAGTAAATCGGCAGATATCAACTTATTTGTCGGCTCTATAACAATTATGTCACCTGAACATATTCCATCAAATTCAGCAATCGAAGCTTTTTTTAGATAAGGACGACGCTTGCCAAAAAGAATATGGCCTTTTTTAAACACGCGGGTAAAGCTCGGATTATCTTCCGCAATAATTCCCCAGCGCTTGATTTTTAGCGAACATGAGTCCAAGTGCTCTAGGCCAATATAGCGTTCGTAACCGTCAGCAATAGGATCCTTAGTTGTGATTTTTACTTCTCGGCAGATATCGCCAAATTTTATCGTTTGCCTGTCAGTCATTTAACTGTACCTCGTAACCTAACAGCGCAAGGCTCGTGAATAATTTATTGGATTGTTTTTTCAACTGAACACGGCTTACCTTCCAAGTCTCGATAGCGTGTTCAATATCGTGTATCTCATCGTCAATTATAGCTTCCACATAAAGCGGTATGGATAAGTTGTAGAGGTTTTCTTTAATGGTTCCTATATCGACTAATGCTGTGACGTCGCTCTGTTTTTCTGGTTTAAAGTAGGCTTCAGCTAGTACCTTCAAATCATTATCTGAAAGGCTACTGTGTGCTCGTTCTCTAGTGACGTGTTCAACACCATTAATAAACAACACTTTGTTTTTGCGAGCAGCAGACTTATTGCAATTAAGCACCACCACACAAGATTCCATTGGCGAGTTATAGAACAAGTTAGGACCCAAACCAATAACGGCTTCTATTATGTCAGATTCAATTACTTGCTTGCGAATGGCTTGTTCCGAGTCTCGGAATAGAACGCCATGCGGCCACAACATTGCTCCGCGGCCAGTATCAGGTTTTAAGCTTTTAATGATATGGGTATAAAATGCATAGTCAGCACACCCTTGTGGCGGCACGCCATACAAATTGCGCCCATATGGGTCGGCAGCAAACTTATCGCGATTCCACTTTTTAATGGAGTAAGGTGGATTTGCGAAAATCACATCAAACTGTTTGAGCTGATCGTTCTCAATAAACTTGGGGTCAGCTAATGTATCACCTCGAAGCACATCAAACTCCTCGATATCATGCAAGAACATGTTCATTCGGGCAATGGCTGAAGTAAGTAAATTCATTTCTTGGCCATATAAGTGCACACTGCGCCATTCCTCGCCATGTGCACGCAAATCCATCACGGCATTTAGCAGCATGCCACCAGTGCCACAAGTCGGGTCATAGGCTGTTTCACTCGGCTTTAAGCCCATAATACGCGTCATCAAGTGGACTACCGTGCGGTTAGTATAAAATTCTGCCGCTGTATGGCCGGAGTCATCGGCAAATTTTTTAATAAGGTATTCGTAGGCTTCTCCGAGATCATCTTGAGCGACGGATTTTATACCAAGTGGAATTTTACTGAAGTGTTCAATAAGGTCGGCTAGCAGATGATCAGGCAAACGTTCTTTATTTGTCCACTGTGCATCGCCGAATACGCCATGTAAACGTGGGTTATTTGCCTCAATCATTCTCAGCGCATTTTGAATCGATTCGCCAATATTTTTGCTTGTCTCTCGCACTGATTGCCAACTGGCTTCATTAGGAATATCAAAGCGGTGAAACATGGCCATCGCCGCATATTCTGCGTCTCCGCCATGCACCTCTAACGCTTCGGAATACTCTTCAAGGTAAACATCAGATAAACGTTTGTAGAACAGCAACGGAAAGATGTACTGCTTATAGTCTGAAGCGTCGATCTGTCCTCGCAGAAACTCAGCGGCCCCCCAGAGGAGATCTTCTAGTTTATTTTTATTCATTCGATATGTTCATCATCTTGTTTTTGGTCTGTTTCTGTTAATACAAACTCTATTATGTTGATACCGCGATTGGGCTCATCATCGTCAAATTGTTCATTAGGTGGAGGTTCATCATTACCTTTAAAGTCACTGTATGCTTTAACTAGCGACGATGTGTCATCGTTCGAAAGCAATAATAGATTTACTCCTCTTGCTCCATCATTTAACGCATTTTTCATAAGGCGAGTCTTTTTTGAAGCGGTTACTTTTATTAAATCATTAATGATTAGATCCCAACCTTGGTCTGCTAATACTCCTGCTCTGAAAAATTTATTAAGCGGGAAATACGCATCAGCAAACAAACTATGTTGTTGGGATTTATGTTTATAGTCATTTGGCTTCAATAGGTCGTAAATTTTACCCCTATTCCCTAAAATAAAGTCATAGATTTCATGCACAAAACAAAGATACTTACTCAATTGTTCGGTCGGCTCTGCTGTCAACGAATTAGATTGTGAAATACTGCTATGTATCCAGTTTGGCCAGCCACCCGTCGACTTTACACTTTTAGATAAGAGTAAATATTTAGCTGCACCGTATATATCTAATCCATGAACGAATCGATAAAGCCCATTCAGATTAGGCCCTGAACGATGGTATTTAATCACTGGCCAGTCTCGATATAGTTCATGCTGGGCATCGTTTCCGGTTTGAGAAACTGGCAATGTATCAAACATTTTGGCTTGCAATAACATAGCTCTTCTTTGCGTCTCACCGTTCAATGTTTTAATTGTAGATAAGAGAAGGAGGTCACCTATTTCTATTGACTTGGGGTTTCCCTTTTCTGTTTTACCGATACCATCAAAGGTAACTTTGGGAGTTTGATGAACAAACACTGAACCTGGAACGCTGGCGACACTACCGGTAGCAAATTTAAACTGCCCAAGTTGAGAAATCTTTTTAAGGTATACTGGGATATTAATTGAGATATTTGCGACAACGCTTGGTTCGTCATGACCAGCAGCAATTCCATCATTGATGGCATTCAATAAATTAATAGTTAGTTTATTAGCCTCTTTTTTGTCTATGTCGAATATGAGTGACATCCATTCATCCTTAAATAGTGGTATTAGTATTCAAAACCTTCTTGAATAAGCAATTCTTCTAACTCTTGTTCAGCTTTTTCCAATTCCGTTAATTTTTGCTTAAAGTCCTTTAACGCTTCTTCGACGGTAATAGTCTCTTCCTCTAACGGTTTTTGCACGTAGCGTGCAATATTAAGGTTAAAGTCATTTTCTTCTATTTCCTTCAACGACGCCCAGCGAGCTACGCCTTCAATTTCATCCGCACCAGGTCCTTGTTTCTCTTGAGTTTGGTAGATTTCATATATCTTATCAGCTTGCTTGTTGGTAAGAGTATTTTGCGCTCGGCCCTTGGTGAAAATTTCTTCAGCGTTAATTATTAACAAATGATCTTGATGTGATTCTGGTCGTTCTTTGCGAAGCACTAAAATACATGCAGGTATTCCTGTTCCGTAAAATAGATTAGATGCAACACCGATAACAGCCTCGATATGGTTGCCGTTTAGTAATTGCGTTCGAATTTTGCTTTCAGCACCACCACGAAAAAGTACTCCATGAGGCAATACTATAGCCATGCGCCCTTTATCATTGAGTGACGCAAACATATGTTGCACCCAAGCAAAATCACCGTTGGTTTTTGGTGCTAAACCGAAATTATTTCGCCCATACGGGTCGGCCGACCATCTATCAAAACCCCATTCTTTTAAACTGAAAGGGGGATTAGCTATTACGCAGTCAAAGGTTTCAAGTCTATCGTTACTTAAAAACTTAGGCTCTCTTAAAGTATCGCCACGCACAATTTCAAAGTCTTCTTGCCCATGCAAAAATAGGTTCATGCGAGCGATGGCTTCGGTTGTTAGGTTCTTTTCTTGGCCTTTAATCTTTAATAACCTTGGGTCACCACCGTTTTCTTTAACGTGGTGAATAGTCTCTAAGAGCATACCTCCCGTCCCGCAGGCAGGATCATAAACACTCTCCCCTGCAAGAGGGTTGAGAATGTTTACCATTAGTCGAACAATTGTTCTTGGCGTATAAAATTCCCCAGCTTTTTTATTAGCCTTATCTGCAAAACGTTTTATAAGATATTCGTATGCCCTACCCATATCGTCATCACGAACACTAGATACTCCTAAGTTAACTTTATTAAAATGGTCTAGTAGTGTGCTTAAAAGCTCATCAGAAAGCCTTTCTTTGTTCGTCCAACTAGCATCACCAAATATGCCATGCAATTGAGAGTTAGCGAGTTCAATGCCTCTAAATGCATCTTTTAGCGCTTTGCCAATGTCCTTGGTGTTAGCGAATACTTGTTGCCAATGACAATCAGCTGGTATTTGAATTCGGTGGAACATATCGCCCTTAGCGAGCTCTTCATCACCAACTTTAGCCATTGCTTGTTCGAACTCTTCATCGTAAACATCGCAGATTCGCTTATAGAACAAAATTGGAAATATGTATGTTTTATAATCGGATGCATCAATAGGGCCGGTGATAATATGCGCGGCATGCCACAAGTGTGCTTCGAGATCTTTAAGGTGAATAAGGGTCATTGATTTAAACTACTTCCTGTTCGTTGCTGTCGTAAAGCTTTGAGTGATGGATGATCTATCGATAATTGATTCACTGATCAAAATACTCTTCATCAATTTTTTTCAAATAAAGCACTTGCTCATCTCTGCTACCAATATTGTACTTGAGCATTAGCTTGGCTAGTTCTCTACCGTTGATTAATACGATCCTAGTACCTAAGCCTTTGGCTGTTTCAATTGCTGAAGCGGTAAACGCAGATGTCGTTATAAAAATTCCCTTGTTGGCTCGCTTCAAGCTTAATGCCCCAAAGAAGTCTCGAATATCGCCAGACCCTACGGTATTGCCATGGCCGTATCGTTTTGCTTGAATGTAAATCTGATCTACACCGAGGGGATCTTGGTCGATTACCCCATCTACACCATTGTCGCCAGACTTGCCTAAGGCATGAGCTGCGCCTCCGCCGGCTCCTCCGTATCCCATTGCAATAAGTAACTCAATCAGTAAGTCTTCGAAAAATGCAGGGGAAACTTTACGTGTTCTTTCTAGGATGTCATCGGCCAATGCATCATTAATCGTTTGATATGCGTTTCTTAACGCTTCATCAGGGGTTATTTCTTTATCGGCATCATTATTTGCCGCAGTCGAAGCGCCATCGTTAGCACTTTTATTAGGACTGACAAATTCGTCGTATTCATCAAACTGCTTGAGGTAATTAACATCAATTGTGACATCTGGTTCAGAGAGCGCGTTTAAGCCTCTTTGGGTAATTATGAAATGACCTCTGCGTGGTGCCTCTAGCAGCTTAGTTTTAGTAAGATATGTACGCGACCAACCTACCCTGTTGTGCAGCACTTTTTGCTTACCGCTAGGCAGAGTTCTCTCTCGTTCCTCCTCTGATAGTGAAAATCTTTCAGCAATTTGTTCATATACATGGGAAAGGCTCACTTCACTTCCATTACCCTCTTTTACTATCTCTAAAAGTGGTCGCATGCACTGCTGATAATTTGGGATCATTCCTTATCCTTTCTGTTTTTCTATCCAAGCTTCCAAATCAATTCTTTTGAACCGCCAACTTCCACCAACCTTAAATCCTGGTAATTTCTTATCTGCGGCCAGGCGATAAGCCGTTTTTTCGGTAAGTTGTAGGTAAGCCGCCACCTCTTTCAAGGTCAGAATTTCGTCGGTCATCGTTATATCCATCAATATGCTACTTGAGAGAATATGGGAAAATTGGGGAATGAGCAATCTTAAAACTACATAAAAGCCCTAGCCGAGTTATTTAGCTAAGGTCTTTACAAATCACACACCTCACCTTATTTTTTAATAATCGACTTAGCATCCACCCAGAAGCTTACACTAAAACTACCATCACATTTTTTTAGCCAATGGTAAGAATTATGTACTTTTGCCTTTTTAACCATCGTAATGCGTCCACATGCTGCTTGGCGTTGCAGTCATTCTGGCTAACGGTGTTAATCAACTGGTAAAGTAAGTCATTATTACCATCATCAAGTCGTTTAGAGTGATTCTCCATGTTTACTTCGTGAGCCGGATGGCATGCTGAGGCCAACGCTTGAGAGATCAGTTGTGTTGAACTACTGAACTTGTCTATTGATACTACTTCAATTGCTTGATTGATAATTTTCATTTTGTTTCCTCAAAAATTCCATGTAAAAAGTTTATAAAAATAATTAATGCGCATAGAACGACAACGTTCTTTTTGAATTAACTACTAATAAATTTATCTCAATTCACACTTTAATCAGCACGAAAAACAAATATTTTCACAGACCATGCGAAAAGCACGGTAAAAACACACTTTTATTTTTTAGTGGCTACCATAAAAAGCACAATCTCAATTATCGCCTTAAGGCGGCTAGTGAGATTTTATGCATTGAGATAACCGCATGCTTAGACTGTGCCGATTTTCATTTTGAATTATCAAAATACTTTGGCTTTTAAGCCCAATGTTTATGCCGCGAATGAACCAAAGTGTGACGAGAGAAAAATAACAAGTTATAGATATCAAGATATACCTATATTAATCACGCACATGATATTTTGATATTTGTATATTTTTATCAAAACCACTAAATATCTAGCTATCACTACCTCCATCGATATTCAAAGCGCTAAATCCGCCTCCTTGGTTAGCATGCTAAATATAACTTTTTATAACAGATGATATTTTAGGATCTTGCGAACGACAATAATCTGCATAGACTCATCCATTGGTATAATCATATTGAGATATCATGAGTAAAAAATCGCCATCACTACTAATCACCTTTTCCTATCTTCCGTGGTGGAGTAGTGTCATTGCAAGCTTTGTCGTCTACATCAGCCTTACCTATGTTCTCCCTAACGTTGTATCTGACAACCAAATTCTGATCATGCTCGCAAGCGTAGGGCAAAATGTAGCAATATGGTTTAGTCTTCTATTCTTGATACCGGCCGTTACTTCGATTTTTAGACGTCGTAAACGCAAACACCTAGTTGAGCATCAAAGAAGCATTCAGACCTTGCGAGAGACCTCTTGGAGCGATTTTGAAGTACTTGTCGGCGAGGTATTCAGACGAAAAGGTTTCACTGTAGTAGAAAACATGACCGGCGGTGCTGATGGTGGTATTGACTTGTTGCTTTCAAAAGACAATGAGCATCACATCGTGCAGTGCAAGCAATGGCGCAAATCGAAAGTCGGCGTATCTGTCGTAAGGGAGATGTTTGGGGTGTTGAAGGCATCGTCAGCCAAAACAGTTTATGTCGTAAGCTCTGGCAATTTTACCAAAGAGGCCATTACTTTTGCTGATGACCTACCTATTACACTTATAAACGGTGATGAGTTGCTGAGGCTGACAGTTGGTGTGCAAGCGACTTCCACTCTAAAGACCGTTTCACAGATAAACCGCACCAATCAATGCCCAAAATGTGACTCTGATTTAGTTAAACGTGTCGCAAAGAAAGGAGCCAACAAAGGCAACGAATTTATGGGTTGCTCTAGCTTCCCCAAGTGTCGTTATATTCAAAACTAAATAATCATTCATGAAGGCTTTATTTTTCGCTTATCTCGGACATATGTGCCACTGCCATTTTTTATCTTCACTTCAAAGAGATCAATCGCCATAAACAAGTCTTTAATCTTTTTAAATCCATAATTGCGCGGATCGAAAGACGCATGGTTAGAAATGTGTTGGCCTATTGTGCCTAAATTTGCCCAACCAGCATCATCTTCCGACGCTTCTATTGCTTGGCGCAACATATTCATCAGTTTTGTATCGCTTTTTATATTGGGTTTTGATTTTTTAACTGGCTTTTCGTCACTCGTTTCTTCATCAAGGTACAGAAACTTCGAACAGCTGTTAACGAATGCTGCTGGTGCTTTGCGTTCACCAAAACCAATTACAAATTTACCATCTGCTAGCGCCCGTGTTACAAGTGGCGTGAAATCACAATCAGATGACACTAGGCATATTGAATCAACGTCTTTAGTATAGAGTATATCCATAGCATCTATAACGAGCGCTATATCAGTGGCATTTTTACCTTTGGTTAGGTCAAACTGTTGTACGGGCTGAATCGCAAATTCGTGTAGGACATCTTCCCATGGTTTTATATTGGGGCTTTTCCAGTTTCCATATGCCTTCCGAATGTTAACGACTCCATAACGTGCAAGCTCTGAAAGAATAGTTTCAATTTTGGCGGCTGGCGCGTTATCAGCGTCAATAAACAATGCAATTTTTTCTTTATCTTTCACGCTTAGCCTATTCTCGCTTCCTATTAATATTTTCGCTAGTTTGTCGTTTTTAAAATGCAAATCAATATGGTTGGCAGGTTTATAGTATGAACTGAAATACATCAACTAAGCTATGACGAAAAAATTGATGTATTTTTAAAGAAATTTGAGTTTGAATTCCCGCTTCTTAGATTCCGGATCTGCACTAGTCAACCCAGTGCATTTATGAGCGGCGTGTGCGTCCCAACCCCATGGCCAGCGTTTGAAGTTATGCAGCCCACATGCGGGGCAAATTTTGCTAAGATCGTACTCTTCGTTGTTAATTAATTTGTTTGCTTTAGCGGGCTCACTTTTGGGCTCATAAATGGGCTCACTTTTTTGTGCGGTTTTAATGCTAAATTTACTGTAAGTAAATTGGGGTATATCAAATGTACCCAACTTCTCTAGGTGTGGTAAAAATATAGCATCGTTTAATGAACGATCTCCCAGTGCTATTTGATGTTCTTCATCTAAGCTTGCAACCCAAGCAGCACCATAAGCATCTACGTTGTCATGAAGGTCTCCGGTGCAAATATCTTTTATTGTGTTCCACTCCTCTTCTGAGGTCGGCCAACCGGTATATTTACTAACGGCATGTAATTGTACATATGCCTGATTACCTTTTGTCTTGTGCTTGCCTGCTGTGCCTAATAGTTTCGCAGTAGCGTGAGGAAAAACCTCGATGCATTCGGCAACATCTTTCAATGCTTGATAGAGTTCAAAACCGGCTAGCATAAAAATCTGCATTGAGTGCGGTAGACGACTTACTTCTCCCCCGCTTTCTAAGTGTGCTTTGCCTCTATTAACTATTCCTTCAAATTCGTTTTGTGAAGGCGTCGCATAGCAACTGATTTTTCTGCTGTCGAGTTCACGTTCTGCAAGGCGTCTTTTTAGAGCGTTATGCTTGGGTATAAGAGGTGCATCAATTGCTATTCGCACAGGCGTTAAATTGTGCTCTTTGCAAACGTCAATAATGTAGCTTTTTATTGCCGCCGCATAAGCGACGTTATTCTCTTTTACAAGCGTTGCTGCATTGCCGAAACCAAGCGGCGGTTTATTCTTACTTTGCGCTAACAAAACTGGTATTAATCTACCGTTTTGTTTAACACATATTGCGATCGGGCAGCGTTTCTTTTTTGCACACGAAACGTCAATACCTATGTAAGCTTTCATCCACAACTCCATTCCTAATTCAATCCTGCATCAAAGTTTACCGTATCGATGGATAATGCGTTACCACTTAATTTTATGAAGCGTTACCACTGAATGGCTAAAAACCGTTACCACTGAAAATTTTATGCGTTACCACTGAATTCGTGAAAAGCGTTACCACTGAAAAAATATTTTAAGTGGTAACGGGGGGAGGAGGGTATAAAATGCCACCACGAGTCAATTCAGTGGTAACGCTTTTTTGTAAAAAAGCTTACTAACGTCAAAACTAGCCCCAATTTATGAATATTCATAGATCGCAAGGAAGTTGCCAACATGGTGCCAAAAGTAGCAGAATCTTATCTTAAGTGTTCGCTAAAGAAGAGTTTAACCTAGCTTTTTTGTCATCGTTTTATCAATGCTACTTCCATCAATCGAGACAAATTGATTGCTCCATCGCCCTCCTTTATGCTGGCGTTTCCTTGCTCACTTACTGTTGCAGTTATCTCGTTAAAAGTTAATGCTGTTTCGCAAAAACTTAGCTTTTTTGAGCGAATTGATCGTAAATAAGCATCGAATTTTCCGCTCATCAACCAAGCATTTCCAGAGTGAATGTTAGTACTCTCAGACAAGTAAAAACAGTCCTTTACAATGCAATAAAACACCCTTTTTTGGTCGATATAATCGTTAACTTTTTCGCTAATCGCGTGCTTGTTTTTCTCGAGTGAACCTATGGCTAAGTCTATTTTCCTTACTAGCAAACGATGCATTTCTGAGCAGACATCACCGCATATAGCTGCAAGATTACTAAGATGGTTAAGCGACTCTTTCGCCTGTTTAATTGACCAATTACTGGGTATCGAAGAGGCGTTGCCTATCGCATCAGAAAGCTCTATTAGCTTGTGATTTATAGTTCCGGATTTAGCTCTTCTTAACTGTCCAAGCCTTCGCTCCTGCATACTCAAACGCTTATCATCACCTAAGGTTTTGGCTGTGTCAGCAACTTCTTCACCAAACATCAAAAGTAGTTGGTCGTAACTTACATCAGTATCTTCAATGGCATCTTTTAACACAGCTGAAATGAGCAGGTTTTCGTCATCATGACCTAACTTTACTAGCAAAGACATCACGTCAATCAGATGATTGAGATGCGGCGAATTATCACTTTTGCGACGCTGATTCACATGAGCTTTTGCGGCCAACTCCAATGCAATTATCAATCGATATGGCGCGGGGAAATGATTATCCATATCGCTTCTCCTCATAAAAGTTAGGCACGGTTGAAGCATGAAAATAGACAACCTGTAACGCTATAGAAACAGGGCATTCACTCAGTCTGCTTTCGCTTACATTTAACATCAAATTTTGACTCATTATGCTTTCAAAGAACGCGGCTAGCTCTTCATCAAACTTAGATAAAGTTGCAATCCCCTGAGCGATAAAATCACGAAATTTTTGCATATCATGAACGCCCGCCACGAGCGTATTGTTTGAGTCAACATAGTGCTTAAAGCCTATCCATAACATAAGCCCAACTGCGGCGTAGTCACGCTGTTTATCGTTGTCAAATTTAACCGAGAATACCCAACTTAAGGCCTCTCCTAGTATCATTCCGTCATAAAATGAGAAACACCTTTCGATCTCTCTTTGCTTGCTATAGTTTTCAATAAACATGTCTTTAATTTTGAGCAATGAAGGGTCTGCAATCTGCTTTATATGTTGCGGGAGTGGCATTTTAGCTATCGCTCGTTGCCGTGCGACATCGACTTCATAGCCGCACTTGCCGAGCGCTTCTTCTACATTTGATAACCTTATTAAGTGCAAGCTCCAACGCCCACCTACCCCGTTATCTTTGAAACTTGCTTCTACGTATACAAAGCCGCCAATAGGCAAGCGTACCGATGAGAAGGTACTTAATTTAAGCTCTGTTTCACCATCACTAACCGTAACAATAAATTCAAATTCAGCAAGGTGGTGATCGCACATTTTAACATCTAACAGGCGATAATGACCTTTCAATACGTTGTACCTTGTAGCATCTCTTAATTGGATATTGGTTTGCTTTGACTGCATGCTTACCTCTTTAATTTACAGAATTTAATTAATCACAAATGAGCATTATTGCTCATTTGTGATATTAGATCATCAATCATGAGTCACGTCAAGATTTAATCTAATCATGAATGATTAGTTTGCTATACTAGGTGCAGATTAATTAACTTGAATGATTAGGTAGTGGGTGTGATCAGAGTACTTTTAGTGCAAAAATTGGATGATAAAAGTTTTGCGGAAGGTCGAAAAATACCAATTAAAGAGGTGGCTGATGTTACCGGCATTGGGCGAGCAACATTAACCCGAATAGCTAATAAATCTGACCACAGCACGAATACAGAAATCATTGATAAATTGTGCGATTATTTCAGTTGTGAGCCGGGTGATTTGCTGCAAAGAGTAAAGCGTTAATGATGTATTCTATTTCGATAACGGGTGCAGAGATCAAGTACATGAGCATCAAATGAACAACTAATCGGAGGGAATAGCCTTATAAAAGATCGTATTATTAGGCATGGTTTATAAGAATGTAACGTTTAAATTGCTTCGCAAGTATTACGAAACACATTAAGGCATCAGTGCATTATTCAGATAAGGCACCGCCAATCCGCTTAAGTATGTCAACTACTAATAAACATTGGCACAAGACTGCTCGTCAGTGATCAGATAACCCTGCTCTATAATCTTTTAGGTGGTTTATTAATTAAGGCAAACTTACATTCATAATATTAATATGTTGATTATTTTAAACCAATAGTTTATTTTAATTGCTATATTAATACTATAAGTATAAACATGTCATCAAAGTTAAACTGGCTCGTTAACGAATATGCACCGGGCTCTATTGTTTTGCAGCAATGGTTAGGGCTCCACGGTGTAAGCCATTCATTAACGCAGAAATACATCCAAAGTGGTTGGTTAAAGCGATTAGCTAACGGTGTTTTTTATCGTCCGCAAAAAGATCCCCAAGCATTGCCAACATGGACAGCTTTACTTAATGCATTAACGTATCAAACCGATATAAATGTTCATCTTGCAGGGCTATCTAGCTTGCAACAGCAAGGGTTGTCCCACTACCTAACACTAAACTTAGCTGATACTAAAAATCAATTACAAAGTAAGGTATGGATTGGCACAGACGGCAAACAGACTCTGCCAAAGTGGTTCAGAGAGTTTTCCCAAGTTGATTGGGTCTACTGTAAAAATAAAGTCGACAGCAAAAGTCATCAGGTTATTGTGCCAATATCTATAAACGGTGATGAAGTATTAGCAAGCTCGGCAGAACTAGCTGCATTTGAAGTTGTATCGGCTATAGGCAAAGACATCAGCTTCGAACATGTCGCAGAGATATTTCAAGGCTTGGTAAACCTCAGCCCTAGGAAAGTACAAACACTATTAGAAAGTAGTAAGGCCATACAATCCAACAGAGTCTTTTTATTTTTAAGCCATTACTATGGTCATCAATGGGTAAAACACTTAAATGAATCAACACTTAATTTAGGTGCAGGAAAAAGACAAGTTGTTGCTAATGGCCATTATGACCGGCAATACAAAATCACGGTACCGTCCGCATTTAAGTCCAAAAAACACTCGTCACTGCCGAACCACTATAAAGTCGAAGCGGTCATCGCTACTTTCTAGTTTTTAGTTGTTATTTTTTGCTAGAAATGAGGTTTTTATCTATTGGATCCCCCCTCTTTATAGTAAGGAATGTAGAGACCTAACTCACCATTAAAAGTATATTCGATTGTCATAATTTATTTCTTCCCACCACCATTATCTTCGGGTCCTGCAGTAATGAGTGTAACTACTTATTCTTGGCAATCACCGAAAACTCTTTATTTGCAGTGCTAGCATCTGTAATAAAAATCCAATTATATAATTTTTCTGAAGAAATAGCGCTAGTTCAACAATAACTTGCCTATTGGTTTTATTTGGTTGAATCTTAATTTGCATCCAAAACTGCACACTACGTGGTTCAGATTTACCTGCAAATTAACATTTGAAGGGTTTAAAAGACGGTATGGGAAGGTTAATACTATGACAATGGTCATAGATTGGGCTTGCAATCAAAAAGGTCTGTGCGCGGATTGTGGAAGCCGACTTGGGCTGCAAGCAGACCTCATTCAAGGTCGAGAGTTATAAAGACTAGCTTGAGGCTGATATAAGAATACAAGAAGCGTGGGCAATGGCACATTGGTTATCAAGAAGCGAGCCGGCCTTGTACGGTATTGAAGACGACAAAAATACCTTTATAATTTATTAAGTTCCCCCAACCGCGCTATCACAAGGGCAGATATGGAATCCGAAGTTTCAGATAAAGTCAAACTTCACCATGAAAATATTAATGGAAACCATAGTTGAGCCCTTATTGCTATTGTAAATATCTAAGGACGGCGGTTTGTTTTAAGAAATTACAATTTTATTTTCCATCAAATTACTTCGGTAAAACATACACTAAACCGTGTTATTTTGAACTAAGATGGCGAGCATTATCTTTTGATAATATAAAATATAAAATATAACTTTTAAATAGACGAAAAGTCTCGATATATTAACATTGGGTTTTACCGAAATTAAGACCAAATATCTTTTGCCACTTAACGATCGAAGTTATTTTATCTTTTTCATAATAAGCATCATTTATCCAACCATTATATTTGAAAACTTGGCTTTTAAAGTTTTGAAACTTAGCTTCATCCCAGTGACGATTAAAATCTTCGTCCTCACTGACAGGGTTATAAATTACTGGCATAGTGTCATAACCTTCAAGCCAAT
>Ga0115565_10001340_pt1 | contig 20417 bp, 20 predicted proteins | sample COGITO_mtgs_1105_FD_87199 | JGI IMG/M metagenome (GOLD analysis project Ga0115565, IMG submission 87199) | Pelagic marine microbial communities from North Sea - COGITO_mtgs_110530 | ecosystem: Environmental > Aquatic > Marine > Epipelagic | place: Germany:Helgoland, sampling site Kabeltonne... | reverse complement strand
TTTAGTTCAAGTGCAAATCAAAACGTAATGACAGCAGAAGATTTAACAACGTTAACGTTTACCTTTTTACCAACAGAGGCACAAACAAAGGAGTTAGATTTAAAAATCTCTGATGTTCGTTTTACAAAAACAGCAGTAGAAGGACAAATCGTTAGTAAGATCGAGAAGTTTAACAATGAGTTTATGGCATATCCAAACCCATCTCAAGGAAATGTAAACTTATTATTATTCAGTGAAACAGACACAGAAGCTACTGTAACGTTATCAGATATTACTGGTAAAATTATTTACATCCAAAAAGCTACTTTGAACGCTGGTAAAAACGAATTAGATTTCAACTTTAAAGTAAAAACTGGAATGATGTTATTACAAGTAACTTCTCCAGAAGTAGATTATGGAACAACAAAAGTTTTATTTAGATAAAAAATTATAATATAAAATTTAAGAAGAGGAAAACCATATTGGCTTTCCTCTTTTTTTATGCTTTTTAATAGCAAACCTAATTCTTCTAAATATATCAATTTTCAAATGGTATAATTATTGATTAAAAATTCTATGAAAAAAAATCTTTTAATTTTCACATTTCTTGTAATCAATGTTTTAAACGGATTTAGTCAATCAGAAAAAAACGATTTAAAATTAACAGTTGCAGCTTTACCTCTGTTTGGCTCTTCTGCAGATTTTACCTCTGGTTTAAATGGTTTTGTAATTAAACCAACAATTGGTTATTTTATTTCAGATAAAACATCTATCGAATTAAATTTTAGTTACACTACTATGAACAATCTAATAGTAGGAAACACAAATTCATATTACAATTCGTATGTTTTTATACCAACTTTAAGAAACAACTTCATCAACCATAAAAAATTTAGATTTTTTGCTGAAGCTGGTTTTGGATTAGGAACTATAAAATATGAGGCTGATAATAATAATTTTAGCAATTTTCAACACGAAGAGTTAAGTGGAGGAATTTCTGTCCTAACAATTGGATTTGGCGCAAATTATTACTTCAATAAAAACTTTGGACTAGAATTTATTTTGCCATACATCACCACTAAAAATATTACATCAGAAAAATCGAATACTATTTACACTGGAGTTGGACCAACTATTGGTTTTACATATAAGTTAAACAAAAAATAGTTCTTGATTAAAAATTTCAATACTAGCCATGTTGAGTAAGAATATAAGTAATCAAAAATTTCTAGTTTAAAATCTTTAAAAAATTAATATTTTTACATCACTAAAAAAGAAAAATGGCAAAAGACTTAAGTGATTACAGAAAATCTTACGAAAAACAAGAACTTTTAGAAAGTAATTGTCCAGAAAATCCGATGGAATTATTCCAAACGTGGTTTATAAATGCAGATAATTCAGACTCAGTAGAAGAAACAAACGCCATGACAATTGCTACAATTGGCAAAGATGGTTTTCCTAAAAGTAGAGTTGTTTTACTTAAAAAATATACTTGGGAAGGTTTCATATTTTACACAAACTACAATTCAGAAAAAGGAAAGGCAATTGCCGAAAATAATCATATTTGTATCTCCTTTTTTTGGCCAGCTCTAGAGCAACAGATTATTATAAAAGGAGTTGCAGAAAAACAAGCTGAAAATTTATCTGATGGTTATTTCGAATCAAGACCAGATGGAAGTAAATTAGGTGCTTGGGCCTCTGATCAAAGCAAAGTAGTTGCATCTAGAGAAGAATTAGATGAAAGCTTAAAAACTTTTGAGCAAAAATTTGAAGGCAAAGAAATACCTAGACCTGAACATTGGGGAGGTTTTTTAGTAAAACCAGTTTCTATAGAATTTTGGCAAGGAAGACCAAACAGAATGCATGACAGGATAAAATATTCTCTACAAGAAGATTTTTCATGGAAATTGGAAAGATTAGCGCCTTAAATTTTTATATTTACAATTCATTAACCAAATTAAATGAAAACACTTTACATAGTTCGTCATGCAAAATCTTCTTGGAAATATTCTGGTATCGAAGATATTGACAGACCTTTAAAAAAACGTGGCATTAAAGACGCACATTTAATGTCTAAATTTTTATCAAAAGAAATAGCAAGACCTGATGTTTTTATTTCTAGTAGTGCAAATAGAGCTTTGCATACAGGAATTATCTTTTGCGAAAATTTAGAATACCCTTTAGCTAACTTACAAATTAGCAGACAATTATATAGTTTTAGCGATGGTTATTTAGTAAAAACTGTATGTGCTTTAGATGATGCCTTTAACTCTGCTATTATTTTTAGTCACGATCATGGTATTAATACTTTTGTAAATAAATTTGGCAATACACCAATTGCACATGTTTCTACTTGCGGAATTGTTGGTATTAAATTTCAAGAAAAACATTGGAAAAACATTAAAAAAGGAAAAACTTTTATGGTAGAATTTCCTAAAAATCATAAATAATAGTAGCCTTTTGGAAATAAAAAAATATGGTGCAATAGATATCGGTTCAAATGCAATTAGGTTATTAGTCTCTAACGTAATTGTTAAAGAAGGGAGAGAACCTCAATTTAAAAAATCTTCTTTGGTACGTGTTCCAATTCGTTTGGGAGCAGACTCTTTCGTAAAAGGTACTATTAGTGAAGAAAATATTAAAAGAATGTTAGATGCTATGGAAGCATTTAAACTTTTAATGAGGGTTCATAACGTAGAACGCTACAAAGCATGTGCAACTTCTGCAATGAGAGAAGCTAAAAACGGTGTTGAAGTTGTTGACAAAATCTTTGCAGAAACTGGTGTAAAAATCGATATTATTGGTGGTAAGGAAGAAGCTGCCATAATTTCTTCGACAGATTTAAGTGAACTTATAAGTGGAGATAATTCTTATTTATATGTTGATGTTGGTGGAGGAAGTACCGAGTTTACAATTTTTTCTGGTGGTAAAATCACCATTTCAAAATCTTTTAAAATGGGTACAGTTCGTTTGTTAAACAACAAAAAAGCTGTAAATAAAGAAATTTTTGCCAATGTTGAAAAATGGATTAAGAAAAACACGAAAGACTTAAAAAACTTATCTTTAATTGGTTCTGGAGGTAACATCAACAAACTTTTTAAAATGTCTGGCAGAACTGAGGGAAAACCAATTTCTTACATTTATTTAAACGCTCAATATTTGTTTTTAAAACAGATGAGTTATCAAGAAAGAATCTCTGAACTAAGTTTAAACCCAGATAGAGCCGATGTTATTATTCCTGCTGCAAAAATATACCTATCTGCCATGAAATGGAGTGGTGCAAGAAAAATATTTGTTCCTAAAATTGGTCTTTCAGACGGAATTATAAAAAGTTTGTTCTATAACAAATTATAATTTTAAAATTTTGCTATCAATTTATAAATGTTTTTAGTACTTTTGGCACAATCGTTATTTATTAATTTAAAGTATTGATTAATGTTTAAGAGTATGAAAAAATTTCTATTAAGTATAGCTATCTTAATGATGGCTACTGTTACTTTTGGTCAAGATTTACCTGAAAATCCTGAACCAGGAAAATGTTATGTTCGTTGTAAAACTCCAGATGTATATAAAAATGAAACTATAAATGTGGCAGTTTCTCCAGAATACAGAAAAATTGTTACATTTCCTGCTGAGTACAGAACGATTCAAGAAAAAGTTTTGATTAAAGAAAGTGGTCAGGAAGTAAAAATTGTTCCTGCTGTTTGGGGAACTCAAGAAGTTACTTATTTTGAAAAAGAAGATGGTACAAGATTAGAGTCTCAAAAAGCCGTTTTTGTACAAAGTTTTGAAACTGTTGAAACAAAAGCTGCAACTGCTAGTTGGGAAATGAGTGAAAAAATGCCAAATTGTACTTCTGATGATCCAGATGATTGTAGATATTGGTGTTACAAACCATTACCTGCTGAATTTAAAACAATGCCAGTAGAAAAATTACAAAGTGATGCTAGTGTTGTAAAAATTCCAATTCCTGGAATAAGAAAAACATACCAAAGAAAAGTAATGGTAAAACCACCTACTACAACTATGGTAAAGACAGAAGCAGAATATCAAACAATAGAAAAAACGGTTTTAGTAAGAGATGCTAGAACTGAAGAAGTTGTTATTCCTGCTGTTTATAGATCAATTACAAAAGAAATTTTAGTACAAAAAGGAGGCTTAACGTCTTGGAAAGCTGTTGATTGCCAATTAATTGACAATACACCTTTACCTATTAATTGGGATTTTTCTAGTGCTACTTTAAACGATGGTGCAAAACAAATTATTGATGCTCGTTTATTACCGATTTTAAATGATGGTGTTGCTGTTTTTATTGAATCTCATACAGATATGAGAGGAACTAAAAAAGATAACCAAGAATTATCTGACAGAAGAGCAAAAGCAGTAACTGATTACTTAATTTCTAAAGGAATTAATAGAACTCAATTATATGCAAAAGGTTTTGGAGAATCTAGATTGTTAAACAAATGTTCTGATGATGTTGTTTGTTCTGAATCTGAACATGCCGTAAATAGAAGAACTACCTTTAGAGTAACTAACCAAAATTAAGATATTTTTAAAGTATAAAAAAAAACGAAGCAAAATTGCTTCGTTTTTTTTGTTTAATATTTTCCGATAACAGCTTGAAAAAAAGGATAATAATATTCTGTTATTACATAGCCCTTTTTTTCTGCTATTTTTCTCCCTTTATGATTTACCATCATTAAAGTAGGGAAAGCTTTTACTTTATATTTACTTTGTAGATATAAATTTTCACTCATTTTATCAGCAGAAACTATATCTTTTCTTCTAGGAATATCAACTTCTAATAATACCAAATCTTTATCTGCTAAAGCTTTAAATTTTTCGGTATGAAATAAATCTTTATCTAAAACTTTACATGGACCACACCAATCTGAACCTGTAAAATACATTAAAATAGGCTTTTTTTCTTTTTTAGCTTTCTTTAAAGCATCCTTATAAGTCGCAGTCCAATTCAATTCAATGGTAGTAATTTTTTCAATCTCAGCAGTTTCCACTGTTGTAGAATCTATATTCTGAGAATATGAAGTTTGGTATGCTAAAAAACTAACAATAAAAAATCCAAATAATTTATTCATAATTATTTAATCGCTTAATTTCTTCAAAAGTATCAAAAATAATACCATTAATAAAACATAAACTGTGACTTGTTAAATTTTATTGTGTCCTATAGATGTTAGCAATCACATTTTAAATGGCTCTAACAAAAACTCAAAAAGAGAAACCGATGTTTTTAACATCGGTTTTGTTGTATATGATTCCTAATTAACTCATCAAAATCATCTTTTTGATTTTCTAAAAAACTAGTTTCTATCGGAATATAAAAAAGGTTTTGGATGCTTTTTTCTAATCTTACATAGTCCTTTTCTGTGGTTAAAATTATTTTTTTTGTTGATGAAATAACATCAAACTCTTGTTGTATATTTTCGATTTCTGTGGATGAAAAATTGTGATGATCTCCAAATTTTAAGTGTTTAAAATCGATTTGTTTATCCTTTAAAAAACCTAACAAAGGTTTTGGATTTGCAATTCCTGTAACTAATAAAATTGTATACTCTTTTAATTCATCAATTGAAATAGTGTTTTTTAATGATAAAACTGCACCGTAAATAATTGTCGTAAAAAATACTCTCTTTTGATATTTCTCTAAATTTCTTTTAATCGTTTCTTGTTGCTGACAGCTCAAATCTACAGGACATTTTGTAACAAGAATTACATCTGCTCTTTTTGCTCCACCTCTACTCTCTCTCAAATTGCCTGTTGGCAATAAAAAATCATCTGTAAATAAATCATTAAATTTTGTGAGTAAAATGTAAAAACTGGCTTTTACTTTTCTGTGTTGAAACGCATCATCTAACAAAATAAGATCTGGCGAATTACTTTTCATCAATTTTTGAATGCCTTCTACCCTATTTGCATCAACTGCAACATCTATATTATTAAACTTTTTAAAGTATTGCAAAGGTTCATCACCAACATCTAAGGCCTTATGAGTATCATTTAGAAGTACAAAACCTGCTGTTTTACGTTTGTAACCTCTGCTTAAAACTGCTAAATTAAACTGTTTATGAAGTAGTCTTATTAAATACTCAATTTGAGGTGTTTTGCCTGTACCACCAACACTTAAATTACCAACTACAAGTATTGGAATTTTAAAGGATGTTTCTTTAAAAACACCCACATCAAAAAATAAATTCCTGATAGCTGTTACGACATCATAAATAATGGCAAAAGGAAATAATAAGAATCGTAAAAATTTCATCAACTCAAAAATAAGGCATTTTTATGGATTGATGAATGGAAAATGTTAACTTTGAACTTTATATAATCTCATTTTATGACCATTAAAAACATCACAAATTACATTGAGGAATTAGCACCTTTAAATTATGCAGAAGATTTTGATAATGTTGGTTTATTAATTGGCAATTACCAAACCGAAGTTACTGGAGTTTTAGTGACTTTAGATACTTTAGAGGAAACTGTTGACGAAGCTATTGCTAAAAATTGCAACTTAATTGTGAGTTTTCATCCTATTATTTTTGGTGGATTGAAAAAAATAAATGGCAATAATTATGTGGAAAGAGTAGTTTTAAAAGCGATACAAAATAACATTGCTATCTATGCAACACACACAGCTTTAGACAATTCTAAAAATGGTGTTTCTGCAAAAATGTGTGAAGTTTTAGGGTTGATAAACAACAAAATATTAATTCCTAAAAAAGGGATTATCAAAAAACTTACCACCTATGTTCCTATTGATAAAGCTTCAGCATTAAAATCGATTTTATTTAAAGCTGGAGCAGGAAGTCTTGGAAATTACGATTTATGTTCTTTTGATGTAAAAGGCGAAAGTTCTTTTCGAGGAAATGAAAATTCGAATCCTGTTTATGGTAAAAAAGGCGAGCTTACAAAAAGAGAAGAAATAAAAATTTCTGTAATTTTTGAAAGCAAAAATGAAAGTGCCATTTTAAAAGCTTTAAAGGAAAATCACGAATATGAAGAAGTTGCTTACGAAATTGTAACCACAGAAAACGTATATCAAGATATTGGAATGGGAATGATTGGTGAGTTACAAAATGAAATGGACGAAAAAGATTTTTTAATCTATCTTAAAAAAACAATGCAAACGGATTGTGTTCGACATTCTGCACTCATCAATAAAAAAATAAAAAAAGTGGCAGTTTTAGGTGGATCTGGAAGTTTTGCCATTTCTAACGCAAAAAAAGCTGGAGCTGATGCGTACATTTCTGCAGATTTTAAATATCATGAGTTTTTTAAAGCCGAAAACAGCATACTTTTGGCAGATATTGGACATTATGAGAGCGAACAGTTTACAAAAAACCTTTTGGTTGATTATCTTACGAAAAAATTTAGTAATTTTGCAGTCATTTTATCAGAAAAAAGTACAAATCCTATATATTATATATAAACATGGCAAAGAAGAAAGAAATTTCGGTTGAAGCAAAATTAAGAGCATTGTATGACTTACAATTAATAGACTCTAGAATTGACGAAATTAGAAACGTTAGGGGTGAATTACCTTTAGAAGTGGAAGATTTAGAGGATGAAGTTGCTGGGTTAAATACAAGAGTTGCAAACTTAAATAAAGATGTTACTAGTTTAGAAACAGATATTAATAACAAAAAGTTGGCAATAGATGAATCTAATTCGTTAATGAAAAAATACGACGAGCAACAACAAAAAGTTAGAAATAACAGAGAATTTGATTCTTTATCTAAAGAAATTGAATACCAAGATTTGGAAATTCAATTAGCTGAAAAAAGAATTAATGAGTACAAAGCTAAAATTGCTCAAAAAAATGAAGTAATTGATGCTACTAAAGAAAAATTAGCAAAACAAGAAAAGCATTTAGGCCATAAAAAAGCTGAATTAGATGCTATTTTAAAAGAAACTGAAAAAGAGGAAGCACTTTTGATTAAAAAATCGAAAGAATTTGGTGAGTCTTTAGATGAGCATTTATATACTGCTTATAACAGAATTAGAACCAAAGTTAAAAATGGTTTAGCTGTTGTTGCAATAGAACGTGGAGCTTCTGGACGTTCTTATTTTACAATTCCACCTCAGGTTCAATTGGAAATAGCTAACAGAAAAAAAATTACTATTGACGAACATAGTGGACGTATTTTAGTAGATGCTGCTTTAGCTGAAGAAGAAAAAGAAAAAATGGATCAGCTATTTTCTTAATCTAAAAGAAATAAAATTTTAAAAACTCGAAGTGAAAGCTTCGAGTTTTTTTGTGGAGTTTATATTGGCTTGATTTGTAATTTTGTTATATATTTTTCTGATTTGTATATTTCTTATTAAACTTGATATTTTACACAGTTTTATTTAAAACAGCTTCTCACACACAGTTTGTCTTGCTGAAAGCATCTCATACAATATTGGTTCTTCATGAGTTTGATCCCTCAAAGTTTATGAGCTTTGTTTGGGATTTCTAAACAATGACGAACTGTGTAGGATTTGTTTTATTTCCTAACTGACATTTTTAACCAAAAAAAAACTCAAAACAGTGTTTTGAGCTTTCTTAAATGTCAAATTTATTGATAAATTAGTTCTCTAAATTTTTAAGATAATTAAGTTTTTGTTCCCATAAAACAACATCTTCTTTAAATTTAGCAACTTGATTTTTTACATTCATTACTAAAGGACTGTCTTCATTTGCATTTGAGAAAAAACCTAAATTATTTTCTAATTGTTGTATTTCTTTAGTAGCCTCCTCTATCTTTTTTCTAACAAAAAATTGCTCTGATTCTAATTTTCTGCTGTCATTATCAGCTACATAACCATCTACAACATTTGTAAACTTTAACATAGAAATTTCATTTTTATCTAAAGACAAGCTTTCTAACATTGTATCTATTTGCTTGTTAAATTTCCCTTCTAAATGACGCATATTTCTTGGCAAAGCACCTAAAGATCTCCAATCTTTTATGGTGTTTAAAACTGCTTCTTTCGTAGATAATTTAAGTTCCTTTAGGTTGTCTAAAAATTCTTTCTTTACAGTAACATTCGCTTGTTCTTCCTTGCTTACATTATTTTTTTGTTGATGCAATCTATCAAAATAATGATTGCAAGCTGCTTTAAAACGTTTCCAAATATCATCAGAAAATTTACGAGACACATGCCCAATATCTTTCCAATCTGCTTGTATTTTTTTTAATGTATTTGTAGCATTTTCCCAATCTTCACTTTCTTTTAAAGATTCTGCAACTTCAATTAAAGCAATTTTCTTTTTTAAATTTTCTTGCTGCCAATTCTTTTCCTCTTTGTAAAAAACATTTTTGGCACTGTTAAATTTCTTTGTTGCTTTTTTAAATTTTTGCCAAATTTCTTCGCTTTTAGTATAAGGTAATTTACCTGCGCTAAAATATTGTTTTCTTAAGGCTTCAATATCGTTAATGCTTTTTTGCCAATCGCTATGATTTTTGTTATTAGAGGTATCATAAGCATTAATCGCTGCAATAACTTCTATTTTTTTTTCAATTATTTGTTGATATTTAGAACGCAATTCTTTAAAATAATCATGTCTTTTATCATGAATTATTTTAGTTGCTTCACTAAACTTATGCCAAATTTCTTCACGCATTTCACTTGCAACTGGACCAATATCTTCTTTCCAAATTTTGTGCAGATCTTGTAGTTCTTTTGACGCAAAATTAACATCAGCTTCATTCGCTAAAGCTTTTGCCTTTTCTATAATCTGTAATTTTTGCTCTAAATTATTTTTAAATTCTATATCTCTAAAATCATTACTTAAATTTAATAAATCGTAAAAACGCTCTACATGATGATGATAAATTTTCCAAGTATCATTATAATACGATTTTGGAACAGGCCCAATAGATCTCCAAGAATCTTGAATATCTTTAAATTTATTGTACATAGTTGTGGCATCAGCCTCCTCTATAAGCTCCTTTAAATCTTCAATAACTTTTACTCTTTTTTCTAAATTAGAGTTTAATTGTTTGTCAATTTCACTATAATAAGCATCTCTTTGCTTTTTATATTCAGACAATAAGGAATTGTATTCTTCTTTAATTGGTAACGTAAACTGGAAATCGATACTATTTCCACCTTCTGCCAAAAAAGCTTTTTTCTTTTCAGATACAAAAGCCCCAAACTTTTTATTAAAAACACTTTTAACCTCTTCTACTTGCGTTTTTATTTTCTGAACAGGATTGTCACTAATAATTTTTTTAAGACTTCCAACTAATTCTTCGAGCGTAAATTTCGAATAATTTACGGCTTCAACTTCTTCTTTTGCATTTTCTTCAGTTTGATTGTTTTCTGAATTTTCTGCAACAGATTTTTCAATTTCATCTACAGCTTCTTTATTTTTATCAATAATTTCAGCATTCGTTTCTTCTTTTATTGCAGCAGTTTCTTGAACAGCTTCCACGTTTTTTGTAGTTTCTTCTTCTGTAGTTTGTGCAACAGTTTCTTGTTTACTTTTTACATTTTTTTCTGTTTCAGCAGATGTTAACTCGTTTTTATCTAAATTCTGATTGGCATTATCTAACATATATACAATGTTTAAAGGTCTTAATATAATACTATAATTATATTGTTTGTAAAAATACAGACAACTTATGTCAATCACAAGTTATCATTATAAGTAAAATTTATAATTTGTTATGATTCATTCCAAATTCTCCATGATTCTTCTGCTTGCAACTCTAACATTTGTAAACCGTTTTTAGTAGTGGCTTCTTTTTCTTTTCCTTTTGATAAAAAAGCAGTAACTGCTGGATTGTAAATTAAATCGTACAAAATATGGTTTTTGGTAATAAATTGATACGGAATATTTGGGCATTTCTCAACATCAGGAAACGTTCCTATAGGTGTAGAATTGATGATAATTGTATGTTTCTCAATCACATCTTGCGTTAAACTATCATAAGAAATTTCTTTTTTGCCTTCAGGATTTCTAGAAACAAATTTGTGTGAAATATCATTTCTTTTTAGTGCATACGCAATTGCTTTGGATGCTCCTCCAGTTCCTAAAATCAACGCTCTTTTATGATGTTTTTTTAACAACGGAATTAAGGAATTTTCAAACCCAACAACATCGGAATTATACCCTTTTAAATTGCCTCTTTTTGTAAATTTGATGGTATTTACAGCACCTATTTTTTTAGCAGTTTTATCAATCTTACTTAAAAAAGGAATAATTTCTTCTTTGTAAGGAATGGTAACATTAATACCTTTTAAATGTTTGTTTTCGTCTATAACTTCAGGAAAATCCTCAATTTTTTGTAAATCGAAATTTACATATTTACTTTTTTTTAGTTTTAATTTTTCAAACTTATCCGTAAAATATCCTCTTGAAAATGAATAGGAAATATTTTTCCCCAACAAACCATACAATTTATTTTTTTCTTCTCCTGTCATAATAATCGATTGCTAATATTAAACCTACTCCCAAAAATATAAAGAATAGCGCTAAAACTGTTTCTAAATTTAAAATTTCCGGTATAAAGCGTTCGTAATTTTCAACTATTTTATTTCCTTTTGTATCTAAAGAAATTACACCATTATCAGTTACATAAATTGTTTTTTTCCAGGGCCAAACTATACCTAAAGAACCTGTTATAAAACCAATGATAACAGCATTTACTATTTTATGATAATGTTTTAACACATAACCTAAAAGATGAGAAATAGTCACTAAACCAAAAGCAGAACCACCAGTAAAAACAGCGATTATTTTTAAATATCTAACTTTTATGGGGTCTGATAAAACATCAAAATTACCTGTAAGCAAACTTGTAATCACATTTAATAAAACATTTACAGAATCTACCAAAAGCAACACATAATTGCCCAATAATATTAAAATAAAAGAACCTGAAAGTCCAGGCAATGTCATTCCTGAAACCCCGATAATTCCGCAAATAAAAACAAACCAAAGATTGTCGTTTTCAATTGCTGGTGTTAAAAAACTAATTCCTACACCAATACTTGCTCCAATAACTAAAGAAATTAAGTTCCTTTTGGTCCAACCTCCAAAATCTTTACCAATATAATAAATAGAGCCAATTATCATTCCAAAAAACCAACTCCAAACATAAAGCTCGTAATTTTTTAAAAAATAACCTAACAGTAAGGAAACACTAAAATAACTAAAGATACTTCCACCCATTACAAGGAAAATAAATTGAGCATTTGTGTATTGATAAAATTGTTTGAACTCGCCTGCCAATAATAATTTTAATGCTTTTAGGTTCACTTTTTGAAAAGAGTAAATTAGCTCTTCATAAAAACCTAAAACAAAAGAAACTGTTCCTCCAGAAACACCAGGAACTTTATTGGCAGCTCCCATTGCTAGCCCTTTAAAGAACAATGTTATTTTTTGCGGAAAAGTTCTTTCTTGTAGCATTTACTGCTTTTTAACGGCTAATTTTTCCATCAATAAAATAAGCGCAAAACCAACAATGGCTAAAATAATTGCAGGGATTAATTGAGCATCCATACCTAAATTAACTTCTGAATATTGAAAAGGAGAAATACTTTTTTCTAAAGCTACTTTATAAGTTTCAAAGTTATTAAGTTGTTTTTGATAAACAGATAAACTTCCTAAATTACTAACTTCATTAAACTGCACAAATGCACTCGAAGATTTATCAAAAACTGACTGCGTCAATTTCCAAGGCCAAATTTTGTTTAAAGAACCAATAATAAAACCTGTTAAAACTGCTAAAGTATAATTTTTATAATTGTTAAATAACCATTTTAAAACTTTAGAAAACGCTAATAAACCCACAACTGCACCTGTCATAAAAATTAAAATAGTTTTAAAATCTCTGTTGGTAACAGCATCTAAAATTGGTTTGTAAGCACCTAATAAAACCAAAATAAAAGAACCCGAAATTCCTGGTAAAATCATTGCACAAATCGCAATTGCACCTGCAAATAAAATATATAAAGAAGAGGAACTTTCAGAAACTAACGGATTTAAAGTAGTAATATAATAGGCTAAAAATGCGCCTAGAATCAAGATGATTATTGAGATGAAATTCCATTTTGTAATTTGTTTTGCGATATAAATAATACTCGCTAAAACTAATCCAAAAAAGAAAGACCACAATATAATAGGTTCGTTTTCTAGTAAGTATTTAATTGCTTTTGCCAAAGAAACAATACTGATAAAAATACCGATAAATAAGGCTAATAGAAAATTACCATTTAATTGTTTCCAAGCAGTTTTAAAACCCTCTTTTTTCAAGGTTTTAAATAAACCTATATTTATATTACTTATAGAACCTAATAATTCTTCGTAAATACCAGATATAAAAGCAATTGTACCTCCAGAAACCCCAGGAACCACATCTGCAGCACCCATTGCCATTCCTTTCAAACCAATAACTACATAATCTTTAATTTTTCTACTCATTATCAATTTTTTAAAAAACGAAGATAAAAGAAAATAAAGAAATGATACCAAGATTTTTTTTCAATATTCTTATCTTTGAGTTTAACAAACTTATAAAAATGAAAAAACAACTTATATATGTAACTCTTTTAACCGCTATTTTTTTTGCTTGTAAGAATGATGTAAAAAAAACGGCTCAAAAAGAAATCACTCCAATTGAAGAATCAATAGCAATTTCTAGCACTAAAATTACACCCATAAGTCATGCAACTGCAGTGATTGAGTTCGATGATACTGTGATGTATTTAGATCCAACTGGTGGTTCAGAAGCTTTTACTGATTTTGAAAATGCCGATTATGTTTTAATAACCGATATTCATGGAGACCACATGAACAAAGAAACTTTAACAGGTTTAGATTTGGAAACTACAACTATTATTGCTCCACAAGCTGTTGCAAAACAACTAAATGATTTAAAAGTAAAAGAAATAGTTGTCATCAATAATGATGAAGAAAAAAGTTTCGGCAATTTTAAGGTTGAAGCAATCCCTATGTATAATTTAAGAGAAGAAGCTTTAAAGTTTCATCCTAAAGGAAGAGGAAATGGGTATGTTTTAACGATTGATAATGAGCGAATTTACTTTTCTGGAGATACAGAAGATATTCCAGAAATGCGAAATCTACAAAATATCGATAAAGCATTTGTTTGTATGAATTTACCATATACAATGACTGTAGAAAGTGCTGCTGATGGCGTTTTAGCTCTTAAACCAAAAAAAATATATCCTTATCATTACAGAGGAACTGAAGGTTTAAGCGATGTTAAAAAGTTTAAATCAATGGTAAACGAAAAAAATACGGATATTGAGGTAGTTCAATGGAATTGGTACCCAAACAGAAAATAATTATTAACTAAAAATAGAAATTAAACATGAAAAATTTAAAACTGAATACTTTAAAAATAGGAATCTTAGTTTGTTGTCTGGCACTATTCTCTTGTACAGAAAACGCAGAAAAAACGGCAATTGCTAATTTATCTTCAAAAAGCGGTAGCAATGTTACTGGAACCTTAACTTTTACAGAAGTTGATGGTAAAGTAATGATGAAAGCAACTATTAAAGGCTTAACACCTGGAGGAACCCATGCTATTCATATTCACGAAAATGGAGATTGTTCTTCTGATGATGGAACCTCAGCTGGAGGACACTGGAATCCAACAAGTCATGATCATGGAAAATGGAAAGAAGGAGATTTCCACAGTGGAGATATTGGAAACTTAGAAGCAGACGAAAATGGTGTTGCAACCATAGAAAAAGAAAGCGATTTCTGGGCAATAAATGGCGATGATGAAACTAAAAACATTGTTGGTAAAGGAATTATAGTACATGCAGGAGTTGATGATTTTAAATCTCAACCTTCTGGAGCAGCTGGAGCAAGAGTTGCTTGTGGCGTTATTGAAGTAGAGTAATTTTACAACATATTAAAACTATAGAAAGCCACTAATTTTTTAGTGGCTTTTCTTTTGTTTGATTTTTAAAGCTGTTTGAATTTCAATAGCTTATCCTTTTAAGATTTAAATTATTGAAAAAAAAATTATATTTACTGACTAACAGTAGTCTAAAAATTATCACATTATGTTTGTTTAACGGGATATGTGTAATAAAAGTTACTATATAACGAGTTGCCAATAATACTTCGGAAACGTTATTTTAAGAAACATTGTTACTGATAATCTTTATTTTTTGCCAATGCTTTTTTCAGCTCGTTTGCGGAAATAAAAAATTAAAAATTAGGAGAGTATTAAGCAAACGGAATATGATATTTGTCTTTTATAGAAGAACTTGAAGAGTAAATAAGTCTTGAACTCACTTTACCTAACATATTATTTAACTTTTCAAACTGCAAACTGAAAAACACGATTATAAAAAGCACAAAAATTGGAACAACAAGAATAACAAACCAACCACCATTATTGATTATTAAAACCTTACTTCCTAATTTTTGAATTTCTTTATCAATTTCTAATAACTTTTTATTATCAGCAGTTTCTACAAATTGACTTGTTCTTTCAATGCTTTTTCTAACCTTTTGATTTTTGTCAATAGCCTTTTTTAATCTGAAATAATTAGCTAAACTTATAATTGACATTGAATCAATCATATTGCAAATTGAATTATCTAATAATTGAAATATTTTTTCATCCTTATCTGAAAGTTTATTATCAATTTTTAAATTTCTTAAATTATCTCTTAATTCAAAAAAGTCATAACGATAGCCGTGTCTTAATGAAGAAGCTAAAACACTCTCGTAAAAAAAGTGCCAAATTCCGAAAAATATTAATATGTAAAATAGAGTTGTCATTTTGTTTTATTTATTACTTGAAGGTAGTCTTTGAATAATCAATTTTTCTTGTAATATTTTCTTTTCATTTGAAATTCTTTGAATTTCTTTAGTATGTATTCTTCTCTGCCATCTTACAGTTAGAAACGAACCAAATGTAACAAAACCAGATAAAATCCATCCCAATATACTGTTAATTTTAGAAATATCAAGTAATTTTTCGATAAATGGAATTATTTGGTCATTTGGTATCTTAATAATTAAGATAATGAATATCAATGCAATAGTCATTCCAATTAATTGACCTTTATTCAAAGAAGCTACTAATACTTTTTCTAAAAATCCCCAAAAATTTATTTTATAACTATAATTTTCAGTCCTTTTATTTCTATTAGCCATTTTTTAAATTTTAACAAATATAGTAATTAATTCAAAATAAAGATTTTACTTCCTACGTCAGTAGTTTTGCCTACGCTTAAAAAAAATAAAGGTTTCAGTAATGTCAATGAACTTTTGTAATTGGTAAACGTACTATTGGCAACACCGTATATACTTTATAGCTTTTTTAGTGCTTATTTACGAAAATACTTGCTTGCCTTTAATTTGGTTTTTATTTACTATTTTAGTGCTTTAGAAACGTTACAAAGTTTATACATCCACGTTAAAAACATTAAAAACCGAAAATGAACTAAATGGGATTTGGATTTAATTTTGGAATGATTTTCATAATATTTCCTATTACTTTAATACTGCTTTTATTAGGAGCATTCACGAAAAAAAAAGGATTTTTTAAAGCTATTGGCTGTATTTGGATTCCAATATTATGTCTGATTGGAATCTCTGTAATTATGAGTATTTTTCCTAACACAAGTGTTCTTAAAAAAAAAGATTATTATGGAGAATATATAATTGACCGAAACTTTTTCAAAGGAAAACAAGCTGATTGGCAATACAATCATTTTAGAATGGAAATAACTGAAAATGATTCTATATTTCTTTACACAATGGAAAATGAACAAATAATTTCTATCAACAAAGGAACAATATCGACTGTGAAACCATACAGTTCTGTAAGACTCGTTCTAAAAATGAATGAACCTAATCATCATATTACTGAAACAAACCCAACTACTTACAGAAAAAGTTGGTGGAATTTTTACTTAGTATTCAAATCTAAAAAATTTCATAATATGTATTTTAGAAAAGGAAAGTGGGAGAAAATAAAAGAATGAATCCGATTAAATATCGAACTCATTATTATCAAAATTAATTATAAATTTATCTAAACTTTTGGGTGCACTTCATTTTCTATTCGGTTTTTATTTGCTAAATTAAGTGCTTAAACACGCCAGAAATCTTATACAAACTCGTTAGGTGCAATTTGACAAAAAATGAACAATAGAACTAAAGAAATAACATCTCGTTTTGAAAAATCTTGGAATGAAACGGAAAATATTTTCGATATGCTATTGGAAAATGGATTTGAAAGATTAGTTCCAGTTCGTGAATTTATTAACGAATTAAAGAGAAAAGGAGAAAATAAAAATTTTAGAGTTGGAACTTCTATGTATCGACTAATTTTTTCTCGCTCAGTTGAACTCGGATTACGTGACGACCAAAAACAGTTAATGATTGATACTCTTGACAAAAATGATTATCAAATAATTTTTAGAGACGGATTTAAAAAATATAGAGAATACAGAATTAACGATTTGAATGACATCAAACTGACTAAATTATTAGAAAATCTAAAAGGAACTTTAGTAGACTAAATTATGGCAACTCAAATTTGTCCGAATTGTAAAATAGATGCTTTCACTTGAAAAGTGGACGAAGAAAAATCACCTCTGACAATTTGAGATTGTGAAAATTGCAATTATTGTGCATTCGAGAATGAATCTGACGAGCGGAATTGTACAAAATGAAGAAAGAAAACAGAATCGAAATTAAAAGATGATAAAAAAGAATATTGGTCGTGTTCGAATTGTAACACGACTTAAAAAAATAAAAAACTGCACCTAACATCCCTATATAACAAATAAAAATTTTTAAAATTATAAATAAAACATCTGAATAAATTAAAAATTAACCAATAGTAATATTTAAAAGCAAGACATTAGAAAAAAATGAAACGTATACTAATTACAGGAGCAACTGGTAATATTGGTACAGAAGTAGTACACTATTTGTGCGAATTAGACAATGAATCCGAAATAATTGTTGCTGTTAGAAACGCTGAAAGTGCAAAGAAAAAGTTTCCAAATCTTCCAAATTTATCCATGAGATTTTTTGACTTTGAAAAGCCAGATTGTTTTAACCAAGCTTTTAAAGATATTGACATCTTATTTCTACTTCGTCCTCCACACATTTCTGACGTCGATACCTATTTTCGACCTCTTCTGCAATCAGCAAAAAATAATAAAATTGAAAAAGTAGTGTTTCTTTCTGTGCAAGGTGCAGAAAAAAGCAAAGTGATTCCACATAATAAAATAGAACATTTAATTAAGTCCATTGGTTTCAAATATATTTTTGTGCGTCCAAGTTATTTTATGCAAAACTTAACAACTACATTACTTCCTGAACTTCAAAAGTATAAAACCATTAAACTTCCTTCAGGAAATGCAAAATTTAATTGGATAGACGCAAAAAACATTGGAGAAGTTACTGCAGTTTTTATTAAATCCTTCGAAAAATTTGCAAATAACGCTTATGAAATTACTGGAACTGAAAATAAGAACTTTCAAGAAGTAACTGAAATATTGAGTAAAACCTTAGAGACTAAATTCTATTTTAAAAGTATAAATCCAATTAGTTCCTATTTCAAAAAAAGAAAAGACGGAATGGAAAGTGGCTTTGCCATGGTTATGACACTACTTCACTTTTTACCAAGACTTCAAAAAGAACCAGAAATTTCGGACAACTTCCATAAAATTACTGGAAAAAAACCAACAACTTTAAAAGAATTTATAGAAAGAGAAAAAAAACAATTATTTTATAGCTTAACTCATTAATCAAACAACTAATATTTAAAAGTACTATAAATTAATTCAGATTTTAATACTCAAAATCTCCAAATTCACTTTTAATAGTAAGTTTCTTGGTTTCTGAAGCTTCGACTTTCCCAACAATTTGAGCATCTACATTAAAAGATTTAGAAATTGTAATAATATCTTCTGCAATTTCTGGAGAAACATAGATTTCCATTCTGTGTCCACAATTAAAAACTTGGTACATTTCTTTCCAATCTGTTTTTGATTGTTCTTGAATCAATTTGAATAATGGTGGAATTGGAAACATGTTGTCTTTTACAATATGCAAATTATCTACAAAATGTAAAATTTTTGTTTGTGCACCTCCAGAACAATGAATCATTCCATGCACATTCTCAGAATTGAATTTCGATAAAATTTCTTTGATAATTGGTGCGTAGGTTCTTGTTGGTGATAATACTAATTTACCAGCATCAATAGGCGAATTTGCTACCTCATCAGTTAATTTTGTATTTCCTGAATAGACTAATTCTTCAGGAACAGCAGCATCAAAACTTTCTGGGTATTTTTCGGCTAAATACTTATGAAAAACATCGTGTCTTGCAGATGTTAATCCATTTGAACCCATACCTCCATTATATTCAGTTTCGTAACTTGCTTGTCCAAAAGATTCTAAACCAACAATTACATCTCCAGCTTTTATGTTTGCGTTGTCAATAACTTCAGAACGTTTCATTCTTGCAGTTACTGTAGAATCTACAATAATAGTTCTTACCAAATCTCCAACATCCGCAGTTTCACCTCCAGTGGAATGAATGGTAACTCCAAAACCTTTTAAGTCTTCAATCAGTTCTTCTGTTCCGTTGATAATTGCTGATAAAACTTCACCAGGAATTTTACTTTTATTACGACCTATGGTTGATGATAACATGATATTATTAGTGGCTCCAACACACAATAAATCGTCGATATTCATGATTAAAGCATCCTGTGCAATACCTTTCCAAACAGAAATATCGCCAGTTTCTTTCCAATACATGTATGCCAAAGAAGATTTTGTTCCTGCTCCATCTGCGTGCATTATTAAACAATAATCTTCATCATTTGTTAAATAATCTGGCACAATTTTACAAAATGCTTTAGGGAATAATCCTTTATCGATATTCTTAATTGCATTGTGTACATCTTCTTTAGATGCTGATACTCCTCTTTGTGCGTAACGTTTTGAAACTTCTTGACTCATGTTGTTGTGTTGTTTGGCAAATTTAGCGTTTTGATTAAAAAAACAGTAGAAAATAAAGTGAAATTATTTTTAAGAAAGTGAATACCTAAAAACATCCCTTAAATTGTGGTAAAAATTTAGTGTTTTTTTTATTATTGAACACATAGAGACCTAGATAACATAGCCTAAATTGTGGTAAACCTAGGTAGATTTTCCTATTTCATTAATTTTAATGAAATAAAGAACTTCACAGTTTTTTTTACTGAAACATTTACAGAATTAGAAATCTGTGAGTTCTAACAATATCTTTTTTTTTTGACTTTCTTTTTTGAATTTTCAATATGAGTTAAGGATTTATATGGCTGTTTGAGTTGTTTCTTTTTTAAAGACCTGTCAGGTCTAGAAATGACTTTTATTTGACCACATAGGGACATAGAAAACATAGCCTAAATTGTGGTAAAAAAGGGTG
>Ga0115565_10001337_pt1 | contig 20432 bp, 18 predicted proteins | sample COGITO_mtgs_1105_FD_87199 | JGI IMG/M metagenome (GOLD analysis project Ga0115565, IMG submission 87199) | Pelagic marine microbial communities from North Sea - COGITO_mtgs_110530 | ecosystem: Environmental > Aquatic > Marine > Epipelagic | place: Germany:Helgoland, sampling site Kabeltonne... | reverse complement strand
CTTCTAATTCAGTTTCTAAAAGTGATAAATCTTCGATGGCTAAATTCATTTGAGATTTGCCTTTTGTTCGAGCATTCATTCCATTTAAAACCTTTGCAATTCCTTCTTTATATTGATAATTAAACAGAATATTATATTCAATCATATATTTTATAAACTGTTGCGATTTTTTTGGTAATTCTGATGAAATTGAGTCAAAGAAAGTATATACAGATTTTGTATAAACATCTAAAGGAACAGAAGAATAAGTTGCCCAATTTTTGGCTAAAAAATAATCGTAAAAAATATCGATGATAACTCCATCATAATGTCTGTAACGTTTATGTAAACGTCGTTTGCTTTTTCTAATAATTTTATGAGCGTCTGTAAAAGTGTCTATTTCTCTGTGTAAAAAAATTCCTTGCTGAATTTCTTTTGAAAAACCTTCGTAATTATTCCCACGAATATGGTCTGCAATAAAATTGCCAATCATAATATTTGTGGCGTTTTGTGAGAGATATAAATGTGCTAAGAAATTCATAAATTAAATTGATCTAAAGGTATAAAAATATTTAACTCTAAAATTAAATTTATTTTTCTTGAAAACTTATTATAAAATCTCTTTGCAATTGTATAGAAATTTTCATTTTTAGTATATTTGAGAAAATCAACATATAAATGAAAAAGCTATTTTTATTATTTCTTTTTGTGAGTGCACCTATTTTTTGTCAAACAAATACAGCAATTTATGTTTTTGATGTGCAACAAAATGATGAAACCTACCAACTAACGAATCAAAAAAATATTTCGGATTCTAAAGGATATAATAACCAGCCTTTTTTTTATGATGATGAGAACCTAATTTTTGCTTCCACTAGAAATGATTTTACAGATATTTTTCTTTATAATTTAAAAGATAATTCAAAACGTTTTATTTCAGACACGCCAAATGGAGGTGAATACTCGCCTCAAAGAATTCCAAATTCCACAACTGTTTCTGCTGTGAGATTAGATGCTGATGGTTTGCAACGTTTTTATCAGTATGATTTTATCTCAGGGAAAAACAAAGAAATTATTCCTGATTTAAAAGTTGCCTATCCTAATTGGTTTGATCAAAACACATTGTTGGCAGTTTCTATCATAAATGATTCTTTAGAACTTTTTATATGTGATGTAAAAAAGAAAACAACTATTTCAGTTGCTAAAAATGTTGGACGCTCTGTGCATCAAATTCCAAATACAAATTTGATGAGTTTTATCAGCAAAGAAAATAAAGATTCTTGGCTTTTAAAATCTATCAACCCAAAAACAAAAGAAATAAAAACGATTACTTCTGTTGGAAAATCCGAAGATATTACGTGGTTGCCAAATGGAACTTTACTAATTTCGAATGGGAATTCCATTTACAAATTTCATCCGAAGAAAGATAAAAATCCTAGTTTGTTTTTTAGGTTTAATAATGAAAATATCAACAATATTTCTAGAATGGCTGTAAATTCTGATGGCTCTAAAATTGCATTTGCTGCAGAAGTTTCTCCAGAATATTTAGCGGAAGAACAATTAGCAGGTTATAATAATAGAGATATTGATGCTTTTTTGAAACCATTTGCTAAAAATATAAAAGTGTATAGATTTCCTAACACCTTAAGCTATGAAGGTTTGGAAACCATGAGAGAAAATTATGCTTCATTTTTTCAAAAAACTCCAGATTTACATTGTAAAATTTTAAAAAGAATCGTTTTTAAAGACAAAGTAATAGATCATGAATTGGTAACTGCTAATGGAAATACATTTAAAGCTGTGGCTATTTATGAAATGAAAAATGGTAAAATTGTTAGCGTAACTTTTATGTAAATTTATGAAATATCTCCACTCAAAAAATAGATTAGAAAGCGTAAGTGATGCTGTTTTTGCATTTGCAGCAACATTAATGGTTGTAAATATTGGCGTAAATAGTGATATTACCTCGTTTGCAGACGAAATTCCTAACTTTATAAGTTTTGCTGTTAGTTTTTTTGTGATGATGGCAATCTGGAAAGTACATTACAACTTTTTTAGAAGAACTAATCATATAGATAATTGGATTATTGCCTTAAATATGATTTTACTTTTTACAGTTTTGTTCTATATTTTCCCAATAAAATCTTTGTTAAGTACAGCTTTTAAAGGAAACACAATTAATGCTGATGAATTTTCAAATATTTTTCAGTTGTATAGTATTGGTTTTTCGCTTATTTTTTTATGCTTCTATTTAATGTACGTAAGAGTTTATAAAAAGGATAAAAATCAAACTAAAAATTTAAAAAACTTATTTTATGCAAGACATTTTCTGCTATTCGTAATTATAGGAATTTTATCTTTTATTGTTGCAAAATCTCAAATTGGTCTACGATTTGGAGCACCAGGTTTTTTATATGCTTTTTTAGGTCCTTTATGTTATTTTCATTCAAAATGGTTTCATAAAAAACATAATTTAGAATATTAATAAACCCTTTTATCAAAATGTTTTTTTAAGAATATTATTTGTGCAAAAAATAATATTCCAAAAAATAAAACGGCATATAACGTTACATTAGAAACTGATAATGAAGCAAATAAATTTGTAAATTGAAAGTTATCGAGAAAATTAAATTCCAACTTTGGTACGTTTATTAAGTTTTTCTCTGATGATTTAAATGGAATAAAAATTAATGCTAAAATTGATGCCACAATTAAAAACCATCCCTTTTTAGAAATTAACGCTTTTGCTTTATAAACTTCTGAATTCTGTTCAAGAGCAATTTTCTTCATTAAAGAAGCCGTAAAATCTAAAGACAATTTCTCTGAAGGAATCTCTTTTATATACTTTTTTGCAAAAGCATCTAACTCTTTGATGTGTTTATTTTCTCCCATAATTTTCTATCATTTCTGGTGATACATTTTCTTTTACAATTGCCAATAATTTTTTTCTAGCTCTGTGTAATTTCACTTTTAAATTCGCTTCAGATAAAGATGTTATTTCCAAAATTTCCTTTAAAGATAATTCATCATAATAAAACATCCAAATAATAGTGCGTTCTTCATCTGGTAATTTATCCAAACAAACTTTCATTATTTTTGCACGTTCTTTCCTTTCAATTCCTTCTAATATATTTTCTGTAGCTTTAATTTGATTAAAAGTAATTTCATTAATTTCAAAGGTATTATTGTTGTTCTTATTCTTTTTTATAGCATCTAAACTTGTGTGATATGCAATTCTATACAACCAAGTCGAAAATTTAGAATCACCTTTAAACTTACTCAAATTTTTATACGCTTTTATAAATGTATCTTGGCTAATTTCCTCTGCTTCTTCCCTATTCTTGGTCATTTTAAAAGCCAAACTAAACACCAAATTTTTATAGGTATCAACAAGATATACAAACGCATTTGTATCTCCTTTGATGACTTTTGTTATATAAAGTTGGTCGTTTTTGTCGGTCATTTTAAGTTTGACTGTTATTCATATAAATAGGTTACAATTTTTATTGTTTTTTTTAATAAAAGTTCCATCTAATTGATAAAAATTTTAAATTTTGTAAAATTCGTGAAATTAACGTCATTATTATTTTTCTGTTTTTTTTTACTTTTTTTGTAACCTCAACATAAAATAAATCGTCAAAGCTACAAACACAATATAATTATTCAATTTAAATTTTAAAAAACAAATTATGGGACCAGAAATCGTATTTATTTTTATTTTCGCAGTAATCTTCGGTATTTTTTACTTGTATTTTTCAACAAGAAACAAAGAACGTTTAGCCTTGATAGAAAAAGGTGCAGATGCATCAATTTTTATGTCCGTTCAAAATCGAAAAGCAGCACCTTTTTGGAAAATATTAATCTTAAATTTAGGATTATTAGCAATGGGAATTGGTGTTGGAATTTTACTAGGCTCACTTTTAAGTTATAATTTTGGTTTTAGTGGAAGCTATCAAGACAGGCCAACTAATTATATAAGTTCAGAAACTTTATATGCAGCATCTATCTTTTTATGTGCAGGAGGTTCTTTGTTAATTGGCTTTAAAGTCACCAAGAATTTGGATAAGGAATAAATAAGCTTAGCTTTTAATTTTTAAAAAACCATTTCATTTTTTTATGAAGTGGTTTTTTTCTGTTTTATAAAGTTACTATCTTTAGAAAAAAGTTTAATAATGAGTAATGACTATACAAATAGTAAGTTTAAAAAGCTATTAAATAAACTTCAGCAAGAAAGTTGGCAATTAGAATTGCTAATTTCTGGTTTTGCGATTTTTGGTTTATTTACAGCAATTCCGTTTTTAAAAACTGAAATGGTTATTGCAGAAAATGACAGGCAAATTTTTTCTTTTGCTTTATATTTAATTAGCTTTATTGCAAGTTGTATTCTTATTTTCAACCTTTTAATTCATGTTATTTTAAGAGGTTTATGGATTGGTGCTTTGGGTTTACGCTATGTTTCTGGAGATATAGATTTCGAGAAATTAAATTATAGTGAGAAATTTACAAGATATTTAAAAAGGAAAATTGTTTCTTTTGACAAATATGTGGCAAGTTTAGAAAATTATTGTAGTGTTTTATTTGCAATTTCTTTTTTATTAATTTTTTATGTGATTTCAATTTCACTAACCATACTTTGTATTGTAATTATTGCGAATCTAATTATTTCAAATGAAAGTTTACCTGAAACTTTTAGATCTATTTTAGGAGCAATTTTAATAATTTCTATACTTTTTGGAACGTTTTTAGTTTTTATCGACTTTTTAACACAAGGTTTTTTAAAGAAGAAAAAATGGTTATCAAAAATTTATTTTCCTTTTTATTGGTTTTTTAGTTATGCTACCTTAACTTTTTTATACAGACCTTTGGTTTATAACTTTTTAGACAATAAATTTACAAGAAGATTAAGCTTTTTTTTAGTGCCTTCTTATATCGCCATTGCTGTCTTAATTTCTTTTAAAAACAATAAAACCAATTATTTAGAATCAGCTCAATATGTGTCGAATACTTATATAGATAGTAGGCATTATGAAGATTTATTATTAGAAGAAGATCAGTTTGCCAAAATTGCAACCATACAATCTAAAGTTATAAAAGAACCTTATATAAAGCTTTTTAGAATTTTTACAGAAGGTGTAGAAGATAGAATTTACAACTATAAACCATCTTTAAAGCCTGAAGAAGACAAAAGAGGTTTTAATACAGATTTGGTTATGTTTCAATCTACAAATTCTTTAAAATATAGAGATAGTTTAACTAGACAATATTTAGCCGTTTTTAACGAAACACACCAAATATATATAGATACTGTAAAATATGAAAGTGATTTTTTAATTGCTAAAAACAATAAAAAACAATTCGGGTTTGAGACTTATGTTAATATCAAAAAACTACCAGAAGGTAAACATGTTTTAAGATTAAAAAGATTCCAGAAAAGCAAAAAAAACAAAGATACTGTTAGGTATACTACTGCAACAATTCCTTTTTGGTATTTTAAACCTTAACATTCATTTTTAAGCTTTTACATAAAGTTAATTTAAAAAATACACAACTTAAAAATTAGTATAATCTACTTTTTTTTATTCAGTAATTTTTTTTCTGTTTTATAAAGTTAGTATCTTTATTCAAAATATATTTTAATGAAAAATGAGCATACAGATAGTAAGTTTAAAAAGCTTTTAGACAAACTACAACAAGAAAGCTGGCAATTAGAATTGCTAATTTCTGGTTTTGCTATTTTTGGTTTGGTATCTTCATTAGGTTTTGTTAAAAATTTATGGAACGAAGCAATCGCTTTAGAAAGTTATAGCAAATTTTTATACCCAATTGCTTCCATAGCTTGTTGGGTTTTAATTATCAACTTAATTATTCATGTTGTTTTAAGAGGTTTATGGATTGGTGCTATTGGTTTACGTTATGTTGCTGGCGAAATTGATTATGATGAACTAAACTATAAAAAGCGATTTACTACGCATTTGAAGAAAAAAGTAGGTTCTTTTGATAAATATATTGGTGCTTTAGAAAATTATTGTAGCATTTTATTTGCTCTTACCTTTCTGTATTTGTTTTATATTATTTCCTTTTTTGCAGTGATTTCAATTGTAGTTTTAGCAGGAACTTTCTTTATAAAATCAGGACTATTTCCAGATTTTGTTGGTTATATGTTATTAGGTTTTTTTGCTATCTTTTTTTTATTGATAGCGCTAATTGTTTTTATCGATTTTATTACTCAAGGTTATTTAAAAAAAGTAGAATGGACATCTTTTCTTTATTTTCCTATTTATAAAATATTTAGCGTTATTACACTTTCGTTTTTATATAGACCCTTGGTATACAACATTTTAGATGATAAATTTAGCAGACGACTTACATTTATTTTAACACCTATTTATATTGCTACTTTTTTTCTTACAACATTTCAAACTGTAAGATCTAATTACGTTACTACAAGTAAATATTCGTCTACTTATTATACAAATGAAAACAATTATTTAAATTCAATAAAAACAAACGAATATATAAGAGGAGCAGCTTTAAACTCAAAAATAATCGAGGATAATTATTTGCAAATTTTTATCCCTTTTAGAGAAAATATAGAAGATTTAATTTTTGAACAACACAAAAACCTAAAACCTTTAAAAGACAAAAGAGGATTAAGAACAAATTTATTTGTCACACAAACATCCTACAAGAAAAAAGATAGTATTTTATCTTTATACTTAAAAGCATTTCAAAAAGTGTATCAATTTAAAATTGATGACACAAAAATTGAACCCTCTTTTAATATCACAGAAATAAATAATCAAGTAGGTTTCGAATCTTTTATTCCATTAGATACATTTAAAATAGGCAAACATATTATTAATATTGAAAGATTTATCACATCAAAAAAAACAAAAGAATTAGAAAACGAATATCTTTTAGACATTCCTTTTTGGTATTTTAAACAATAAATAATTATTACAAATGAAAAAATTTACACTCTTATTTTTACTAGTTTCATCAATTACAGTTGCACAAACAGATCAAAAAATATACGATATTATTGATGCTATTTCTGCTGATAACATAAAAAGTTATGTAAAAACTTTAACAGAATTTGGCACAAGGAATACTTTTTCTGACACCATTTCAGAAACACGTGGAATTGGTGCTGCAAGAAGATGGATAAAAAGCGAATTCGACAAAATTTCTTCCGATTGTAAAAACTGTTTGAATGTATTTTATCAAAAGGATTTGGTAACAAAAGAAGGTAATAGAAGAGTACCAAAAGATGCCTATGTTGTAAATGTGGTTGCGATTCAAAAAGGCACAAAATACCCAAATAAATATATTATTATGAGTGGTGATATAGATTCACGCGCAAGTGATACTATGGATTTTACAACGGATGCACCAGGTGCAAATGACAACGCTTCTGGTATGGCTGGAACTATGGAAGCTGCTAGAGTTTTATCAAAATACCAATTTGAAAGTAGCATTATTTATGTAGGTTTATCTGGAGAAGAACAAGGGCTTTTTGGTGGTGCAGGTTTGGCAAAATACGCGAAAGATAATGATTGGGAAATTATCGGAATTTTAAATAACGATATGATAGGAAATATCACTGGAGTTGATGGTGTAATTGACAATAGAGCATTTAGAATTTTCTCTGAACCTGTACCTGCCAATGAAACTGAAAACCAAAGAAGAATGAGACGTTTTTATGGTGGTGAAGTTGATGGAATTTCGAGACAATTAGCAAGATATATTCATAAAAATGTAAAAACGTATATGCCAGAAATGAACCCAATGATGATTTATAGATTGGACAGATTTGGAAGAGGAGGACATCACAGACCTTTTAATGATTTAGGTTTTGCTGGTATTAGAATTATGGAAGCTCACGAAAATTATACACAACAACACCAAGATATTAGAACCGAAAACGGAATTAATTATGGTGATACTTTTGAGCATGTAAATTTTCCGTACGCTAAAAAATTAACAGCTGTAAATGCAATCAATTTAGCAAGTTTAGCTTGGGCTCCAGCTTCACCAAAAGTGGTAGAAATTGGTGGTATTGTAGAACCATCAGCAAAATTAAAATGGAGTAAAGTTGATGGAGCAAAAGGATATAAGATTTACTGGAGAGATACAACTTCCCCAACTTGGGATCATTCAAGATATGTAGAAAGTACAGAATTTACTTTAGAAGGCATTGTTATAGATAATTTCTTTTTTGGGGTTGCTGCTGTTGGCGAAAATGGTTTTGAAAGTGTAGTTGTTTTCCCAAATAAAATTTTAAGATAATATAGTTTGAAATATTTAGTTTGCATCTTATTCTTTGTTTCTTGTTCAAAAGCACAGGAAAAACCGAGTTATATTTCTTTTAAATTAGAAAATGATTCTATTTATGTTTTTGCGAAAAATCCTATACTAGGCAATACATTTTTAAAAATTTTTGATAAGGAAACAAAAAATGAAAAGTTTATTGATTTTGAAAAGCCTGATACTTTAAAAGTTTTACAGTTTCATCAAACTAAAATTGATACAACTAAAATAATTGAAAAGCACACCTTTTCATTGTATTATGGAGCCTCCTTTTTTAAAGAATATGATACTTTATATAATTATGGATTGCCATTTTTGAAAGGAAAACGTTACAAAGTTTTACAAGGACAAAACTCTAATTTTACACATAAAGGAAGTTTCTCCAGATACGCAATCGATTTTAAAATGAAAACTGGGCAAAAAGTTTGTGCTATTAGAGAAGGTTTGGTTATAAAAGTAAAAGAGAATTTTAGCAAAGGTGGTAGCAATAAAAAATATAGAGATTTTGCCAATCTCATTATCATTGCTCATAAGGATGGTACTTTTGCACAATACGTACATTTAATGAAAGATGGCGCACTTGTAAACGTAGGAGAAACAGTAGAAAAAGGACAGGTAATTGGTTATTCTGGAAACACAGGAATGAGTACAGAACCTCATCTTCATTTTGCTGTTTATAAACCTACACAAAATGGCTTTGTCTCTATTCCTTATATTTTAAATGGAATTCCTACAGAAAAATACAAAAAAGGGAAATTTTCTAAAAATAGATAACTTTTCTTTTTTTAAAAAAAACATACAGTTTGCCACGCTGGAAGCGTCTCAAAAGTATAAATATAAAATAGTTAGTTTTTGTATAACTTTACCATAAGATAGAGATTCTTTCAGAATGACAAATGTTATGGGTATATTATGAATGTAAATTATTATAAAAAAATCATTTAATTCGTTGTAATTAAAGCCTATAACACTTTTTAGTAAGCATCTCAAAAAAATCAGGCTTTCATAAAATCTGCAATCTCTTTTTTAGAAATATTAGGATTCGCACCTTCTTTTTGAGCCACTAAAGCACCAACTGCACACGCTTTATCAATTGCTTTTTGTGGATTTTCTTTTTGCAACAAATTACTAATTAAGGTTGCTAAAAATGAATCGCCAGAGCCAACTGTATCTGCTACTTTTATTTGATAACCACTGTTATAAAACAATCTATCATTATATAATAAAACTGCACCATGTTCGCCTTTTGTTACGCAAATATGTTTGGTATTGGTTTCTTTTGATAAAAAATGAACATTTTGCTCTAAATTTTTATAAGGAGAATTTAAAAAAGCAGCAATTTCATAAATTTCTTCATCATTAAATTTGATGAAATTTGCTTTTTTCATCAACTGAATTAAAATAGTTTTTTTGTAAAAAGGTTTGCGTAAATTCACATCAAAAACTTTATATTTTGCAATTTCTAAAAATTGATACAACGTATTTTTAGAAACTTTATCTCTGGTTATTAAACTTCCAAAAACAAAGGCATCAGCAACTTTTACAATTGCTGATGCTTTTTCTGTAAACTGAATTTTATCCCAAGCTTTTGGGTGCACAATTTCGTAACTCGCAGATCCTTTATCATTCAAAGTAACTGTAACTTCTCCTGTTTCAAAATCCTCTAAAACTTGAATTTCAGAGGATTTTATATGGTGTTCCTTTAAATATTTTAAAATAAGTTTTCCTAAATCATCATTCCCAATGGCACTAATCATAGTAACATCATTCTTAAAAGATTGCAAACGTATGGCAACATTTAAAGGTGCTCCTCCAATCTTTTTATGATTCGGAAAAACATCCCAAAGAACTTCACCAAAACAAACAATTTTTGACATATTTTCAATGATTTTATACTGATATTTAAGATTTTAAAATTGATAAAAAAATAAGATTAATCTATAATAAGTTCGTAAAAAAAATCAGTCAGGATTTTATTTTAGCAATTCATCTAACAAAAATTTAAGAGGCAAAATCTATAATTTATCTTCCCCACTCTTTCTCTCTTTTCTATTCTCTTTTCTCTATTTTCTTATCTCTATTCTCTATTTTTAATAAATATTAGTTTCTGATGTTCTCTGATTTATAGAACTCGCAAAAATGGCTAACATACGTTTTGCAATTCCTGTCCAACCAAAATTTCTACGGGCAAAACGTGCACCTTCAACCGACATTTCGTTTCTTAAATTTGGGTATAAAAGTGGCATAGCCATCATTGCTCCAAATTCTTTTGGTCTGTGTGGATCTGCAAACAAAGCTTGATTTCCGAAATCAATCAAATCGCACAAACCACCATGAACAGTTATTACACTTGGTGTACCACAAGCCATTGCTTCAATAGCTACCATTCCAAATGGTTCATATCTAGAGGGCATTGCAAAAATACTGGCAGATCTGTAAACGTTTGCTAAATCTTCATCAGCAATGTAGCTTTTCCATTTAATTTTATCCATTACACCTATTTCTGATGCTACTTGTTTTAACTTTTTAATTCCTTCTTTATCTTGTTGAGAATCACCACCAATTGCAGCCACTAAACCTGCTTCTGGACATAATTCAAATAAAGTTGGTAAAGCATTTATTAACAAATCGTACCCTTTATTATGAGCCATTCTTCCTAATGCTAAAACGTCTGTAGGATTAATATCATATTTTTGGCGAATTTTATCGTTCTCTTTAGATGGAACAGGGAAAAATTTATTCTCGTCAATACCTGGAGGAATCATACTACAATTTTTTGATAAAACATCATATTGTTGCACCAATAAATCTACCTGTGGTAATGTGGTTGCAATCACAAAATTACACATCTGATACACAAAATATTCTTTTCTGATACGTTCTTTGAATCTGTAGGTTTTTTCCATTTCCTTTTCATCCATATCACTTCCCATAGAATGTTGTTTCCACCAACCTAAAGAATGTGGTGTATGAACATGACAAATCCCTAATTCTTCTGCAATTTTTTGACCTGCCCAACCTGCATCCCAATAATGAGAATACACAACATCATACTTTTTATTTTCTTTTTTTATAGCTGCTAAAGTGTTGGTAACGAACTTTTTTAAATGATCGTGCATATCTTCTTTTCGGATGAACTTTTTACCTCCAAAAGGAATTCTCCACACACTATAATTTTCATTTACATCATCATATTCTGGCTGATCTTCAAATTGACGTGTTACTAAATCTACACGTTTTCCTAATCTGCTAAAACGTTCTGCTAATTCTAAAACATAAACAACTTGTCCACCTGTATCTGGTTTCCCTAATTCTGCATTTGCTCCAACATATCCATGTAAAGAGATCATTAAAATTGATTTCATAGTTTTTATTTTTTAGTATTCATATTGGTTAATTTTAAATCGTGACAAGCTGCAATATATTGAGCAGCAGACCAAGCTTGATAAGCTTTACCCATTGGTTTTCCTGTAACTCCATGAGCCCATTCTGTAAACTCCCATTCGTTGCTAATTCCTTCTTTATTAATCAATGCTAATTTGTGTAGTTCTGCAATTGCAATATCTCTAAAGCCTAGTTTGTTTACATATTTAACCCAAAAACCACCTACAAAAGGCCAAATACCTCCATTATGATAATGATTTGGAAGATTTAATAAATTCACAGTATAATAAGGTCTCCAATCTGGATCTCCAGGACTTACAACAGGATATACGTTTGCAACAGGAAAAGGATCATTAACACCAACACCTAACATAAATTTAAACGTTTGATGCGCTTTTTCAGCATCAATAGTCCCATGTAAAAATGCTAAAACATTTCCTAAAATATCACATCTCCAGGAAAAATCGAAAGGTGTGGTTTGTGCAATTAAATAAGAGGTATCTCCTAAAGTAAATTGTTTTTCAGCAAAAGAAACCGATTGAAATAATTGTTGTTGTGTGGAGGGCCAAAAATTCTGTACAATTTCTTTTTTAATTACTTGCGACCAGCGAATATATTCGCCTGCATCTTCGTGATTTCCTAACATTTCTAACATTCTGCCAAAGCAAACATTAGATCTGTACCATAAAATTTCATCATATAAAATATTGTAACTTCTACCAAAAAGATCGGTCCAATCTCCAGCTTCAGGAATTTCTAAAAGCGCATCATTATTACTATCATGTGCTCCTAACCAACGCATTGTTTCTTTAATATCACCAATATATTTTCTTAAAAATTCTATATCATTGGCAACTTTTACGTATTCATAAAAGGCGATAACTACCCAAATTCCACTATCAATAGAGCAAATACCACCAACACCAGAATAATCTGGCTCATTATCTTTTAATCGAACGTTTGACGGAATTTGACCATTTCTAGAAATGTGACCTAATAAAGTTTCTAATGTTTGTCTTTGACATTGATGAATTTCATCATCATGGATTAAAGACAAGGAACCAATTACTGTAATTGCGCCATCTCTAGCCCAAACAGAATGGTAATTTTCGTCTGTTCCATTAGGAATATTATCGGGAATTGAACATGCTGAAAATCCTAAAGGTGTAATGTTTTTGCGTAAAGCTTCAATGGCTTTTTCATAACCTTCTTGTATTAAAGTAATTTTTTCAATGTCATCTTCTTGCGCAAAATTCTCTAATTCCTTTTTAATAAAGAAATCTTCTGAATGATCGATATTGGTAATTTTTAAGGCTTCGTTGGGTAAAATTCCGTAATAGATTAAGCCTTCAATAATACCATCTCCTTTTTCTTTTTCTGAATGATAAACTTTTTTGTATTTGGTATATTTATATAATTCTTCGTGCGCATTTGCAACTACAATTCCAGAAACATCTTTTAAATCGAACATGGCAGAATCGTTTCCACTATCTCCTGCAACCAAAACTTGATTTGTTTTTAAGTTTAACCTGTTCAACAACCATTGTAAAGCGTTTCCTTTATTTGCCCATTTTGGTAAAATATCTAAAAATTTATTTCCAGAATACACAACATTTACATCCATATTTGCATCTAAAAAATCTTGAGCTACACTTTCAACTAAATCATCACTAGCATCATGAAAAACATAACTTCTTTTATACGCGTGTTGAAATTTACTTGGCTGATCGCTTATTGGATGCTGAATTTTATAGATTATATCTTCTACGGATTTTAAGTTCCAGCCATCGTCTAAAACATCATTAAATTCTTTTTCAATAGAACGTTTCTTGTAGTTATAAATATGAGTTCCCACTCCAGAAATAATATAATCGGGTTTTGGCAACACACCTTTATAGATTAAATTTAAAACATCATCAATTAATCTTCCTGTATTATAGGTTAAAATAATTTCTAAATCATTTGCATATTTTACCCAAATTTTAGTGAAATTACTTTTAAAAGTATGGAAATCGATTAATGTATTATCAATATCAAAAGATAATAATTGTATTGATTTTTCTGTTTTTAATTTTTTTTCTGTCATTTAATTATTTTTAATCCAACTAATTTTTCCTAAAATAGGCAGTTTTTCAAGTATAAATTAACTCATTTACTATTAATTTTTACTCAAAATTTATTTTTAGGATTGTGATAATTTTTGTGTATTTTTAATAGTATATAAAAAATATTAGCTTGGTTTATTCAGAATAATCAAATAAAGGTTTATGGTTTATATAAAAATAAATTGTTAATTAAAAGTTAAATCAGTATTGTTAATTTCAATATTAAAAGTATTACTATTATATTTGTATAATAAACTATCAGTTATGAAAAATTTACTCACATTATGTTTCGTACTTATTATTAACGTGTCTTTTGCACAAGAAAAATCAGCTACTTTAAGAACTAATTTTAATGAAGAAAATAAAAACTCTTTATTAACCTCTACTAGAGATATTAATATTATAAGATATCAGGAAATAGTTCCTGTAGATTTTGAGAATAAAAAAATAATTAATGAAGGAAAATTTTCTTTAAATGACTTTAATGATAAAAGTTTAAATGCACTCTTATTAGAATTAGATAAAAAAAATAAAACTGAATTTTTTATTGTAGAAAAGGTTTTATCGAACGTTAGTAGTACTTCTACTCAAAAAAGTTTTATCATTACAACAAACAAAAAATTTATAGACAAATTAATAACAGCCAAAATTGTACAAGAAGGTTTGTTAAATGAAGTTGTAAATTATGGTGATAGAGATTTAGAAACGTTCAAAAATTATTCAGAACCGAAAGACTTTTTGAATGTTACTTATAAAATTACATCAAGCACTCAGTTGCAAATTGGGAATAGCGTAATTCCTTTTATTAAAAAACCCTTTAAAACTGAAATTGATAAAACTTTATTGAACAGCTTAAATTTATTAGCATTTAATTTTTAGTATATTGTTTGAATTATTATTACTAAACTAAATTGGCTTTCTTAGTATTTTAAAATACTTAGAAGGTCAATTTAGTTTTTTTTTATATCTTTAAGAGTGATTAAAAAACCAGAACTTTACTTTAAAAATGATGTTGAATGGCGCCATTGGCTTTCAGAAAACCACAATTCCTCATTAGGAATTTACCTTATTTTTTATAAAGTAGAAAACGAGGAAGATTCCATGAGATGGGAAGAAGCTGTAAAAGTTGCACTTTGCTTTGGTTGGATAGATTCCACAGTAAAAAGTTTAGGAAATGGAAAACGCAAGCAATATTTTTGCCCAAGAAACCCCAAAAGTGTTTGGAGTGCGCTCAATAAAAAATACATCAAACAATTAATTGCTGATGATTTAATGCACAAAAGTGGATTAGAAATCATAAAAATTGGCAAACAAAATGGTTCGTGGACGGCTTTAGACGAAGTTGAAAAAGGAATTATTCCCAAGGATTTACAAACTGAATTTGATAAAAATAAAACCGCTTTTATCAATTATAAAAATTTTGCACCAAGTTATAAAAAGAGTTATTTATATTGGTTAAACCAGGCAAAAAGAGAAACTACAAGACAAAAAAGAATTACTGAAATTATTTATTTTTGTGAGCAGAATGTAAAATCTAGAGAAACTCGTTAAAATGAAAACTAAAAAATTTAAAATTACTCATACTGATATTTATACTATTTTTATTCCGAAAGAAATTTACACACCTTTTGCTGAACAAAAAATGAGTCGTGTACAAGTTAAAATTTCATTTCATAACAAAACATTAGAATTTTATGCAGCCGTAAAAAGGGATAAAAAGTCAGACGATTTTAAAATGATGCTGAGTAAACAGAAACAAAAAGAGCTAAATTTATCGTTAGGTGATGAATTTGAAATACAACTTTTTGAAGATACTTCTAAATACGGAGTTGATGTTCCTGAGGAATTAGAAGAAGTTTTTTTGACAGATCTTGAAGCATTCACCATTTTTGAAACTCTCACAAAAGGAAAACAAAGAAGTATTATTTATGGTTTAAAACGATTTAAAACAAGTCAGCAAAAAATTGATAAAGCATTAATTTTATGCGAGAATTTAAGGCGAAGAAATTTTGAACCCATGAAAATTTTTAAGTTAGAGTAAACATTTAAATTATTTAATTCATCAATACATTAATTTTTTAATAGTCTCCATATAACCTCTGCTTACTCTTACCACCTCTTTATTATTCATGGTAACATCATAACTTTTGCCATATTTGTTCAATTCTTTAATTTTATTAATATTGATAATTGAAGAACGATGCACTCGCAAAAAAATAGCTTCATTTAACTTTTCTTCTAATTGTGAAATTCCGTAATTACTTAAATAGGTTTTACTTTCGGTAATTATTTTAGAATAATCTCCAAAAGCTTCTACTCTAATAATATCTTTTACAGCAATTGTAATTAACTTTTGTTGATATTGCACTAATATTTTCTCTGGATATTTTTCAGCATCCATTAACAAACTATTTGTTAATCCTTTTGCTTTATTGTCAGAAATGTCTTGTGGTAATTTATCAATTGCTTTTTTAAAACGGTCTTTGGTGTAAGGCTTTAATAAATAGTCAACTGCATGCACATCAAAAGCTTTCATTGCAAATTGATCGTAAGCTGTAGAGAAAATTATTTGCGGTAATTCGTCTAAATGAGTCAATACATCAAAACCTGTTAAACCAGGCATTTGAATATCTAAAAAAACTAAATCGGGTTTAAATTCGTTGATAATTTTCACAGCATCTACTCCATTATTGGCTTCTCCAAGTAAAATTAAATCAGGAAAATCTTTTAAATATTCCTTTATTAATTTTATTCCAGCTTGTTCGTCATCAACAATAATTACTTTTTTCATTTTTAAAACTTTAAGAAGCGCTAGTTAGATTATATAGAGAATTCTATTTTTAAACCTTTTGGAGAATTATCAGTTAAAATTAAAGTGCTTTTATACATTTTTTCTAATCGTAATTTAGTATTGGTTAATCCAATTCCTTTATTAAAAGAAGCTTCTTTATTTTTAATTCCTACTCCTGTATCAGAAATTTCGAAAAATAATTTGTCTTCTTTTTTCTTTATTTTTAGTGTAATTGCTCCACCTTCTATCAAACTTGATAAACCATGTTTTATAGAGTTTTCTAACAAAGGTTGCAGTAACATTGGCGGAATTTTCTCATCTAAAATAGCATCTTCGACATCAACAAAAATTTGTAAACGTTCTTGAAAACGTTCTTTTTCTAACATTAAATATTTGTTTACAAAGTCCAATTCTTCTCGTAAACTTACTTTTTCAACTTGACTTGCTTTTAATTGATAGCGAAATAAATCTGCCAATTCTGCAATCATATTTCTAGTTTTTTCATTTTCTGGAGGTAAAGAAGCACTTATCGTATTAAAAACATTGTACAAAAAATGAGGATTTAATTGCGCTTTTAAGGCAGATAATTCACTTTTTAAAGCGGCTTGTTTTAACTCACCTTCTAATTTTATTTTTCTTTGATTATCCATAAAATAACGATACGCAAAAAAACAACCAAACTGAATGTACATAAATAAAGTAGGAATATACCAATCCCAAACACCTGCTTTGCCATTTAAATGCCACTTACCAAAATAATCTAAAATAGAATATCTTGTTTCTCGAACATAATAAACAATTATTGGAACCAGCAGAATTACCACCAAAATTTGATAAAGCGTTTTTTTATCTTTTAGTAAATGAATTGCAAAAAACCATATAAATATCGACGCAATAAAATAAAACACGTATTGCATTCCTGCACCAGACCAATAGCTTTTAAAGTTTAACAAGCTAAATAAACCATCTTTCTCATAACTATCTCCTATATACCACAAAGTAATTCTATACATTAAAGAGAAGAAAAGATAGAAAAGAAATATAATTAGGATTTCTTTTTTTTTGATGTTTTTCATTACTACCGATTTTAATACAAAACTAAAAGTAATCATTTATATTCAAAAACAATATTCTACGAACTGCCGTATTTTAAGTTGAGTTGACCAAGGCAATTCAACGTTTTATAGTTCCATTAATCGACTTTCAGTTTTATTGGTTTTGAATATGCAACATCTTTGTACTATCAAAATAAAACTCATGAAACAATTTAGTTCAATCTTATTCCTACTCTTTTTTTCTTTCTTCGGATTTTCACAAAACTCAATCTCTGGTAAAATTATAGATATAGAAAATAATTCTTTAGAAGCTGCTACCATTTCTTTAATCAATACAATTGATAAAAAATTTATAAAAGCGGTAATTTCAGATTCTAAAGGAATTTTTGAAATCAATAATACAAAAAATGGAAATTACTTTTTAAAAATAGAAAGTTTGGGTTTTAAAACCAATGAAACAAAACCTTTTGATTTAACTTCTGATAAAAATTTTGGTACTATTCAATTAACAATTTCATCAGAAGAATTAAACGAAGTTTTTATAAAAACAGAAAAACCTTTAGTGCAAGTTTTGGCTGATAAAACTGTATTTAATGTGCAAAATTCTATAACCTCTGCTGGAGATTCTGGTTTCGATTTATTAAGAAAAGCGCCTGGAGTTGTGGTTGATAATAACAACAATGTAATTGTTGAAGGGAAAAATGGTGTGCTTTTTTATATTGATGGAAAACCATCTGTTTTAAGAGGTGAGGATTTAACTAATTTTTTAAAAACCTTACAAGCTGCAGATATAGAGGCTATTGAAATTATAACACAACCTTCCTCTAAATATGATGCTGAAGGAAATGCAGGAATTATAAATATTGTTTTAAAAAGAGATAAATCTTTAGGAATTAATGGAAGTGCAACTAGTGGCTACACTCAAGGAGATTATGCAAGATTTAACAATTCAGTTTCATTTAACAATCGAAATAAAAAAACAAGTTTGTATGGATCTGTAAGCAATGGAACTGGAACTGGGTTTGGTTTCTTAAATCTTTACAGACTTCAAAACAACACTATTTTTGATGCCAAAACTGAAACCGTTTACGACTATAACAACACAAATACACGTTTTGGTTTTGATTATTATGCGAATAAAAAATCGACTTTTGGCATTATACTTTCTGGTAATTTTAGTGATTCTTTTTCAGACTCTAATTCCAGAACCCCAATAACTCCACAAAATCAACAAAATCCTAACAATGTTTTAGTTGCAGGAAGTGATACAGATAGCAACGTTTACAACTTATACAGCAATATTAATTATATGTATAATGATAAAAAAGGAACTACTTTAAATATCGATATAGATTTTGGAAAATACAAAAGCGATCGAGAAAACTTACAACCTAACTTTTATTTTAATGGTGATGAAACGATTATTTTAAGCGAAAATACTTTTTTTATTGTATCACCAACAACCATTAATTTATTTTCTGCAAAAGCAGATTATGAACAAAATTTCTTAAAAGGAAAATTAAGTTTTGGGATAAAAATATCGAAAATAAATACATTAAATGATTTTGATTTTTTTAACAAAATTAATGGCAATGATGAACTGGACAATACTAGGTCTAATGAATTTGATTATGATGAAATTATATATGCAGGCTACATCAACTTTAATAAAAACGTTAAAAAAATAAATTTTCAGTTTGGTTTGCGTGTAGAAAATACCAATTCTGAAGGAAGGTTAACAAGCATGCAAAATAGCAATAATGATATTGTTAGCAGAAATTACACAGATTTTTTCCCAAGTGGAGGAATTACTTATAAAGCGAATCAAAAAAATTCTTGGGCTTTAAATTATAGCAAAAGAATTCAACGTCCTAATTATCAAAACTTAAATCCCTTCGAGTCTAGGATAGATGAACTTTCTTTTCGAAAAGGGAATCCGTTTTTACAGCCTCAATATACAGACAATTTAAAAATTTCTCATACCTATAATTATAGATTAACTACATCCTTTAGCTACAGTTTTGTAAGAGATTTATTTGCACAGATTACTGAGGCAGGAGAAAATAATCAGAATTTTATAAATGTTAGAAATGTTGCCAATCAAAGAGTGTATAATTTGGGGGTTTCTTATCCTTCTAAATTTACAAATTGGTGGAGTTATTACATCAGCATAAATGCTGCTAGAAACGAGTTTATTGCTACAAATCCAGATTTTGTTGGAATTTCTCAAAACTCTTTAAGCTTATATGCACAAAATACTTTCAAACTTCCTAATGATTTTAGATTTGAAGTTTCAGGTTGGTTTAGTTCTCCATCAATTTGGGGTGGCACTTATAGAACAAACAGTTTAGGCTCTTTAAATATAGCATTACAAAAAAAGTTTTTAAAAGATAAATTAAATGTAAGTATTGGTGCAGATGATATTCTTTTTACATCTCCTTGGAGTGGAACAACTCAATTTGGAGATTTGTTTATAGATGGTTCTGGAGGTGGAGATAGCAGACAATTTAAAATTAATTTAACCTATAATTTTGGTAGTAAAGAGGTTAAAAAAGAACGAAATCGAAAAACAGGAATTGAAGACGAAAAAGGGAGAATTTAGTAGCCTTTACAATTAATTCTAAAATATAATGAAGACAAATAAAAATAGAAAATAACCATCAATTAAAAGCAAATAATATGAAAACAATTACAACTTTATTAATTATAATTAGTGCGTTTTTTTGCAATCAAATAATTGCACAAAGCAAAATTTTAAAACTTAATTTTGGAGAAGAACCTAATAAATGGATTATGTTTCCTCCAACT
>Ga0115565_10001333_pt1 | contig 20494 bp, 25 predicted proteins | sample COGITO_mtgs_1105_FD_87199 | JGI IMG/M metagenome (GOLD analysis project Ga0115565, IMG submission 87199) | Pelagic marine microbial communities from North Sea - COGITO_mtgs_110530 | ecosystem: Environmental > Aquatic > Marine > Epipelagic | place: Germany:Helgoland, sampling site Kabeltonne... | reverse complement strand
CTTACCAAACAGTCGGACTGGCGTCAGAACGCTTTACAAGAAGCCGTAAAAGGTTGGATCGTAAGTAATGATTTAGGATTTGGAAAAGTAATGCAGCCGTTACGCTTAAGTTTAGTGGGTGCTATGCAAGGTCCAGATGTTTTTGAAATTGCAGCTACTTTAGGAAAGGATGAAACTATCGCTAGAATTACCTACGCGATAGAAACTTTATAAGTAAAAAACAACACCAAAACCTACGATGCTTGTCTGCGCTTTAAAAGTAGGCAAGCCTGTAGTTTCTACTTGTTCGAGATCATTCTTGTTTAACTTATTAAATAAGTTTGTAATCGCAAACTGGTATTGTAGTGTAAATCGTACGCTTTCAAAACCTCCAGTAAGTGCTACTGTTCCTAATGCATTTACACGTGAGATATCAGATATATCTGTGGCTTTTAGACTTTGATAGCCTTGTAGGATGTAATCTTCTTGACCTTGCTCGTCTACCTTTAGCTCTCCGTTAATTAGTAAGGTGGGACCAAAATCTATGGCAAGATGTTGGTTTCCTAAAATATTATAGCTCAATAATAAATTAAGCTGTGCTCCTATTAAGGTATACTTGACATCTTCAAATTCTGTAGTACCTAACGCACGTCCTTTAACTAAAGCACTCGTAGACAGGAAGTCAATACCGTAAACCATACCAAGGTCATTAGATAGTCTGCCTCGCGTCGTGAGACCTCCTAAGAAACCTCCCTGAGCAGCTCCCATTTCTAGCTCACTAGTTGTAATAAATGTTTGTATGTATTTACCTCCAACACCTATACGGTTATAGTTTCCTGAACCATAATATCCTTGGGCACCTACGTTTTGCGCTAAAAGAAAGAAAAAGAGTAATAACCCTACTACTTTAAGTACTTTAGATTGTATTACTGCTTTAATATAAGAAGGAGCCAATTCGTAATTTTTAAGATAATTGATATTTACTGTTACAATTTTGGGGCTTAGGCGACAAATGTATAGTTATTTTAATAACTTATACACTTAATCTTTAACCTTAACCAAATACCATGGGCTACTTTTTCATTCCTTTTTTGGGCTTTTTATTTCTAATCATCTTAGTATCAGGAATATTTGTTGTTAAACAACAAACAGCCGCACTTGTAGAACGCTTCGGTAAATTTACATCCGTACGTAATTCAGGACTACAATTTAAAATACCACTGGTTGATAAGATCGCTGGCCGTATAAACCTTAAAATCCAGCAGCTAGATGTTGTTGTAGAAACAAAAACGAAAGATGACGTTTTTGTACGTCTTAAAATCTCAGTCCAGTTTCAAGTTCGTAAGGATCAAGCATATGATGCTTTTTATAAATTAGAAAATCCACACGATCAGATTACTTCATATGTTTTTGACGTAGTGCGTGCAGAGGTTCCTAAAATGAAGCTTGATGATGTTTTTGAACGCAAGGATGATATTGCAATAGCTGTAAAACGTGAACTTAACGATGCGATGTCCAGCTATGGTTTTGATATTATTAAAACCTTAGTAACAGATATAGATCCAGATATGCAGGTAAAAGAGGCTATGAACCGAATTAATGCTGCAGAACGTGAGAAAGTAGCAGCAGAGTTCGAAGCGGAAGCCGAGCGTATTAAAATAGTGGCTAAAGCGCGTGCAGAAGCAGAATCTAAACGACTGCAAGGTCAAGGTATCGCAGACCAGCGCCGTGAGATTGCTCGTGGTTTAGAAGAGTCTGTGGACGTTTTGAACAATGTTGGGATTAATTCTCAAGAAGCATCTGCTCTTATTGTAGTAACTCAACACTATGACACCTTACAGTCTATGGGTGAACAGACTAATTCTAATCTGATATTAATGCCTAACTCACCGCAAGCCGGCAGTAATATGCTTAATGATATGATTGCTTCATTTGTAGCTTCTAATCAGATAGGTGAACAGATGAAAATAGACAATGCTGCTAAAGGTATCGTCAATAAGCGAAAGGAAAAGTAACCACTTTTTCTAAACGTAAAAATCCCAAACGATGTATTTCGTTTGGGATTTTTTATCTCTATAATTTAGGTACTATTCCTTCAAGTTTTGCTTCTCTACTCTAGGGTAGCCAAAAACTTTACCTATAATTTTAGCTACAAGTGCTTTTTGAACAATCGCACCTAAAAAACTCAATGCAGTAGATGCTGGTGAAAAGCTCACACTTTCTTTTGTGCTCGCAAATCGTAGCTTAAGCTCCTCCTGTTTTATCTCTTTTTCAAGACGTAAGACCTTAAGATCTCGATTGATCTGATCAAAACTCGTATATATTTTATTCGACATTATCTCTAAAATATTTAGTTGAAAAATAGGTGATTATAAAACGTTCTAAAGGTTTAGGTAATATGAATAGTGATAAAATAAAGACCACTACATAAATCCCTGAAACAGCCACGTATCCTAAGGCTGGACTTTCTAAAACGTCACCTAAATAAATAGCTAGCGCAATAGATAAGAACAAAAATACGGTACCCATCAATACGCCAAATATAGTAACGCGCGCTATAGAAATAGCCGCTTGCATACCTTTTTTAAAAGCGTCTAACTTATGATAAGCTATCGTACTTTCAGCAAATTGTTGAGCATCTTCAGATACTCCTTTAATGTTTTCGGTTAGTTTTTCAAAAGCCATAGATGGTTGGTTAAGTTAGGCTTATGATATCGCTTTTTTCACCTTCGCTTTAGTTTCGTCTACTTTTGCGTTTGCATGTAATTTTGCGTTCTGAGCACGAAGATCGTGTAATTTACTTTCTAAACTCCCGATGATATCATCTGCCTTATAACTTGCAGTCGAAATCGTTTCGTTTAATTTTTCTTCAAAAGTTAACTTTGCTTTTTGTGCATTGTTAGCTAAAGAATTACGAGTTTCTTTAAGTTGCTTCGTAAGTTTTTCTTGTTCTTTTCTAGCCTTTTTAGAAAGATCCTTTCTTGTCTTTTCTCCCTTTTCTGGAGCATAAAGGATTCCTGCTGCAGCGCCTATTGCACCACCTAAAACTAAAGCTAATAATGTATTTGATGATTTACTCATGGTATATGATTTAAGTTGTTTTAATCTTGAAATTCAAAGATACTTTAACATTTGAGGAATGTGCGTTAACAACCGGTTAATAAGTCAACTGACAGTAGCCAAAATATGTTAACATATACCAGAAAAGGCCCCGATAGAGCGCTTTTTTGCTAAAAAATGTTAAAAACTAAGCGCTTTTTCTTAAAACTTAGCAGCCGCTTCTTGTAATAACTCGTTGCTATCTTCTCTTGCTTTTTGTACAAATGCTGCTGCACCCTCTATATCGTTAATTTGTTTTTCATGCGCTTTCGCGAAAGCGTATAAAGATTCCATACCTGCCAGACGTGTTCCTATTTTCTTAGCCGAGGTATTAAAAAACCCTTGAACCTCTTCTTCAGTTAATTTAATCGCATAGTTCTGAATATCAGCAATCGTATTGATACGTTTCTCATCAGGAAGATTAGCTAACTTTTTACCTAATTTATTAATAGTACTTAACGGAGAAGCTTGGTGCTGCTGTGGTTGCTTGCTTTGAGATTGTTGTGGCTTAGGTTTAATTTTTGCCCAAGAATCACGTAGTCCAACCGTTCTATTAAACACTAGTTTTTTAGAAGACGACTCCTTATCTACATTAAAATATCCCTTACGCTGAAACTGGAAGATCTCTCCTACTTTAGCATCTGCCAAGCTTGGTTCTACATAGCCTGTGATCGTTTTAAGACTGTTAGGGTTGATAAATTCCATAAAATCTTTATCCTCGTGGCCATCAGGATTTTCATCACTAAATAAACGGTCAAATAAACGTACCTCTGCTTGTAATGCGTGCTGTATAGACACCCAATGTAACGTTCCTTTTACATTGCGCATAGATGCTTCTGTACCGCTTCCTGATTTACTTTCAGGATCATAGGTGCAGTGTATTTCTGTGATCTTTCCTGAGGCATCTTTTATAGCCTCTCCACCTTTAATAATGTACGCATTCTTTAAGCGAACCTCTTTTCCTGTAGTAAGTCTAAAATACTTGCTACCGGCATTTTCTCTAAAGTCTTCACGCTCAATGTAAAGTTCCTTGCTAAAAGGTACTTTGCGCTCACCTGCACTTTCGTCTTCAGGATTATTTTCTGCATCGAGCCACTCTTCTTTTCCTTCTGGGTAGTTTGTGATTATAAGCTTTACAGGATCTAGAACAGCCATCACACGTGGTGCAATCTTGTTTAAATCTTCACGTATGTGAAACTCTAATAAAGCCACGTCTATAATATTTTCTCGTTTTGCCACTCCTACAGCATCTATAAAATTACGTATAGACGCAGCTGTGTAGCCGCGGCGGCGCAATCCTGAAATGGTAGGCATACGAGGATCATCCCAACCTGATACAACACCTTCTTCTACTAATTTGAGCAATTTACGTTTGCTCATTATGGTATAATTGAGGTTTAAACGCGCAAATTCTCGTTGCTTAGGGCGTAAATCTTCACCTGAGTATACTTGATCTAAAAACCAATCGTAGAGCTCTCTATGCGGCTTAAATTCAAGTGAACATAAACTGTGTGAAACTTGTTCTATATAATCACTCTCTCCGTGTGTCCAGTCGTACATAGGATATATACACCAGTCGCTTCCTGTACGATGGTGATCTTTATGCAGTACACGATAAATAATAGGGTCACGCATAAGCATATTTACGTGTGCCATATCAATTTTTGCACGTAAAATATGTTCTCCTTCTCCGAATTCACCCGCTTTCATACGCTCGAATAAATCTAGGTTTTCTGCTACGGAGCGATCACGATACGGTCCCGGTACTCCAGGTTGTGTTGGTGTTCCCTTTTGCTCTGCCATCGCCTCACTAGATTGTGAGTCTACGTAGGCCTTACCATCTTTAATAAGTTGTATCGTCCAATCATACAATTGCTGAAAATAATCGCTAGAAAAACATACTTTATCCCACTGGTATCCTAACCACGAAACATCTTCTTTTATAGCATCTACATATTCCTGCTCTTCTTTAGCTGGGTTTGTGTCATCAAAACGAAGGTTTACGGGTGCTCCGTACTTCTCTCCTAACCCAAAACTGATACAAATAGCCTTGCAGTGCCCGATGTGTAAATAGCCATTAGGTTCTGGCGGAAAACGAAAACGTAGATCTTCTTTAGTGTAAGATCCTTTAAGATCTTCTTCTACGATCTGTTCTAAAAAGTTCAATGATTTATGTGTATCGCTCATATATGGTGGTGATCTAAGTCACAAATTTACTAAAATCTATACCGTGACGTCACGGTAAATGCCCGTAGTTGTAACAAAAGTATATAGATTACTACATATACCTAAAAGCAACTTATGAAAAACATAAATTACATTTGTCCGAAATGCTCAAATACTACATACACTGTAGATCAAATGCGCGCTACTGGCGGAACATTATCTAAAATTTTTGATGTGCAAAACAAGAAGTTTACTTCTGTAACGTGCAAACGCTGTACTTACACCGAATTTTACAAAACCAAAACAAGCGGTTTAAGTAATGTCTTTGATTTCTTTACGAGTTAATGTAGGTTTACTTTTTGCTATACATTTGTAGAAACAGAATGAGATTCCCGCTACTTAGACTACGCTCAGTACAGCGCTTAGCGGAAATGACAATACATCTTACATATGGGAAAAATAAGGGTAACTAATATACGTACGTACAGCTATCACGGCTGCCTGATAGAAGAAAGTAAAATAGGCTCTGATTATCGCGTAGATGTAGAGATAGAAGCAGATTTATCTAAAAGTGCAACTACAGATCAGCTAGGAGATACTGTAGATTACGTGTTACTTAATCGTATTGTAAAAGAAGAAATGGCGATACCAGCGCACTTACTTGAGACTGTATGTGAGCGTATATTAAAACGCTTTTTTGCAGAAGATATGCTCATTACCTCAGCAAATGTCGCAGTATCTAAACTTAATCCTCCCATAGGTGGAGACGTTGAGATGGTCACTGTAGAACGTAGTAAAATGAGAAGTGATGTATAAGATTTTAAAAATTAGACTATAATCTTGCAGGTTATACACACTTCTGAACGCAATGTGTAGATTTAAAGGCTATGATCTTATCTCTTTAAGAAAAAAACTAAAATCTCACATCTAATTTCTAATAACTATCTATATTTGCAAACGCAGAAAAGGGTGTCGTGGCCGAGTGGCTAGGCAGTGGTCTGCAACACCATCTACAGCGGTTCGAATCCGCTCGACACCTCAACAAAAAAGCAACTCTTCTGAGTTGCTTTTTTTATGCTTTATATTCAATTGATAATGAACTACGTTATACTATCTGGCGTGATCTCAGGTAGATTAGGTCTATCTGGTTGTATACGCTCCAATTCTCGCTGTAAGTCAAGCTGATCATTAGGTATAAATCCTTTTGTCACTAAAACAAGCCCGCAGACGATGAGGATAAGACCCAGAAGTTTCTTTGTTTTAAATATACGTCTAGGTGTAAGATACCTTTTGAGTTGTTTTGCTAGTAAAATTTTTCCTAGATCTGTCGCAAAATACGAACCCAGTACAATACCAAAAAACACAAATAATCGATCAGGATCATTATCTACCGACGGTCCTACGATGATGATCACACCTAGCCAAAAAACGAGCACACCTATATTTATAAAGTTGAGTAAAAACCCTTTAATAAATAGATTGAGATATCCTCGTTTTTTAATCTTTACACGATTGGGATCTAATGTGTTACGCGTTGGTTTTTTTAAATAAATCGTAAGACCATACGCTATTAAAATAGCGCCTCCAAATACATACAATCCTGGCTGATTACTTAGATTCTCTAATAGCTGATAACTACTTAAATAGGCAATCCCTATAAAAACAATATCTGCTAAAATTACACCTAGATCTAACGATAAGGCAGCTCTAAATCCTTTAGTCGCGGCTGTTTCTAATAAAACAAAGAATACAGGACCAATTAAGAAGGCAAGAAAAAAGCCCAGCGGTATTGCTGTTGATACGTCCTGAAACATAAATGGTATTGAGTTTTAACAAAGCTACACAATCTAAAAGGAAAAGGGAACGCTTTCGTAAAGCGCTCCCTTTTCTAATTATCTTAATTCTTTGTCTCTATTTCATCACCTGTATGCGACCTCCGAAGATTTTATTTTTCTTAATGCTTTTTGGGTTACCATAAATTTCTACATCTCCTCCAGCTCTAACTTTTACGTCTACGCGCTCTGTTGCGTATACTTCTACCTCACCGCCTGCTTGTAATAAGACTGTACTATTTTGAGAATGTAATCGCTTTCCTTCAAAAATTCCGCCAGTGTTAACGGTGATTTCCTGGTCATTTACCGTTCCTGTTACTTCTATGATTCCACCAGTTACAGCGCGTAATTCAGCTTTGTCTACTTCTAAACCGGCCTTTACGTGAGCACCTTCTTGTGTTCGTATTTCTATACGTTCCTGACTTATAAGTTCATTTGCTATGATACGCGCACCTTCATTACCGTCTATAATATTTAGATCTGTATAATACACCTGGACAAACGTATTATTTCCATCAAAAATGCGGTCAAAATCCATTTTTACCTTCAGCATACCATCCTTGTTTTCTACCACAACTTGATCTGCATCTCTTCCCGTGATAATCACCTTAGGTGCATCTGACTTAATAAGATTTACCACTACTCTATCATATACTTTGACAATGGTAAAGTCGCCCACATTTTTTTCTATTGGGTTCTGAGCTATGGCTATTGTGCTGACTAAAAATGCGAGTATCCACGTATATGTTTTCATAATCTGTTGCTGTTTTTTATAGAGACAAGAAAAGGTGTGTATTGTTACAGTTGGGCAGAAAGTATAAGAAGGAAAACTGGATTTATGGGTACTATACACGCTTTCGCGAAAGCGTATACATACACTATCAATGCCTACTACCTTTCCAGGTGCCACCGTACGTATATCCTGATTTGGATTTATGTATAATACAACAGGATTTACAAACAAATAGCCAAGATCCACCAGCAACTAACCGAACGCGGTAAGCGACTGATACATCTTGACTACAGGTTGCACAGGTTTTCGTTTTCAAGAAAGTGATTGTATTATTTCTTCTTTTTTTCGATGTCTTCTTTAGTACCTACGTAGCTAAAGTCTAAATGACGCTTTACAAGATCTGCTTCTTTTACCTTTACATAAATCTCATCACCTAAGATAATCGTATGTTTAGTTTTCTGACCGATAACACTGTAGCTATCCTGATCAAATTCGTAATGATCGCCTTTAATATCTTTAAGACGCACCATACCCTCACACTTATTTGAAATAATTTCTACGTAAATACCCCACTCTGTGACTCCAGAAATAACGCCTAAAAATTCTTCATCCTTGTGATCTTGCATAAACTTGATCTGCATATACTTTATACTATCACGCTCTGCTTTTGTGGCAAGTTGCTCCATCTCGCTGGAATGCTTGCAACGGTCTTCATATTTTTCTTCACTAGCGCTTTTACCACCATCTAAATAATGCTGTAAAAGGCGATGTGCCATTACATCTGGATAACGACGTATAGGTGACGTAAAGTGACTGTAATAGTCAAAGGCGAGACCATAGTGACCTATATTATGTGTAGTATACACGGCTTTAGACATCGTACGTATAGCAAGTGTATCTACTAGGTTTTGCTCTTTTTTACCTTGTACATTAGACAATAAATTATTTAATGATGCTGTGGTACTCTTACGATCTTTAAGATTTAGTTTATATCCAAATTTCTTAATTACATTTTCTAAAGCTGCAAGTTTCTCGTCATCTGGCTCGTCGTGTATACGATACACAAATGTTTTCTGAGGGGATTGCTTACCTATAAACTCTGATACTTTACGGTTAGCTAGTAGCATAAACTCTTCGATGAGTTTATTTGCATCTTTAGACGTTTTAAAAAACACGCCTACTGGATTTGCCTCTTCATCTAGATTAAATTTAACCTCTACTTTATCAAAAGAAATAGCTCCATCTTTCATACGCTGACGGCGCATGATTTTAGCTAATCTATCCATTTCTAATGTAGCTTCTTTTATATCTTCAGAAACTGCATAAGCTTCTCCAGTTAGAGAAACGTCTGCAGGAATGGTAGTCGTTCTACTATCTAAAATAGCTTGTGCTTCTTCATAGGCAAAACGTGCATCACTATAGGTTACTGTACGTCCAAACCATTCTGACTTGATCTTAGTGGTATTAGGATCTATCTCAAAAACAGCACTAAAGGTATATTTCTCCTCATGTGGTCTCAAGGAACATGCATTATTACTCAATACTTCAGGAAGCATAGGTACTACACGATCTACTAAATATACACTAGTAGCACGCTCATAAGCCTCATCATCTAGAATCGTTCCTGGTACGACGTAGTGACTTACATCTGCTATATGAATACCTATCTCATAGTTCCCGTTCTCTAGTTTTTTAAAACTTAAAGCATCATCAAAATCTTTTGCATCCTTAGGATCTATCGTAAAGGTGAGTGTCTCACGCATATCTCTACGCTTTGCAATCTCCTCCTCTTTTATGCTAGTGTCTATCTGATCTGCAAACGCCTCTACTTCTAAAGGAAATTCGTGAGGTAAACCATACTGGGCAAGAATACTGTGTATTTCTGTATTGTGCTCGCCAGGTTTTCCTAGAACTTCTATTACTTTTCCAAAAGGACTATCTGCATCTTCTGGCCAGTTGGTCATTTTTACAACCACCTTGTCACCATCTTCTGCTTTACCTATGTGTTTTAAGGGTACAAAAATGTCTGTGTACATTTTCCCATCGTGGTCAAAGTTTACAAAAGCAAAGCGCTTCTGTAATTGTATGATCCCAACAAAGTCTTCTTTTTTGCGTTCTAAGATACTTAGAATCTCACCTTCGCTACGTTTTCTACCTTGTTTATACACGTACACTTCTACGGTATCTCCTTGTAGTGCGTGATTTAATAATTTACTAGGTACAAAAATGTCATTCTCTAAATCGTCTACAATAATATATGCACCATTACGACCTGCGATATCTACGCGACCGGTATAGTAATTTTTGTTAGGTACAATTTTATACTGACCACGCTCAGGCTCAACGAGCTGTTCTTTAGCCTTAAGTTGTGAGAGTTTCTTTACTACTTGATTTCTACTACTAGGATCATCTACATTTAACTTAGCACAGATTTGCTTGTGGTTAAACGTTTTTGTGTGATCTGCGCGCATAATGCGCATAATACGTTCGCTAAGATTATTTAATTCTGGTGCAGAACGTCTTCTTTTCTTTCCTTTCATTCATTTTGATTATGTGTAAAAATAGGGCTTATTAAAACATAACACCGATATGAACGTTTAAAGTTTTGTGAAGGCAATATTAAGTAACTGTTTAATCTGTTGAGTGGCAAAAGATGCTATTAAATGTAGGAAAATAAAAAATTTAGAAGTAAAATCTAAAAATTATCTTAAAATTATCTTAATTTTGTTGTAACGTTTTGGTTTTTACCGCGTCTATAAGATGTATTATGGCATTAATTTCAAAAAATCACCGACTTACTATTATCTGCGTGCTCATCTTTGCAGCACTTGTTGCTGGCTTTTGGGGTTATCTAAACAGTTCTTTTACACCTGTAGATCAAACCACCGTTCCTGTACATCAAGATGCACAGAGCGCTTTTGAGCGTACCGTTTAGTTTAGTTTCCTTTCTTCACTTCGTTTTTCTAGTTCCCAATGGTGTATCAATCAAATTTTAATTTGATCATTAAACTATAGTTATAAACATATATATAATCATATTTCATTTTTCTTTTAAAATTTAAAAAAACAATGATGGTTATTATAGGGTGTTAATAGCGGTATAACTTCTGTAGCTCTACATGGGATTTTTAATTTTTTAATACTTTTAAGCCTAATTAACGATACATTGTTAATAGTAAATAGCTGATTACTTGTATAATTACACTTTTATATACACAACTGTTTATAACCATTGTTCATAGTAAATTGCTCATAACTTTACTATCAACATTATTAAGAATTACGATTTTTAAAACAGCATAACTTGGCTATATAATCTGAAAGAAAAAGTTGTGTATGTTAATCGTATCTGGCTTTCTAAAAATTAACTTCATACGCAAGAAACGTTATCAAAATCGCGCAAAAGTTATTGACACATGTTATTAACAAGAAAACCACAGTTGTGAACAGTCATTTTTTAACCCACAACCTATTCCCTACTTTTATAACTTCTAAATAAAAACACATGCATATATCTATAGGTAATGACCACGCAGGCACTGATTATAAGAATACCATTGTGGCATATTTAAAATCACAAGGACACACGGTAACTAATCACGGGACTGACAGCTCAGAAAGCGTAGACTATCCTGACTTTGTACATCCTGTGGCAAAAGATATAGAGGACGATAAATCAACCTTCGGTATCTTAATTTGTGGGAGCGGTAACGGTGTTTCTATCACGGCAAATAAACATCAGAAAGTACGTTCAGCACTGTGCTGGATTAAAGAAATAGCGATTCTGGCTCGTGAGCATAATAACGCAAATGTCATAAGTATTCCTGCACGATATACGTCAGAGCAGCAAGCGCTGGCGATGGTAAAGGCTTTTTTAGAAACCGATTTTGAAGGGGGTCGCCATCAGCGTCGTGTAGATAAGATGACGTGTTAATGGGTATGCATACGCTTTCGCGAAAGCGTATATAAAACAAATCTATGCTACATTTTACCATAAAAACATACCAAGAACTTACGCGAGATGAACTTTATGCGGTCTTACAATTGCGCGCAGAGGTATTTGTGGTAGAGCAGGATTGCGTGTATCAAGATATAGATGGTAAAGATGATTTGGCTTTACACGTACTAGGCTATAAAGCTGAAAAATTAGTTGCCTACACACGTATATTTCCGCCTTATACGTATTTTGAAAAAGCAAGCATAGGGCGTGTGGTTATTAAGGAAACAGAACGGGCGCATAAATATGGTTATGATCTTATGGAAACCTCAATAAAAGCGGTAAAAGATCATTTTAATGCAACTACAATTAAAATTTCTGCGCAGACACATTTAAAACGATTCTACGAAAATTTAGGTTTTACACAAGTAGGTGAGGGCTACTTAGAAGATGGTATTCCCCATATTGGGATGATGAAGGAATAATTTTAAATTAAAAGATTTCTTTTAATAGTAAGCCGATACCAATTATAACAAAACCTATTCCTCCAGACTGAAGTTTAAAAGAAAGTCCTCCAGTCTTATTCTGTTTTTTTAAAATCTGGTAGTAATTTATTAAACAAATGCCTATAACTACAGATAGTATACCTAAAATAAAATTCATTTACTCTTTATAATTCACCTTACGATTAAAAGGCAACCCAAGCTGATATTTTACTTCATCACTTCGGTCATTATCCACGATATCTAGTCCGTACACAATTTTAGAAGGATCATCATATAAGAAAGTCCCAAACAAACGGTCCCAGATAGAAAACATATTCCCGAAGTTGGTATCTGTCCACGGCATTTTATGATGATGGTGAAATTTATGCATCGTAGGTGTCACAAAAAGGTAGCTTATTGTTTTATCAACTGCAGCTGGTAGTGTGATGTCTGCGTGCGTCCAGTAGGTAAAAAAGACGGTCACGATGCGATAAAAAAGATAGAAAGCAACTGGCATTCCCGTAATAACGACTGCAATAAGTGCAAAAGACTCTCTCAATATAAAATCTAACGGATGGTGGCGAGTACCACTTGTAGCATCTACGTGTGTATCACTGTGATGTACAAGATGTAGTTTCCATAGTGGTTTTACCTTGTGTAGTAAGTAATGTACGCCGTACTGTGCGATGAGGTCTAAAACGAGAATAGCGATTAAAAGCTCTGCCCAAACAGGAAGTTCAAAAAGGTGTAAAAGTCCAAATTGAGATACATCTAGCCAACTAAATACCCCTACGGTAATAAGTCCAAAAACAACATTAATACCCATAACAAAAGCAAGTAGCACAAAGTTAGTACGTGCATGTCTCCACTTTTTGTATGGACGCTTCATAAAGCTGTAATAGCCTTCTAAAATCCAGAAAAGAGTGAGCACACTCACGATCCACACTAGTTTTTGCCAGGTGGGCATCACTTCAAAAAAGTGAAGGAATTGTTCCATAGTTTACTTTAAGATACTAGCGTATTTGTTTTGATCGTTTAGAACGGCAACGGCTTGCGCGATGGCGTCATTAGTGGCGATTTGATATTCATACAAACCGTCACGATAAAAGTAACGCTTTACGATTTCGTCCTGAAGCATTCCTAAAATTTCATCTTTATTGGTATCAAGACCACTTAACTTAGCTTTCTCTATAGACTGTTCTAGCGCAGCATATGCACTTTTAATTTCATCATCTAGATCATCTCTTTTAGCTTGATTAAGCGCTTTTTCAAAAGACTTTTCGGTCGCTGTATCGTAGTTAAAATTAGTACGTTTTAAGTAGTTTTTAAAGTCGTTGTACTCTCTATCACCAAAAGAAAACTCGCTTAAATCTGAATACTGATGCTCATAATAATATGCAGTTGCGTAGTCAAAAATTGCATTTGCACTCGCTAATGCTTTAGTGATACTACTCATTTTTGCAGCGCTTATTTTAATATCTGGATCTACACCACCACCGTCAAAAACGCTACGGCCATTAGCCGTTTTATATTCTTTATAGTTTGCTTCATCTGTGCGCACGGCGGCACCTTTATCATCACGATTCCAGTAGTCTAAAGCCTGTATACAACGTCCAGAAGGCGTGTAATAGCGTGAGATAGTGACTTTAAGTTGTGTACCGTAAGTAAGTGGCTTAGGTCGTTGTACAAGACCTTTACCAAAACTACGAGCCCCTACCACTACCGCTCTATCATAATCTTGCAAACCTCCAGATACGATCTCACTGGCAGAGGCGCTGCGGCCATTAATTAGAACTACAAGTGGGATTTCTGTATCTATAGGTTCTTCTCTCGTATTGTAGGTCTTATTGTATTTTTTTACAACAGATTTTGTGGTCGTAATGAGTTTACCTTTAGGTAAGAATATGTTACAAATAGCAATAGCTTCACGTAATAAACCACCGCCATTACCTCTAAGGTCTAGTATAATTTTTTCGGCACCCTCGGCTTTAAGACTGAGTAGGGCTTCTTTTACTTGAGCAGAAGCTTTAGAGTTAAATTTTGTGAGTACAATATATCCCACATTATCATCTATTAATTTATAAAACGGCACTGCATCTACCTCTACAGCGCTACGTTTTAGAGTAGTTGTTTGTGATTTACCTTGACGCACGTAGGTAATTTGTATTTCTGTCCCAGCGCTTCCCTTTAGTAAATCCCCTGCATCGCCTTCAAATTCGGCTACATCTATGTCACCTATTTTTATGATTTCATCTCCGGCTTTTAGGCCTGCATTATCAGCTGCATAGCCTTTACGAGGTTCTATAATCGTAAGTTTTTCTTTTTCTGTACGCACCGTAGCGCCTATCCCAGAATAGTCACCACTTCGGTTTATTTTTGCATCTTCTACTTCCTGTTCGGTCCAGTATTTTGTGTAAGGATCTAACTCGTCTAACATACCACCTATGGCTGCATCCATAAGTTCTGCAGGATTAGTTTCATCAACATAGTTCATGTTGAGTTCCTTAAAAAGGGTGGTAAAAATTTCTACTTGTTTTGCGATTTCAAAAAAGTCGCTCTGAAAACTTACCGTTCCTAATAAGGTCATTACGGCTACAATTGGGATTAAAATTTTCTTTTTCATAGGTAATAAGGTTTGTAGGCGTTTTTATAAACGACAGTATGTGTACTTTCAGTATTGTAAGGGTTGTATATACGCTTTCGCGAAAGCGTACGAAGACCCTATTTCTTCTTTCTCTTTTTTAGCCAGCGTCGTGTAAAAATACCGCCTAGCGTCACCAAGATAAGAAAAGGCCAGATGTGTAGCAAGCCAAGGAAGAATTGTGAGATTCCATTCCAACCACTTTTTAGGGCGTTGCTTATTTTAGATCCGTAGGATTGGGTAATTTTACTCTCTACAGTTGTTTTATAAAATTTGAGGTGTATCGTACTTAAAGAGACTTGACTTTGTAAATATTTAAGTCGTCCTTCTCGCGCTTCTATTTCTTCACGTATTTGCGCTAGCTCACCTTCTATTTCTAGCATTTCCTTTACGGTTTTTGCCTTCTCTAAAAGTTCTAAATAACGGTTTTCTAATGCACGCTTAGCTTTAAGTCGTGCGTTGAGATCTACAAATTCTTCGGTAACGTCGCGTTGAGAGATGGTCTTTTCATCAAAATAAGCCACTCCTGACGCGATTCCTTCTACAAGCTTTTCAAAGTTTTGCGTTGGGACACGTATTGTGAGATTTTGATATATCTCATTGTAATTCTTACCTGAATTATCATTTTGGATATACCCTTGATATTTGCGTATAAGTTCTTTTATACGCTTTTGACTAGCTTCCAGATCTTGAGTTTCAAAACGAAGATTTCCGGTTTTGATAATCTGTTTTGCTTGCTGCTGTTGGTTAGACTCTTCAACTACAACCTCTTCTAATTCGAGATCATCCATCATATATCCTGCTTCTACAGAGGCATTTTTAGGACTCCAATTTGGATCATCGCTTTTCTCATTGCAGGAAATAACTAGAAGTACACTAAATAGTAGTAGCAGCTGTCTCATCGTTAAAACGTTTTAAAAGTTTGACCATCGCTTTAGAAATTTCGGGTTGTGAGATTTCTTCACGGCTTGTATAGATAATGAGCATTGCAAATGCCGTGCCTTTAGTGTCTATAGTATTTTTGTGTAGTCTATAACTTTCTCTTACTAAGCGTTTAATACGGTTGCGCGACACAGCTCGTTTAAAATTACGCTTACTTACAGAAACACCGGCTTGTACAAGTGCTGGTGCATCAGGATATGGATTTTGTATAAAAACCATACGCAGCGGATATGACTTTACAGAGCGTCCTTCTATAAAAAGCTGCTCGATAAGCTTTTTAGATTTTAATTTCTCAGATGTAGGATACGAAAAGTCCATAAGGCCACAAATATAGTTTGAAATATTGAAGCGCCTAGGCATTAAAAAATGCCAATTAACATTTCTGATTTAGGAAATAATACATTTAATTGGATATAATCCATATTTTTGTAGTACTATGCATACAGAACTACAAAAAGTACAACGTGCCACAGAAGATTATAAAGGAAACCAGTCAGTACAAACGGGATTTTCTAGTCCTGCAACGCACTATAGAGAACCTGTTATTGATCTAAATAAAGAGTTAAGCGCATCACGAGACGCGACTTTTTTTATGCGCGTGCAAGGAGACGCTTGGAAAGCGCACAACATATTAAATGAAGATGTGTTGATCATAGATAAATCTGTTAAGCCTACAAATAAGGAGTTGGTTCTAGTGATTTTAGACGATGAGTTTACCGTAAAGCGCGCTTCAGACATACAGAAAACAGGAGCAATTCTCTGGGGTACCATTACCTACATTATACATAAGGCGGTATGATAGCGATGGTAGATTGCAATAGCTTTTACGCATCTTGTGAGCAAGCGTTTAGACCAGATCTGCGCGGTAAACCTGTAGCTGTACTGAGCAATAATGACGGGTGTATCATCGCAAAAAATAAAGAAGCTAAGGCGCTTACGCACATACCATATAAGGAACCATGATTTAAAATTAAGAAGATCTTAGCCGCAAATAATGTTACGTTATTTTCCTCTAATTATACATTATACGGCGACTTATCAGATCGCGTGATGAATGTCTTACGGCAGTTTAGTCCAGCCGTTGAGGTATATAGTATAGACGAAGCTTTTGTAAACTTAGACGGTTTCAAACACGTTGACCTTAACGCATACGGCCACGAAATCAAAAATACGGTAGAGCAGCATACGGGAATCCCTGTAGGTGTCGGTATTGCGCCTACAAAAGTACTTGCTAAACTCGCAAACCGACTATCTAAAAAGGTAGCGCATTTTAATTATGTATGTGTTATAGACAGTGATGAAAAACGTAAAGAAGCTCTAACTTGGGCAGAAACGAAAGACATTTGGGGCTTAGGTAAAAAGTATCAAGAGCGACTCGCAAACATAGGCGTTTTTACAGCGCTAGCGTTTACAGAAGTGCCTTTGAGTTGGGTGAGAAAAGAGATGACGGTAGTAGGCGAGCGGTTATGGCGTGAGTTACGAGGAGAGTCCTGTATTGTTTTTGATACGCTTCCGCGAAAGAAAAAGGCGATAGGTACTGCAAAGTCATTTGGTAAGCGCCTTACAGATTTAGCGACCATAGAAGAGGCGTGTGCATATTATATCAGTGAAGTAAGTGAAGTACTCCGAGCGCAAAAATCGTGCGCCACACATCTTCAAGTGTTTCTTACTACAAATTACCACAGCCTGTATGATAAGCAATATAGAGACAGTACCGTGGTTGAATTAGAAATACCCACCAACGATCCCTTTATACTTATTAAAGAAGGCCGGAAGGCGTTGTCGCGTATTTATAAAGAAGGATATAGATACAAGAAGGTAGGTGTAAATGTATTAGGTATTATTCCTGAAGGATACGTGCAAGGCAATTTATTTCATGAAGATACCGCAAGTTCAATAAAACTTACTGCAGCTTTTGACGCTATAAACAATCGTTTTGGGAAGTCTGTTGTGTCTTCTGGTCTCGCAGGCACACGCCTTAGTAAAAAGGAATGGGAACTCATTAAAGAAGAACGCAGTTTACGATGCACCACACAGTGGAGTGAGCTCGTCACCATAGGAAAGTCAGAAAAAAAAAGTATCACATAATCTTATCCCAAAAGTAAGCGGAACAGTTTTTCGTGTTCCGCTTTTTCAATTAGATCGTCTAGAAATGATGATTGCAAGATGCTTCGCAAGCCCCTGTGCTGGTATAACATCCTACAAGGTGAAAATTACAGAAACACGCAAAAGTGCCATCTTCACAACCAAACCCACCATCTGATAGTATTGCTTCTCTTTTACCTCCTGTGATCTCTAGTAGTTCTTTTTTCTCTAACGTTCGTCCTAAGTTTTTGATTGATTGTAACATGAGTAGTATTTTAAGGTTTATAACCTCGTGTTACCGTAAATAGCTTTTTGTTACCCAGTAATTGTACTTGAAATAGAGAGAAACTTAATCTTCTATACTTCTCGTAATGCTGTTGTATGATGAGGTAATAGTTATTAATCTATCTATGAGCAGAAATGCCTGATCTTCACGTAACAGCGCACGATCTATACTTTTAAGCTCACAAAAATCAAAGAAGTAAAACTTTTGATCTAAAGGTATTTTTAAATCTTCTGTCAAGAATCTGTCAGTAAATAAGTCATTACTAGTAAAAAGGTATTCTAAGTCTTCACTGGATATGAGTGCACTAGGTTGCTTTTTCTTTTTCTTGAAGAGGTTTGCAATTTTTTTAAAAATGAGTATGAAGTCAATGTTGAGATGTGGCGGTGGTTGGTATTGTAGCGGGTTTTTCTCATAGTCATCAAGTATGGCGCGCTTTAGCCTTTTCTCATAAACTACCGCTTCAAAAGCTTGGGGTTTGGTCACTTTACGCAGTAACACTTCATCTAACTGATTAGTCTCTTCTTTAAGTTCTATGACAATAGGATCTTCTAGGTCAAGCGTAGAAATCTGTTTGATTTGAGCCGCGTAGGGAAATAGGTATATGGCTATAGAATCTTGTGCCGCAGCATTTATGGTAAATGTTCCATCATCATTAGAATAGGTTTGCACGTTTTGGGTGAGGTTCTGTATGCTTACATCTGCCACGGTGGTGGTCGCATCATAAACTGTTCCTCGTAATGTTTGCGCTTTCGCGAAAGCGCCTGCAAAACAGAAAAAAAGGAGAAGGATAAATTTCAAAGTGTACGAACTAAGTGTTGAAAATAAAAAACCCTCAACATATTAGGTATGTTGAGGGTCATAAAGTGTTGCTAAAAAGCTAAATTATTTCTTCTCCCAGACATTATTCTCCTGCTTTACATCTGCCATAAGCTTTGTAGGATCGATCTCTACTTTTGAAATACTGTTATACGGCGTATCGATAGTAAATGTATAGGTAGGATGCGTCCACGGCCAGTCTTCTAGTTGTTTTCTAGTTATCGCTGGTGTAGGATTTGGCTTTTCTGCGCGCATCATACGGAGTGGCAGGTAATAACTTTCTTGTCCTGTACTAGAGGTTACGTAAAGATCTATAGGCATAGGCATCAGACCATTTCGCGAAAGCGTAATCGATGTTTTTCCATCATCGCTAGCCTCTACATTTACGATCTCATAATCTATCGTGTTTGTGGTTTGCGTCCAGTCCATCAAGTACCAGTCTAGTTGCATACCGCTTACTTTTTCTGCCGTACGTTTAATGTCATTAGGCGTAGGATGTTTAAAGGCAAAATCATCAAAGTATTTTTTTAACGTCTTGTCAAGATTTTCTTTACCTATCACATAACCTAACTGTGATAAAAACACAGCCCCTTTACTGTAAGCAGCGATGCTGTAGGGAGTATTCTCATTGTAACGATCTGCGTGCGTAGTTTGTGGTTGTTCTTTACCGCTATTTACTAAATAATAGTAGCCACGGTATGATCCGGCAACAGGATTTGCTTCATTGCTTCCTGAAATTTCATCTTCTGCCATAGACGAGATGTATGAGGTAAATCCTTCATCCATCCACTCGTGTTTAGCTTCGTTAGAAGCAAGTAAGAATTGAAACCAGGTGTGTGCCATCTCGTGAGCCGTTACGCCCATAAGACTGCCGTATTTACGCTCACCAGTAATAAGGGTACACATCGCATACTCCATACCACCATCACCACCTTGTATCACTGAATACTGTTTGTACGGATACGTTCCTACGTGTTTATTATAATAGGCGAGTAGCTTAGCAGTATCATCTTGTAAGCGCTTCTAGTTTTCTTTTATTTCTGGGTTATTTTTATAGAAAAAATGAAGCTCTGTATCATTTTCTCCTAGAATCATATCGTGTACGTAATCAGGATCTGCAGCCCACGTAAAATCGTGTACATTAGGTGCTTTAAAATGCCATGTAAGCTTCCCGCGTTTTGCAGCTTTACCTGGCTTCATATCGTTACCAGCGTAGCCGTGTCCCATCTTTTCAGCATCTTGTAAGTAGCCTGTACCACCTACAGTGTAGTCTTTATCTAAGGTGATTTTTACATCAAAATCTCCCCATACACCGTGAAACTCACGTGCGATGTACGGATCTGCGTGCCAGCCTTCAAAATCATATTCGGCTAGTTTTGGGTACCACTGTGTCATAGATAAAGCGACTCCTTCTTTATTATTACGACCACTGCGACGTATCTGTACAGGAACTTGTCCTTTAAAGTCCATCACAAACGTTGTAGATGCTCCAG
>Ga0115565_10001328_pt1 | contig 20522 bp, 16 predicted proteins | sample COGITO_mtgs_1105_FD_87199 | JGI IMG/M metagenome (GOLD analysis project Ga0115565, IMG submission 87199) | Pelagic marine microbial communities from North Sea - COGITO_mtgs_110530 | ecosystem: Environmental > Aquatic > Marine > Epipelagic | place: Germany:Helgoland, sampling site Kabeltonne... | reverse complement strand
CACCACTTTTTCGAATGAATAAGCGGTGCGGCAGACCATGGTTCAATTACTATCGTAACGAGCCCGAGTAGCGTCCACCACTTTTTCGAATGAATAAGCGGTGCGGCAGACCATGGTTCAATTACTATCGTAACGAGCCCGAGTAGCGTCCACCACTTCTTCTGCAACAAAACCAATACATTGGACGCTTAGCTCAGTTGGGAGAGCATCGCCCTTACAAGGCGAGGGTCACTGGTTCAAGCCCAGTAGCGTCCACCATTCTCTACCCTTCTTTTTTGCTGATTTCTCATCTTATTGTCGAAAGTGAAAGCAAGCGTAATAGACACTTCATCGCTTACTGCAGGCCAACTTACAGGCGCTCCATGTACTTGGCGACATTTTCTATCACCTCTGGGTTAACACCTTCGCTTAATAAAGCCATACCTTCGGTGACTTAGGTACTGCAGTTACAAGTGGCATAGTTAATTTGGCCACCTATTAAGAGATGTTACGTTGTCAGCATTTCAAGGTTAGGTACCAAAATTGATAAATGGGTATCGTTTGCACTATGGTGTATTAAGTGAGCATAGGTAAGGTATCGGGATACAAGAACTTTTGTGAAAGCAAAGTCCTCGCGAATCTGTGCTTACTTAAAATAAACAAGCCCTTTACCTCAGAGTGTAATTATGAATCGACAAACCCTAGTTGTGATATGTGCATGCGTATTCGCAGCGCTTTCTTTGCCAGTCAATGCACTTATTGATGGCGCTAGCAGCAATCACTCGGCGGCCACGTCAATGGATTATGATGGCGATGGCAAGGCCGATCTTGTGATCCGGCGCGCCGAACGTGGCGAAAACTTCATCTTGCAGTCTTCAGACAACCGAACTATCAGAATTGGTTTCGGTATTCAACCCACAGACGTTCCAGTAAGTGGTGACTTTGACGGAGACGGTACGTTTGACATTGCGGTATGGAGACCAAGTACTGGTTTTTGGTACATCGAACAATCGAGTAATGGCGAAATCTATTCCAAAAGATTTGGTACTCAATCAAGCGATATTCCCGTGCCCGCCGACTTCGATGGCGATGGCATTACTGACATTGCAATACGGCGCCCAGCTTCTTTTGAATGGTTTTATTTATCATCAGTTAGCAACCGGGTAATACAGCAAACCTTTGGGCGACAAGCTTCTGACATTCCTGTTGTTGCTGATTACGATGGAGACGGCAAAGCCGACCTTGCGGTCAGAAGAACCAGCAACGCTACTTGGTATGCAAAACTTAGTGCAAGTGGAAAGCTGTTAGCAAAACGTTTTGGTTTGCAATCAACTGACATTGCCGTTCCTGCTGATTACGATGGCGATGGCACTAGTGATATCGCTATATTTAGACCTAGCAACACGACATGGTACATATTAAGTAGCGCGACTGACGAGCTAATACAAACAGTGCTTGGAAACGATGAAGGGTCAATTCCAATTCCAGCCGACTATGATGGTGACGGTAAAACAGATATAGCCGTGAGAGATGCACAATCAGGGATCCAAGATATTCTTTATTCAAGTACGCAAGAAATCGTAGAACAACGTTTTGGTATGCAAGCAACCGACATTGTTTTTGCTTCTCCACTTAAGTTTCGTATCTATCCAGACGGGTTAACATGGCAACTAAGCACGTCGGATATTGGCCTAGCAGAGCCACATACAGACGTAGAATTAAAGACAACGATTACTGGACAGTCTCCTCACCCGATTAACGTGACTTGGGAACAAACTAGCGGGACATCGGCATTGTTAACAAAAGAAACGTTAATGACGAGTACATTAAGCGTACCAAAAGTCACCAACGACGAAGTGCTAGCGTTTACTGCAATCGCAACAGATATGTGGGGTCACCAAATACTTAGCCAAAACACCGTCAAGGTCAACGCGTTTTTAGATAAACACCTTTTTGTTAGAACCGTTAAAGTCACCGCCGATTGGCAAAAATTCAATGAACAAAATGGTGGCTGGGTCACTGCGGTTCCCACCAAGCAAGCTAATTCGGGTCGCTTTGTCGAAATTGCACTTTGGGATGATATAAATGCGGTCCATGTGTATGAATTTGATAATGAATTTTTTGAAAAAGTGAGTGGTAAAACACATGAAGAAGCGGTAGAAATAAGAGAATCATATCGTGTGTTAGCCTTTGATAATTTCCCTAGTGACGGTGAGTACTTTGAACGAAGCTATTATTTGAGAGATACCTTTATTGCGATTGCAGATTATTTAGTTTCGTCGTATCCCAATTACGATCATCATTTTATGTATAGCGGACATGGCGGCCCTGGAGGTAACTTAATTGCTGGCTTAATGTATAAGGAGCAAGTTGTTGAGTTTTTAGACAGTTGGACGCAGTATCTTGGCAGAAACCTAGGCGTAATTGATATGGGAGGGCCTTGTAACAAGGGAAGCGTTGCGGATTTAAAGAGTTTTTGTGACTTCACCGATTATTATGTTGGCTCAGATCTACCTAACGGAGGTTATACGGTTGATGTGTTTAATTTTGAAGAATATTTAGCAACCGAAGTCGAAGCCCAATATCTAAGATTAACCGAGGAAGCCGTCAATACCATTGGGTTTTTGGAAGCGCGTATCGACCTTAAGCGTCAGCGCTATTTATTATCACGCATAGATATGGTTGCAAATAAGGTAGAGCAAGCCAATTATTTGTATTCTTGTCATCAATTTAATTCTATTAGGCCAACGCTCGATACTTTTATGGAAAGCAGAGATAATTATACTATCTATGACGATCTCAAGCGCTATCTGGAGCAAGAAGCAGCGCCAGAGGAACTTGTCGAGGAAATTAATAAGGTGTTTCTGCTGGAAGCCTCCAACAGAGACTTTTTTGAGTGGGAGCTCAATGCAAACGGTTTGCAGATGGAGTCTTGTCTCAGATCAGACGGTTCTCTTTGTAATTAATCAGCAGTCATCCACCTATGTTTGGTTCGGGCTAAAGTGGGGAATTGTGTAGCGACTTCCCCTCGTCTGAATTGAACATAGCCGCTTTTTGCCTCACATAAATTGTGATTGCCGTTGGCTATACATAAAAAGAATTAAATGGACTCCTTTACCGCCATGTTACTGTCGCTTAACTTGCTGTTGTAGTTAACCCTACAGGTAACGAGTGTTTTCCCTGCAGGCTTATTTTAATTTAAACTAGGGGGACGACTCATCATGATCAATCTTTTATTTTTATTGCTCGGCGTGGGGTTACTTACCATTGGTGGTGAGGCTTTGATACGGGGTTCATTGTCTGCCTCAAAGCGTCTTGGTGTGTCACCATTATTAAGTGGCCTAGTTATCGTAGGTTTCGGCACGTCAGCGCCAGAATTGGTAGTGTCGGTCAATGCAGCCTTAAATCAACAGCCTGATATTGCGATTGGCAACGTAGTGGGTAGTAACATCGGTAATGTTTTACTTGTCCTGGGGATATGTGCTCTCATCGCGCCGATGACGATCAAACCGTTGGCATTACGCAGAGATGCCGTCACAGTAGTTGCTGCTAGTATATTCTTTTTGGTCTTGGTTGGTGGAAGCTCATTGGGTCGCATAGATGGTGTGTTCTTGCTGTCTGCCTTACTGGTATATTTGATATGGGCTTATAGAAGTGAACGCATCCATGCGCCCTCTGCGGAACTAAATATAGCCGAGGCTGAAGAAGTTCACGCGTTACCCAAGTCAGTCGGTTGGACAGTAATGGCTGTCTTAATTGGGTTACTGCTGTTAATCTCAGGGTCACAGGTACTGCTTATTGGAGCTGTTGGTATTGCTAAAAGTTTAGGGGTTTCTGAGGCGGTTATCGGCTTGACATTGGTTGCTGTTGGCACATCTCTTCCTGAGCTTTCAATTTCTGTGATTGCTGCTTTTCGTCGGCACGCTGATGTGGCTATTGGCAACATACTTGGTAGCAATATATTTAATTTGTTTGGAATTTTAGGCGTATCTGCTTTACTTCAACCGCTTCCGGTGCACGTGAGAATCCTACAATTCGACCAATGGGTCATGCTTGCATCGTCGGTATTGCTATTTTTGTTTTTGTATACAGGGCGTCGTCTAAGTCGATTGGAGGGTGGAGTGCTCTTGACCGCCTACGCAATTTATTTAGGGCTAAGCTTTATTTAATTCGGTGGTTAACCATCGATAACTATGCTTGTACTACCAAATTGGCATAACAAATGGCTGTAGCGGAGGTTGCGTAGCACCAAAGATGATAAGAACTGAGATTAGCAAACCGAAGATTGTGGAATGAGTTTAAAATTGATTAGCATAAAGTGACTTTTACCGCAGTTAACAGCTGCACTTTAAAAATGTTTGTTTTTACTTGGAGCGTAACTTAGTGAAAAAATTAGAATCCGTTTTCGAACACTTTTTATGGAACTCTCGATTGTTGGTTCTAATACCAGTGATTACAAGCTTATTGGGTTCTTTAGTACTCTTCATAGTCGGTACCGTTGATATAATAATGGTAACTATCAAAAGCATAAATTACTACCTTGGCCGCGAAGCACTCGATATTCATGACTTTATTGTCACCGACATTATATTAGCGATAGATATTTATCTTATTGCCATTGTTTTACTTATCTTTGGTGCAGGTATATACAGACTATTTATCTCTCCGATTGATGAATCTGAAGCCAGTGAAATTAAACATCCATTTAACATCCAGTCTTTTGATGAGCTCAAAGATAAGATTGTCCGAGTAGTCATTCTTGCGGTAATTATTGAGTTTTTTAGAGCGGTTGTAGACATTAAATTTTCAACCGCTCTAGATGCAATTTACTTGGCTTTATCTGTTTTTGCACTTGCAGCATCTTTATATCTCATGAATAAGAGTCATAAAAGTCCCCCCGAATGACTAATTTATGTGCGTACTAAAGCAAGTAAATCAATCATATATGTTTAACTTAAGACCTCTACAAAAAACGTGCTGGGACAAATGCGCACGAGGCTTCACCTAACAGGGTTAACGTTTGTCATATGAAAAACGTTAATGAATACCGTTTTTTAAGTTGAGTCTATTGCAAAGCTTGTCATTGCCTCGGTGTTGATGACTTTAAATTAATCCTGCAGCAAGTGCGTTACTGGGTGTTTAATATGCGTGTTAAACGTACTGTTTGGCACATCACTCGCCGTGTTAGTTATTTCTGGTTTTACAACATCACTAACATGACGCGATTAATGTTAATCATAAACGGTTTATCGTATTTACTGTAAGTTACCCTGCTGTTGCTAAAGACCATAAGGTAGTTGAGCGCATTCCTGTGCGACAATATGCAAATACAGGACCTTTTGCATCAGTCATTATTTTTTTGAATGTTGCTACGTCAGCATCATTTATGTTACCACTTATTACCGGCTGATAGATTGCTTGAATATTTAACGCTTCGGCTGCTTGCTTTATCTCATAAAAGTTTACCTGATCTGTATCTTCGTCATCCGGCCGGTGGCAGACAATAAGTGTATACCCAAGCTCTTTTATCAAGGGTAAATCAGCAGCACAGATTTTTGGTGAAACACCTAGACTCTTATTTACTTTTTTAATATCCATAAATCACCTCACATTGTATTGATTGGAATTTTTATATATTGCAATCCGTTTTTAGATTTAAGACCAAAGTCACCTAGTCTTAAATTAGTCTGCAAAGAAGGAAAAAGTAATTTAGGAACTGTCAAGGTAGCGTCACGAGCTTCTCGCTTAGCTACATAATCTTTATATTTGGTAGTTGCTTGTATTTGCACATTGGCCACTTTTTGCTCGCGAACAGTTACATATGCCAGCGGCGCATTACCTTCGTCTGGGTAATCGTGGCAAAGGTAAATAGTGGTCTCGTCTGGCAGGTTATAAAAGCGTTGGATAGTCCTAAATAAATCGGAAGCAGAACCACCCGGGAAATCACAGCGCGCCGTGCCAATATGGGGAGCAAATATAGTATCCCCAACAAAAATCGCGTGGTTGTCTGCACAATAATAACTAGCACATGCGGGGGTATGTCCGGGGGTTAATCAAGTAGTTAAGGTAATATTGCCAACCTTGATTTGGTCTCCCTCATTTAGCAATACGTCAAACTGCTCACCCGTAATAGGCGTAACACTAATATCATCAAAGATTGGCACCCATATTTTAAGAACATCTTTTATACCTATTCCCATTGCGGTTTTACCGCCAATATGAGTCTGTAAATATTTAGATGCCGTTATATGGTCAGCGTGAATATGCGTTTCCAAAATCCATTGGTTAGATAAGTCGTTGTCTTTAATGTAAGCAATGACTTGATTAGCACTGTCTGTTTTTACCATGCCTGAAAACTGATCATAGTCCAAAACAGAGTCAATAACCGCGCATTTATTGGAAGACTCATCCACCACGATATGTGTAAAGGTAGCTGTCGCGTTATCAAAAAACGTTTTTACTTTCATACGTGTCCTTATTTAAATTAATTCTTTCACTAAAATAAAAATGGCGATTATTAGGGTAAAAATGCCAAAGCCTTTTTGTAGTTTTTTACTTTCAATATTGCCTGCAACGCGGGTCGCTATCCACATCCCCAAAATAGTAAATGCGATTAACTTTCCTATTAGTGACCAATCAAGCGATATGCCTGCTTGCAAATCACCCGTAAATCCTATTAGGGATTTCAAAGAGATGATAAGAAGTGATGCGCCCACCGCTTTTTTCATTTCCATTCCCATTAACAGCACTAATGCGGGGATTATTAGAAAACCGCCGCCAGCGCCTAAAATACCTGTGGCGACACCAACTAGTCCGCCCTCTAACACAATCAACAGGGGATTATGTTTTGCACCGCCACTTTTAACAGAAGCAACGTCTTTGGTTAGCATCATGTAAGCCGACAACATCATTAAAAACGCAAAACTCACCATGATTGCGAGGTTTTTTTCAAGCACGAAGGGCGATGTCATGATGATATCGGGTACAGCAGGCATGAGAAAAGCACGCGTCAAATAGACTGCAATAATCGACGGTATAGCAAAAGTAATTGCAGCTTTTACTTCGATTAAGCCTTGGCGGTAGTAGCTTACGGCTCCATACGATGCAGTAAGGCCCACGATTAAAAGAGAGTAGCCTGTTGCTACAGAAGCATCTTGACCAAAAAGATAGACAAGAATGGGCACAGTAAGAATAGATCCCCCGCCGCCGATAGCACCCAACACGACGCCCATGACAATTGCAGCTAGATAACCAATATACTCCAAAACACCCCCCAATATACCGTTTAGGTATAATATATACCATTAAGATATATGTTAACACTTATATTTCACCAATCTTGTTTTTTAGTCGATGTACAAAACGCTGATGAAATAGCCCGTTCATAGATTTAATTTAATATGATTCGTTTCAGTTTCTTGAAGTAGCTTATTTGGAAATTCATGGCTCAAAATTATCACTTTTCTCTTAGCTAACCATTCACTTATGTTGAGCCAAATCCGGTGTGCCATACGCTTATCAAGACCGTTAAATGGTTCATCTAGTATTACAAGATCAGGACTACGCAATAACAAACGTGCCAGTGTTAGCCGTCTCGATTGGCCGCCTGATAGTTGGCTACCGGTCTCTCCCAGCCAGCTATACAAACCTTCGCCAAGCGTTTGTGCCCAGTCATCTAATTCAACCATGCGCAAGACTTGCCATAACTGGTCATCTGTTACATTTTGAATACCAAGCCTCAGGTTATAGGCCAACGTGCCTGCAAGAATCGAATTTGATTGCGTAAGGTAAGCAAGCTTGGCCCACGAAAAATAAGGAGGAAGTTTGTAAGACGTGTTATCGCCGCTTACTACGATGGAAATATCGCCATCGGATTGAACAGAACTATTTGTTATGCCAGCAATTATATTCGCGACAGTAGACTTGCCAGCACCCGATTGCCCTGAAACCACCACTATTTGCTTGCCTGTTACAGTGAACGTCAGGGGTGTTACGAGGCTGGCGTTTATGTTTGGATGCTTGTTAATTAGGACCGTGATGGCATCACTGTCACTTAGCACAATACTTGCGTGGCTTGTGCTTGGGCTATCGAGTACTTGGGGTGATAACCTATTGGCAGAATAAGAAGTACTGCCCCATTGTTTAAAATGTGACGGCAGCACTTGCAATAACTCAGAAATTGACACAAACATGAGCACTGCCATAACCGCAATGGGGCCTTCTATTTGGCCTAAATTTACACTCATTAATGCAATGATAGCCAATGAACTTGTACCCGCCATTAGAAGTACATCTAGCACTAACTGAATATTTGCAATTCGATTGTTGATTGCAGTTTGCACTGTCTCTAACGATTCTAATGAAGTCATAACATGACGTTCATGCCGCTGCATCAACATGCGAGATTTCAATTCAAATCTTCCTTGCAGATGCTCAATTACGTTTGCCCTCATTTCATTAAGTAATCTTGAATTTTTGTAAGCTAAGGTCTTTGTTTTTTTAATCGTAACTAGGGTAATGGCTAGTCCACATGCGAGCAGATACGATCCAATCGACAAGGCATACTCAGACCATACAAAATGCGTAAACACAGTCGCGCAAATAATCACGAGCACAAGTACAATTGGGGTAATAGTAAACCTTACAAGTAAGCTATCGAGCGCGTCTAAATCAGCAGTAAGTCTGCTTAACCACTCACTGTCACTTGTTTTGCGAAGTTCACTGAACGAAAGTTGAGAGAGTCGCTTAAATAAGGTCAAGCGAAATACGGCGACAAGTCTTAAAATCGTGTCATGATTGTAGAGGCGTTCGGCATATCGCCCAACCGTTCGGCTAAGTGCAAAGAAACGGATTCCCGAGCCTGGCATATACATATCAAAGACAATGATGATGCCTGCGCTAATCGATATTCCAGCTAAAGCGGTTGCAGTAATAAACCAACCCGAAAGGATTAGTAAACTAACACCCGAGTATGCTGCAGTAAATGCGAGCAACACACCAATACTAATTCGTTTTAGGTGCCTGCCGTAGAGCGCTCTAAACCAATACAGCATGACTTATCTCTCCTATTGAGTCGAGCCTTATACAACTGTCTGCTACATCTATCAACGCAGCATCATGCGTTGCCACAATCACTATTGCCTTCTTTTTCAGTGTTTGCAGCGCAGTTAATATGAGTGCTTTACTGTGCACATCAAGCTTTGCAGTAGGTTCGTCCAGCAAAATAATAGGCGTTGGATTAAGTAAAATTCGGCTCAAAGCCACCCGTTGAATTTGTCCGCCAGACAAGCCTTGACTATGCTTGCCCAGTGGCGTCTCAAGTACATTTTGTCGAGTTCCAAATTCATCAGAAAGCCCCAGCGCTGCAAGGCAAAACAATATATCTTCTTTATTAGTATTAGGCGCTAATTCGGTAATGTTCTCTAATAGCGAGGCATTTTTTATCCAAGGTTTTTGTGGCAAATAAGCAATAGGCGTTACTGGATACTTACCTGGGGACATAGAAATATTTCCACTTAGTGGTTTTACATAGTTTGCTATAGTATTTAATAGCGTCGATTTGCCTGAGCCTGATGGACCCGAAATGGCTAACATTTGATTACCACAAAGATTTAAAGATATGCGTTTTGCTAAAACAGTTTCGTGGCTATACCCTATTGAGACATTGTCTAACTTGAGTCGGGGTTGGTACCTTGCGGGCACTTCAATTTCATGCTCTTTTTGACTGTTTATTGGAGGCACCTCTGGACAAACTTCAGCCGTTGTTTGTGAATTAAACAAATCAACCAAGTTGTTAGCTGCCCCCAAAGCCGAGGCTTTGTCATGATAATATTGGGATAGCGTGCGTAAAGGTTGAAAAAATTCGGGCGCCAAAATGAGAATGAGTAAGCCGCTAAATAAGTTTATATTCGCCGCAGGTCCCCAAGTGATGGCGCCATATAATGAAAAGCCAATATAGATTGCCAAACTAGCAATAGCGACGCTGGTGAAAAATTCCAACACCGTTGAAGATAAGAAAGCGACGCGAAGTGTTCTCATAATCACTTTTCTATAATCGGTACTGCGTGACTTAACCTCATCAAAAATGGTTTGTTCGCCGTTTAAAAGCTTAATGGTAGTGAGGTTTGCCACTCTATCTAAAAAGTGTCCAGCCAATCGCTGACGAGTTATCGAGTATTTTTGGTTTAGTTGCTCTGCTCCCATCCCTACCAGGATCATAAATACCGGTATTAATGGAGCAGAAATCAACAACAACAAAGCGCATAGCCAATTTATCCAAGCAACAACGCAAAGAATAATTAGCGGTGATACGACTGCGAGTATTTTTTGAGGCCAGTACTTTGAAAAATATCCGTCCATCGCCTCGACATCCTCTACCCACTGAGTAGCGGCGGAGGCCGGCGATTGTTGATGCTCTACTAATGGGCTTTGATTACGCCATAAAGCCAAAATTTCTCGGCGCATATCGGCGCGTATTTTTCGACTCGCAGTGTCGCCACACATCGTTTGTAATCTGACGGTGATCACTCTCAAAAGTGCGGCGCAAAAAAAACAAGTGATCAGTATAGATTGATCAGATATTTGCTCGCCATTTACGATAATAGCTTGAGCTAGCATCGCAAATGTAATCCACATCACACATATAAAAAGAGTAGATAGCACTCCGGCAGTTGCTGCTGCTTTCAGCATCGGCAACTGAGAACAACAAAACTGCTCGAGCAATAAGCGACCTGTTAGCTTGTTATCAGTAGCGGGAGGCCTGCTAATTTGGATAAACATGGGCTTAGTGATAACCGGCCTCTTTTACTTTCCCTCGGAAAACCCAATAAGTCCAGCTGGTGTAGGCAAGGACAATTGGAATAACAAAAAGGAAACCTAAAAGCAGAAATAGTTGTGAGTTATAAGCTGACGCCGCATCCCAAATAGTAAATTTGGGTGGCACGATGTAAGGCCATTTGCTTGCAAGCAAGCCCAAATAACTAAACAGGAAAATACCCATGGTGGCTACAAATGGCATGCCTTCTTGGCGTTTGCGCACCGAGTTAAAAACAATGAACGCACAATACAAAGCTAACACTGGGAGTGCCCAAATAATGCTGATACCGCCAAACCATCGGTCTTGCACCGAAGGATCTATAAACGGGGTATAAATCGACACTATTGCAAACACTGCCATTAGCGCTGCTAGTAGTTTAGGCGTAATATTGTAGGCAAAATCTTGTACCTCACCTTCGGTTTTCATAATTAACCAAGTGCTGCCCAATAATGCATATCCAGCAACTAGACCCAATCCGGTAATAACCGTAAATGGCGTAAGCCAATCAAGTGCGCCTCCAGAGTATACGAAACCTTCGGTTTCAAACCCTTGAATGTAGGCTCCTACTACTGCGCCTTGAGCAAAAGCCGCTACTATTGAACCTACCGAAAACGACCAACTCCATAAATATTTTGAAGTTTTTGCCTTAAACCTAAACTCAAAGGCCACTCCTCTAAAAATAAGGCCCGCAAGCATTAGAAACACACCGATATATAATGCAGGTAAAAAAACCGAATAAACTAAAGGGAAAGCGGCGAGCAACCCCGCGCCTCCCAGTACCAACCAGGTTTCATTGCCATCCCACACGGGTGCTACAGAATTCATCATGGTGTCTCTTGCTTTTTCATTCGGCGCAAACGGAAACAAAATCCCTTGCCCTAAGTCAAAGCCGTCCATAAGCACGTACATCATCAATCCAAAACCGATAATGCCAGCCCAAATAATGGTTAAATCAAATGTGTGTTCCATTGTTATAAGTCCTCATCAATAGCAACGTGTGCGGCAGAAAACGGACGCATAGGGCGTTCAATTTCATCCATTTCGTGCGGGGCGCTGGCTTTTTCTAAGCCTCCACGAAATACTTTTAGTAAGTAGTAAATGCCAGCGCTAAACACCAGGCTATATACAACGATGTAACCAATTAGGGTAAACAGCGCCATACCCCCTGTGAGAGACGGCGTTAAGCCTTGTGCATGGGTCATTTGACCGTAAATTAACCAAGGTGCGCGACCCGACTCGGTAACTACCCACCCCGCAAGCACAGCAAAGAAAGGTGAAATACTCATTATTCTCAACCCGTTCAAAAACGCTTTGGATTGATAAATTCTGCCTTTGGGACGAAGGACTAGACCCCACAAAGCAAACGCAATCATCAATAAACCTAATCCAACCATGACGCGAAACGACCAGAAGACAACAAACACAGGTGGCTGCTCTTCTATAGGTACTTCATTTAAACCAGGCAATTCTCCATCCCAGTCGTGAGTTAATACATAACTGGCTAACTTCGGTATTTTCACTTCAAGATGGTTGGTTTGTGCTTTTTGGTCGGGAATGGCAAATAGTAAAAGAGGAACGCCCGTTGAGGTTTCCCAATTCCCTTCCATGGCAGCCACTTTCATGGGTTGATGCTTTAAGGTATTGAGACCGTGGAAATCACCCACTGCTGCTTGCAAAGGAGCTAACACTAGCAAGAACCATAACGCGACTGATAGCGCCTTTTTGTTTGCTGCTAATTCACGTTTTTGAATAATAAACCAAGCACTCACGCCAGCAACGACGAATGCTGCTGTTAAAAAAGAAGCCAAGGCCATATGCGCAAAACGATACCCAAATGATGGGTTAAACAATGAATCGGTCCAAGATACAACATAGTACATACCATTTATAAGCTCTAAACCATCAGGTGTTTGCATCAGGGAGTTTGCAGCGAGTATCCAAAAAGAAGAAATGAAGGTGCCGGTCGCCACCATTATCGCTGCAAATAAATGCACACCTTGTGGAACTTTATCTCTACCAAATAGAAGAACACCTAAAAACGCGGCTTCAAGAAAAAAGGCGGTAACCACTTCATAACTTAACACCGGGCCCAAAAAGTTGGCCGTAGCGTAAGAAAAATTACTCCAGTTTGTTCCGAATTGAAAGGACATAACAATACCAGAAACAACGCCAATACCGAATACAACAGCAAATACCTGTATCCAAAATTTGGACAGCCTTTGCCAGAGTGGGTTACCAGTTTTGAACGCGAGTATCTCAAAACCAGCGATTGTGCTGGCAAGACCAATAGTAAAGACTGGAAAAATTGCATGAAAACATACAACAAACGCAAACTGTATTCGCGACAGTATCAGCGGGTCGAGTTCCATATTAGCTCCTAGGTTAACGCAATAAACGTGTTAAAAAAAACAGACCGCAAGCATAATTTCAATAACAAAGCCGTGTCGATTCTGTCGCAACTATACACGAACATCGCAATATTCAAGCCAACCACATCAACAGGTTAAATAAATTTATTACCTATCAAAATCAATGACTTAATCTAACCATTGTGGATTTTAAAAATTGAGCACTGCATTGAGTGACATATATGACATTACCTATGTCATATATGGCGCATTCGTATATTGGAGTAGGTTCTATAGTTCAACGCTGCTTAAGCGACTATTTATATATATAACGTCATCGTGTTTCAGTTCGGTAGCGTACCAACCGAACAAATTTTTAAACGTAACTTGAACATTTTTAATGTGCTCACCAATGCAGATTTGCCCCCACTTTCGCTATTACCTACTTTGTAAGTTGTGGTGCGGTCAATAATGAAATAAGTAAGTGTTTTGAAGTTTTATCGAATAATTAGCTTTTGCATTAGCGACACTTCAAAACATAAAGAACAATATTGACAGTGTTCATTCTACACCTGCCTTTTCAGCACTAAATGCACCTCGCAAATCACCAATACTGAAGTCTATAGCGTTATCATTTGGATATAATGCGCTGATCTTTTCAAGCGTCTTTTGATCCACATAACTGCCGTGGCAGCCCATGCAAATAGGTCCTGTGGGAATAGCTTTCATAAATCTAAAGCTCTCATTATCATAGCTTGATTCAACCAAGGTATTGATGTTATTACCATTAGTAAATTCTGTCTGGAATTGATTAAGAATGGACTGTTCCCATTCATCTGGCGCGTTCTCTGTGTTTCTAGTTTTTAAACTAGTTCTCTTGATTATCCATCCGTCAACAGAAAGTGACGCCCCTATCTTAGGCGCTTCTGAATGGCAAACTTCAATGCCGCTGCTAACGCCACCCTCTTTTAACGCTGCCATCAGTGCTTGGGTTAGCGTTGTGGAAAATAGCTTAATTTTGAGCGTTGCTTGTTCTTTCAAATCACTCAATTTTGCCTGTAACGCATCAGCGTCAACAGCTTGCACATTTGCCTCGTTGATAGTGTTTTGATTGGTTTTTGTACCTTCTGCATTGCTTACACTAGAGGTGAAGAAAGCGGCAACACATGCTATCGCCAGCGTTGCCCGCAAAGATTTCGTTTCTGACATAATCGATCCTTATTTACTCTTTTACACACTAGTAAGTGCTAGTAGTTATTTTCACTACTTGTCTTTCGATGCCAGTTCAAGAATTAGGCCAAAAACCAGTGCTTATCAAGCAATTGATTTCATTAACATTAATTTTTAATGAATCAATGGAAACGGTAAGCTTTGATTTTTTTCGCCATTAATGACAATATATTTGTCATTAATGGCACATGTAGACAGCTAAGATATGGACATTGCACTCGTTCAAACGATGATTGAAACGTTGGAGAAGCCAGCGATTTTTATCGACACAAATTATACTATTCTGGCCATGAACAACTTGTACAAAGACTGCTATGAAGCCGACGTGCAACTTGGAAAAAGTCGTTGTTTCGAAATATCACATGACCACCAGTCTCCATGTGATAACCATGGAGAAGAATGTCCAATTCAGGCGTGTAAAAGCACTGGGCGAACTAGCACCGTGGTTCATTTCCATAACACTGGGAAAGGTAAAACATACTGCGATATCGTCATGAAGCCGATAGTGGATAAGAATGGGATAACAATCGGTTTCTTGGAAATACTCGACCGCGTCGACTTTGCTTCAGCCGATCCAAATTCAAGCAAAATGATTGGCGCTTCGTTACCATTTACAAAAATGTTAAGCAAAATAAAAAGTGCAGCAAAAGCAGATATATCAGTTCTACTTCAAGGTGAAACTGGTACTGGTAAAGAGCTCGTTGCAAAGGCACTACACGATTCTAGTAAACGCTCACAAAAACCTTATGTTGTTATTGAATGCACTGGAATAAATGAAAACTTATTTGAATCCGAATTGTTTGGTCATGAAAAAGGAGCTTTCACGGGGGCATCAAGTACTAAGATTGGCCTTATTGAAGTTGCAAGAGGCGGCACCGTCTTTTTTGACGAAATTGCGGATGTGCCATTAGGCATGCAAGTAAAGTTGCTGCGTTTAATAGAAACTCAATGCTACAGGACGGTGGGGGGATTAAAACAAAAGAAGGCTGACTTTAGATTGGTATGTGCAACACACAAGCACTTGTTAGAACTAGTTGATAAGGGCCTATTTAGAATCGACTTGTACTATCGCATCGCCGGATTTCCGATTAATTTACCGTCACTATCTGAAAGGAAAGAGGATATAGCCGCCCTAGCTTCACACTTTCTAAAAAATAGTGAAATGAACCATAAAAAGCTTGCTCCACAAACCTTGGCACGAATGCAACAATACAAATTTCCAGGAAATATTAGGGAGCTCAAGAATATAGTGGAACAAGCTGCCCTTCTTGCCAATGAAGATATTATTGAAGTGCATGACTTACCTGAGCAAATAGAACTAAATAGCAAGAAAACACCTGGCGAGAGCGACATAATTAGCCTAGCGGAATTAGAGGCTAATTATTTAAAAGAATTGTGCAAAGACAATTCTATGTCAATCGACGAACTAGCATCAAAACTTGATGTTAGTACTAGAACGCTTTACCGCAAATTACAAAAAATTGGTGTGCGCTACGAATAAATACCTTTGTTACTCAATAATTTTGGCAAAGTACTACATAAACGATTATCAAAACGACACGTAGAGTGTATCCTCACCTACTTGTATTCCTCAACGTCATTATCTGCTATTTGCATACGTACTAACCACAGTGTGCTTGGGATATCCCTAATTGCGACACACCTGCTCTCTAATTATCATCTGATATTAATAAAAAACTGACTTTTAGCATCGCGCTGCTAATTGGTATTGGCTATATATCGTGTCTACATAATGTTTATAAGATCGACATAACATTGAAACTGCAGGCTCGAACGGCCGTTCAAACACATTGGGGCATATAAGGGTACATTTATGACTGAACAACTCAACAACGACCATTTGCACGTGACGATTGAGCAACATGACATCACTATTCGTCCCATCACGCCAGAAGATAAAAACATTGAAGCGGCATTTGTGCGTAATTTATCGTTAGAAACAAAACATGAGCGTTTTTTTGAAGGTATCAAGCAACTGTCTCCCTACATGCTCAAAAATCTATGTGAAATTGACTATTTGAACACCATGGCCTACGTGGCAACCATACAAGACGAAGGCGCGGAAAAAGAAATTGGCGTTTGCCGATATGCAGCAGGTGCAGATGCAAGTGAGAGAGAACTAGCGATAACGGTGGCTGACGATTACCCCTATGAAGCCATTGCCACAATATTGATGAATTCGTTAATAAAACATGCAACAGCCAATAACGTAAAACGACTATACTCTATCGAACTCAGCAGCAACCAAAGAATCCATAAATTAGCCAAAAGCCTTGGCATGCAGGCTAAGTCAGACTCAAATAACGCGAACCAAGTCATTTACTCGATGACGCTATAACGTTACTGGTTAAAATGATAGGCACTCTAGCCCCTAAAACAATGCCTGCAAATTCAACGCCGCCCAAGACGCTAAACTTTACGGCAAAGTAACATTGCAAATTTGAAGTTAGTGGTGCAAATAAAGTGTATGTTATTAGCCATTTTTTAAGCGCTTATCACACGCCTAAACAATTAGTGATTTCCCTAGAGACATGTGGATAGCCACAATTGGACTAATCATACATTGCGAATATACTGTTTTTAGATTCTGGCGATTAATAAACCACAACCCGGGATAAGAAATAGTGCAAGACAATGATATGTTAGGTGTATGAATACTTGCCCTTCCATTTCGCGAACCAGTCGCGTGATCGCTTTTATGTCGACGCGCTTTACCTTTTGCATGGCGTTTTTAATCGGAGTCATCGCTTTTTCAGTCATTGTAAGCTTTTTGTCCTATAAAAACGTTCAGGCAGAGCGTTTAATCGTCTCGATTGAAGAAAATATCGTTAATAGCATTCGCGGGTTGATTAAAAATGATTTGCCCAACTATACCTTGTTGGCAAGTAAAATAGCTTATGATGCGCACGCATCGTCCTCGTTTGGTATGAGTGAGGATGATTTCAATACGCTAACAAGCACCATCCCTGGCTTAACATCTGTATCAATGCTCGACCAAGGTGCTAATATTGTATGGTCAATGGGCCCAGTGGATGCTATGCATGAAGACAACCACTTCACGGATAAAATTCAGCCCCAGATCGCATTATTCTTGAAAAGAAATAACCAAGAATTGAAATTTATCACCGACCTGACACAAACATCCATGCAGCATAATAGTGCCTCGAGCACACAAGATTCACCCATATTCATATTTTTACCAAAGCTATTTCAAGAGGCTAGCAGCGGCGGCATGCTCATAAACATAAAAATTAAACCGCTGATTGAATCTCGTTTGCCGAATTTACATACGCGACATATATCTCTCAGATTGCTGTTAAACAATAAGCCTATTTATGAAAGTGATTATCAGCAAGCTGCTGGCGATTCATCCCCTACTCCTATTACCTTTGATACACAGTCTAATCAGTGGCGCGTGTTTATTGACGGGCCCCACGATACCTCTAGTTGGGCCTCTAGAATCATGATGGGGTTTGTAGTGAGTGCACTTTTTTATATTTTGACGTATCAGGTATTAATAAACATTATCCACACACATGAACTCAATAAAAAAACCACTCAGCTAAAAACCCTGTTTCAAAACTTACCCGGCGCCGCTTATCGTATTTTAATAGATTTCAAAAAAAGCACTGAAGAAGGTGTGGAGTTTTTAAGTGAAGGCTTTTTGCGCCTTACTGGCTACGAGAGTATTGATATTGAGTCAGGTAAAATGACCTTTCTTGGCTTGGTTCATGAAGACGACCGCCTAACAGTCACCGAAACTATCAACTGCGCGATTTATGATAATCAAATGTATGACTTTGAATGCCGCTTACGCAAAAAAGATGGCGAGCTTATCTGGATTTGGCACCGTGGTCGCGCCGTTGATAGCGTTAGCGAGAGCAAAGTATTTATTGAGGGGCTGGTAAGTGACATAACCTTAAGGAAGCAGGCCGACCTTGCGCTTCTTGAGGCCCGTTCATACGCAGAAGCTATTGTAGATACCGCAATAGAAGGCATTGTGTTAATCGACAGTCAGGGCGAGATTAAAAGCTTTAACAAGTCAGCTGAAAACATGTTTGGCTATCGTTTTGTTGATATTAAGGGGCAAAGTGTTGGCATATTAATGCCCGACGCTGTTAAAGAAGAACACGGCACCTACATACAGCGCTATCTTGACACTGGCATAGCAAACATTATTGGCATTGGTCGAGAAATGGTCGCAAAACGTAAAAACGGTGAGCTCTTTCCCATAGACTTGTCTGTCAGTGAAGTGCTGCACCAAAAAAACCGCACTTTTGTAGGCCTGTTCAGGGATATTTCTAAACAGCGGGCGGCAGAAGATGAAGCGCGTTTACACAGAGATCAACTCGCACATGTAGGTCGCCTAAATGCTTTAGGGGAAATGGCCTCTGGCATCGCGCATGAGATAAACCAGCCTTTAGCGGCTATCTCCCTATTTGCTCAGGCAGGAAAGCGCTTTTTAAAAGCGGGAAATGTAGAAAAAACGGCTGATGCCTTTGATAAGCTGAGCCAGCATGCGCAGCGCGCCGGTGCCATTATCGAGAGAATTCAAGGGATGGTAAAACATCATCAAAGCGAGAAGGTACTGAACAATTGCCAAGACCTACTTACCGACGTTGCCGAACTCGCGGAGGCCGAGGCACGCATGTACGACATTCAAATACTCATCAAAGTAGAACCTGACTTACCTGAGGTGCTTGTGGACATGGTGCAATTTCAACAAGTAGCGCTAAATTTAATTCGTAATGGCATGCAGGCAATGCGGGCTGTGCAGTGCAAACATGGCAATGTGCTTTCAATGATAGCCCGTTTAAGTGAAGATGCTGTCGTAGAGATTGGTGTTATCGATTCGGGCAATGGTGTATCTGAGCAGGCGGAAGCTAGATTGTTTGAACCCTTTTCGAGTACCAAGGAATATGGGATGGGCATGGGCTTATCTATTAGCAGAGCTATTGTTGAAGCCCACGGTGGACAAATTTATTTTCAGAATAACCGCACTTTTGGTGCAACATTTTTTTTCTCTTTACCCGCCGTAAGTAAGCAAGGTGAATAGTATGCAAAAACAACAAACAGTGTATGTCGTAGACGACGACGAAGGCATTCGCGAAGGCCTTAGCCTCTTATTAGAAACAGTCGATTTACCTGCAAAGGTATTTAGCAGCGCAAGCGATTTTTTAGCAGACATTAATGAACACTGCTGCGGTTGCTTAGTCTTAGATATTCGCATGCCACGAGTATCAGGATTAGATTTACAAAAAATCCTCAAAGAAAGCGGCTTCACTTTGCCTATCATTTTTATTACCGGCCATGGCGATATTCCGATGGCGGTTGAAGCCATGCGTCATGGTGCGCTAGACTTTATTCGCAAGCCTTTTAGAGAGCAAGACCTACTCGACACAATTAATGAAGCATTAGCGTTAGATGCCTGTCAAAGCAAGCACCAACAAGAACGCTCTGCGGTACTAAACAAACTAGCCTCGCTATCGGAGCGAGAAAGAGAAATATTTGAGCGCGTTGTCCAAGGCGATATGAATAAAACCATTGCCTATAACTTAGGTATAAGCGAACGAACGGTTGAAGTGCATCGCTCTCATGTGATGAAAAAGCTTGAAGTCAAGACATTGCCCGCGCTAGTGCGTTGCAAGCTTATGGAAGAAATAGCCATTCCCGTTAAGTAAAACCCAAAAGCAAGGCTAACGCGTCAATGTTAAACTAACTGCCTACCTTAACTTCAAAAGGATCGTGTAATTATGAAAACAACCATAACGATATTAACCACCCTACTTTTGTCGGCTTGCGTCGCGCTACCCGGCCCTAATCAGGAAAAAGAGGCGGACTACGGACCATTTCCAGAAAATTACCAAAAAATCGCCAAAGACTATCTAATGGCGGAGCTGCGAGACCCATCATCAATCGAAATAGGCGATATCTCTGCGCCGACAAAGCGGTGGATCGGCGACGAGTTCACCGGTATTAATTATGGCTACTTGGTATGTGTAAACGTAAATTCAAAAGATTTCTTTGGCAAGCTGACGGGCTTTAGAAGTGACGCAGTGCTCATTAGAGAAGAAGTCGTCGTTGACTACGTTAAAGACGGGAAATTGATAAGCGGCATGAAGTTGTGT
>Ga0115565_10001307_pt1 | contig 20726 bp, 17 predicted proteins | sample COGITO_mtgs_1105_FD_87199 | JGI IMG/M metagenome (GOLD analysis project Ga0115565, IMG submission 87199) | Pelagic marine microbial communities from North Sea - COGITO_mtgs_110530 | ecosystem: Environmental > Aquatic > Marine > Epipelagic | place: Germany:Helgoland, sampling site Kabeltonne... | reverse complement strand
TCCTCTTCTTCTTCCTCCTCTTCATCCTCTACTACAACTTCTTCCTCTTCTTCTTCCTCTACCACAACTTCTTCCTCTTCTTCCTCCTCCTCTTCTTCCTCCTCACCCTCCTCATCAGTTTGACCCTCTTCTTCCTCTTCTTCCTCTTCTTCCTCCTCACCCTCCTCATCAGTTTGACCCTCTTCTTCCTCTTCTTCCTCTTCTTCCTCCTCACCCTCCTCACCCTCCTCATCAGTTTGACCCTCTTCTTCCTCCTCTACTACAACTTCTTCTTCTTCCTCTTCCTCGTTGTTCGTATTGACACTTATCGATTTATAATATTCTAATTCTTCCTCAGAAAATTTGATTTCTTCCTCTTCCTCTTCCTCTTCATCATCCTCATCATCCTCAATAACAATTACTTCATTTTTATCTTCATCTTCCTCCTCCTCTTCATCGTCTGTAAAATCATCACATAACCATCCATCTAATTTCATATCATTTTTATTTAATTCATAACACGATAAACATAAACAACAATCTTCGTCACTCGATGGAGATAATTTTTTTGTTAAAATATATACATTTTCTTTATAGCAATTAATATCAATTGAACATTTTTCACATTTTTCAAACATAGACTTGGGATGGTTTCTATTACTAATAACGACATTATCATTATCATTTTCAATATTAATAATTTCAATTTCATCTTCCTCATCCTCGTCCTCATCCGGGTCGTTGTCTAAATCAATAATAACATTTTTTTTATCTAAATCAAAACATCTTTCATCTCCACAAATATCAATATTTTCACATTCTTTTTCCTCAATATTAATTGTAATTTGTTTCTGTGATTTCTGTGATTTCTGTGATTTCTGTGATTTCTGTGATTTTTTATATTGTTCTAATTCCTTTGTTAATTCAGCAACTCTCCTTTTATAAAATTGTACAATTGGAAGTGTTTCAATAACTTCCATATTTATCCTACATTCTTCATATCTTTCATCCTTCTCGTTTTTAATCTGCGTGGCAAATTTAGAAACTACCCCTTTTATTTCATGAACACACGTATCTAAATTCATTGAACCCAAACTCATTATTTTTAATATATTAAATTCTATATGTTTAATATATTTCAATTTATAAATTATAAGTTTTAAGTTTTAAGTTTTAAGTTTTAAGTTTTTACTTTTTACTTTTTACTTTTAACTTTTTACTTTTTACCTCTATTGCGTCTGGTAGATGCACCTTTTCTTCCGCGTTTGGCAGTTGAACCCATTATAACTGGTTTGTTAGCATCACCTTTTCTGAACGCCTTAAATGTTCCTTTCTTGGGTTTGAAACCAGCCTTTTCAAGACGTTTATCTCTTTTTGCGGATTTGTGCTTAGACGCGGAAACAATACGTCCATTCTTATTTTGGAATAGACCACTTTTTTTTAATCCACCCGTAGTTTCGTATGCAGTTCCGTGCATAACCTGAGCACGACTACCCTGAACCATGTCGAATTTCTTACCCTTAATTAAATATTTACCATCTGAACCTTTGCTGAAACGAGCCATTATAATATAATACAATATTATATTTCAAATAAATTAAAATTTATTTTTTGGAGGAACAATTATAGCTGGTGTTTGACTTACAAACGTATTGCAACCCCGTCCTTCATTCCTAATATTTTTGTGGGCAATGTGTATTTTACATGAAGCATTGAAATATGTATTATTATTACGCTCAAAAATCACTTTGGGGGGACAGAATATACAACCAGCGTATGGTACGCTTAATACATTAATACTGACAGTAGCAACTATTGACTGTGTGTTATTTGGTGGTGGGGCATAAAGATAATAACTAAAACTGTCACCTCCGTAAAAATGATAATTTGGTTCATATACAAATGTCTGACCTCCCGTTTTAGTTAAACTGCCATTTTTCACATTATTCACAAAAACAAACGATAAATCTTCTATTTTTCTCTCCTTAATATAGTTATTTAAACTAAATGTTATGCTTTCATTCTCCTTTGTCTGTATTTTTAAATCAAATACTTGTGGAGTAAAAATTTCTTCCAATATTGTTATATTTATATTTCCTACATTGGAGCTTAAATCCTCATCCATTACGTAGTATTGTAAACTATCTATTCCATAATAGTCTGGATCAGGAATGTAGTTTAATATATTGTTACTAAATGTAGCACTACCATATTCAGGTTGATTATATATGTGATACGTAATTGTACTATCTGAACTATCAATATCTTGATATGTTATTTGGTGACTAAATCCCTCACTATTTTCAAATATTGTTTTTGAAATATCATATACAATTGGCGGGTCATTCACTTCAAAAACCTGTATATTTACTGTCGATACATTAGATACCAATTTTGTATCACTAATACTGTTATCACTAATACTGTATGTAAAACTTACATCTCCAAAAAAATTGTTAGCAGGTGTATATAAAATTGCGAGTTTGTTACCGACAATATTTGTTAAAACCCCTGAATTTGGGTGGGATACAATAATATAGGATAAATCATTTATGGGTGTATCAATATCATTGTAAGAAAAGTCTACTTGAATACTAGTATCTTCATTTGTAGAAATATCAACACTATACGATATTGGGACATCATTTACAGGACTAATATTTATAAGTACTGTTACATAGTTAACCTTTTGTTCTCCATCTTCAATGTCAGTATAGTTTTCTTCATATATAAAACCATCTGTATCATTGGAATTACTTAATGGGGTAAAATATACATAAGGGTAATTAAAAATAAAACCACCACGCGGTTGTTCTACAATATTAATAGATGAATCAGTCTCACTTTGTATATCTCGTATTAATAATGTATCTTCAAACGCCTCGTATTCAATTACTTTATTTGCAGCCGATATATATTTGGCATATGTTAACAAGTCGGATGGAATAATTAATCCTGCAATCTCGGTCAACTTTGCAACAGTTGTTGTAGCAACTACAAGTGGTTCGTAATCGTGTCTTTTCGTTAATTCTGGCAAATCACCTAAATAAACAACTTTTTTTGAATTATCATAAACATAATAATTTATTATATCATTTTCATTAAACGAACCGTAAAAAAGAGTAGATAAATTATTTGAAACAAATAAATTTTGAATATTATTACCGTAAAATGCGTGAAATTCAACAATGTTCAAATCTTTGGGGAGAACTAATGAAGTTATTTGTGAAAATCTAAAAGCACCGTATTTAATCGTACGAAGCGAAATTGGTAATTTTAATAATTTTAAATTTTTATATACAAACGCACTAGAAGGTAATAAAATGTTATTGGTACCTTCGCTATAAAAATGAGTTTGGGAATTAAATAAACCACCTATACTAGTAATACTTGTGGGGAAACCACCTATACTAGTAATACTTGTGGGGATTTCAAGAGTGTCACTATCAATAAAGTAGTCTTTACCGTTATATGTAATTATACTAACATTTGTGAAATAAAATGCGGAATCCCCAATAGTATCAACCCCATTTCCAAATATAATAGAATGTAAATTTGATGCATTTCTAAATGCGGCAGTTCTTATATTATCTATTTTATGTTTAAAGACTACTATATTTATACTATCATCATTCATAAATGCGGATGAACCAATTGTATCAACTACTGGCAAAAACTCTAGTTTTACATTTCCTGACGAATCAACCGTCTTGGTGCTATATTGGAGTTTATTTTCGGTCGTAATAGTAATACCAACAATGGTTATATATACAGTTTTAGTACTGCTTCTGGCACCGTTATACGTATAATAATAAAGAAACGTTTCAGACCCAGAAAAATTTCTTGAGCCAGTGTATATACATTTATTTTGGTTATTTTGGTCTATCTCAAGTGTCTCAATATTGCCAGTCGGTTCTATAGCATAAAATTGTACGGTTCCAGTTTCAGATAATATATCATACTCATTTTCACTCATTAAAATAATTCCATCATTGAATGAATTTCTCTTTAATGGTACATTAATATCATCTATATAATCGTCTAGGTCAATAATTGTTACATATACGGTTTTAGTACTGCTGGTTAGAGTTAGACCATCAACATAATATGTGTAATAATAGCGAAACGTTTCAGATCCAGAAACATCTCGCGGTCCAGTGTATATACATTTATTTTGGCTTATATCAAGTGTCTCAATATTGCCAGTCGGTTCTATAACATAAAATTGTACGGTTGCAAGTTGAGATTGAGATACTTGATTATAATTATTTTCACTCATTAAAAGTATTTCATTATCTGATGAATTTTTTACTAATGTTACATTAATATCATCTATATTTATTAATACGATAACACCTTCTTTCCCATAAACATTATTTACATTAGACCCACTAGTCCATCCTTGTTCGCTAATTAATGTCGAAGGGGCGAAAATATATTCTAACCCTGAATTTAGGAACACATCCGTTCCAATACTAGTGACGCTACTGGGAATATCAATGACATTTAATGTTGTTACATCTCGGAACGCACTGGTTCTAATCGTTTCTAGGTTAGAACCCGCTTCAAATGTTACGGTAGTCAAACTACTCGCGTATTGGAACGCACTGTTTCCAATACTGGTAATAGTATTAGGAATATAAATAGAAATCAAACTGGTCGCACTCAAGAACGCATTATCCGCAATAGTGGTAAAAGTGTTGGGGATTATAACATTTACTTTATTAGTTAAAGCATTATAATTTGCACTGGTATAAGACATTAATATATATAATATATTATGAAAATATTGTATTATGTACGATTTAACATAAAATTGAAATAATATAAAAGTAAAATGTTTAGTAATAAATATTAACTAAAATGTCTAAGGGACTAGCTCAACAATATCAGAAGAAAACGGATAAGCAACATATTCTGGATAACCCCGATACGTATATTGGGTCAATCGAGAATGTAAATCAAGAATGTTATATCTATGATAATATTGAAAATAAGATTGTTTCAAAGGAAATGGAATATATATCTGGATTGTATAAATTATTTGATGAGGGAATTGTCAATTGTCGTGATCATGTTATTCGGATGGACCAAAAAATATTGAATGAACCCGATATGAAACATTATCCAGTTACTAAATTAGATATTGAAATCAATGAGGATGGCACAATTAGTATGCTAAATGATGGAAATGGAATCGATATTGAAAAACACCCCGAATACGATATTTGGATACCCGAAATGGTATTTGGTCATCTGAGAACGTCCACAAATTATGATAAAACAGAAAAAAAAATTGTAGGGGGTAAGAATGGGTTTGGGTTTAAACTAGTATTAATTTGGTCTACAATTGGAAGTATAGAAACGGTAGACCACGTAAGAAAACTGAAATATACTCAACAATTTGAGAACAATTTGGACATTATAAATAAACCAACGATTACAAAATGTAGCGCAAAACCATATACAAAAATTACATTTAAACCGGACTATAAAAGGTTTGGTATTGATAATCTGACAAATGATATGAAACAATTATTTATAAAACGTGTATATGATATTGCGTCTGCAACAAAGAAAAGTTTAAAAGTTACCTGTAACAAGACTGTATTAAATGTGAAAAATTTCCAGCAATATATTGATTTGTATATTGGGTCAAAGGATGAACACGAACGTGTATATGAAGAAGTAAATGATCGTTGGCATTATGCTGTATGTATGAGCCCAACATTTGAATATAACCATATTAGTTTTGTAAACGGTATTTATACATCTAAGGGTGGTAAACACGTTGAATATCTAACAAACCAAATAACGAAAAAAATGATTACTTATATAGAGAAAAAAAGGAAAATAACGGTGAATGCGAATGCGATTAAAGAACAGTTGATGGTATTTATACGATGTGATATTGAAAATCCGTCGTTTGATAGTCAAACAAAAGATTATATGAATACTCCTTCCAATAAATTTGGTTCTAGTTGTACTATTTCGGATAAATGTATTGATAAAATTGCTAAAATGGGTGTTGCTGATTCTGCGTGTGCAATAAGTGAAATAAAAGATACCAAGGCAGCTAAGAAGACAGATGGAAATAAAGCAAAAAATATACGTGGAATACCTAAACTAATTGATGCCAACTGGGCAGGTACTTCGAAATCGACTGAATGTACTATTATATTTTGCGAGGGTGATTCAGCAAAAGCCGGTATTGTATCTGGGTTATCTTCTGAAGACCGAAATATTTACGGTGTATATCCGATGAAAGGAAAAATTCTCAATGTTCGCGGCGAGTTAACAAAAAAAATAGCTGAAAACAAGGAGATTATTGAGATAAAAAAAATATTAGGTCTAGAAACAAACAAGGTTTACACACACGATAATTTTAAAAAGTTGCGGTATGGAAAGGTATTATTTATGACAGACCAAGATTTAGATGGTTCCCATATAAAGGGGTTGTGTATTAATTTATTCCAATGTCAGTGGACACAGTTATCCCAAATAAATAATTTCATTGGTTTTATGAATACACCAATCTTAAAGGCGAAAAAGAATTCAACCACTAAATTGTTTTATAATGAAGGCGAATATGTGAATTGGAAAAGCAGGATAACCGATTTAGGTAGTTGGAAAATTAAATATTACAAGGGTCTTGGAACAAGTACAGGGGTTGAATTTCAGGAATATTTTAAAAATAAAAAGATAGTATATTTTAACTACGAAAATCCCGACTGCGATGATGCAATCGATATGGTATTTAATAAAAAGAGGGCAGATGATAGAAAGGTGTGGTTGGGGAATTATGACCGCGAAAATCATTTAGATACAAATGTATCAAGTATAAATTTTAACGATTTTGTTCAGAAGGAAATGATCCATTATTCGAAATATGATTGTGACCGTTCCATACCAAATATAATGGATGGTCTTAAAATCAGTTTAAGAAAAATCTTATATAGCGCAATCAAAAAAAACTTAACAACCCAAGAAATTAAAGTTGCGCAATTCTCAGGTTATGTTTCCGAACATTCTGGTTATCACCACGGTGAGGCAAGTCTTAATGCAGCAATTGTGGGACTAGCTCAAAATTTTGTCGGTTCAAATAATATCAACTTGTTTTCACCAAATGGTCAGTTTGGAACTCGCTTACAAGGTGGTAAGGATTCGGCATCAGAAAGGTATATATTTACAGTGTTAAATAAGATAACCAGAACAATATATAATCCAGATGACGACGCTATTTTAAAATATTTAGACGATGACGGACAATTGGTTGAACCGATTTATTACGCACCAATTATTCCGATGCTATTAGTAAATGGTTCAAAAGGTATTGGAACTGGTTTTAGCACAGAAATACCTTGTTATAACCCAGTTGAATTAATTAAATATCTAAGAAATAAATTGGATAATAATATCGACGAATGTGCTTCTATGGTATTTACACCTTATTATGAAGGATTTAAAGGTATTATCCAGGAACAAGACCCATCAAAATATTTGGTATGCGGTAAGTACAATGTAATCTCTAATGATAAGATACGAGTAACTGAATTACCTGTCGGTTATTGGACGGAAGACTTCAAACAACACCTTGATAACTTAACCGCGAATGTTGACAAAAATGGGAAAAAAATAACGCCTGTTATTAAAGAGATTGATGATATGAGTAAAACGACTGATATTGATATCGTTATTACGTTCACTGATAATGATGTTATTAAAATTCTAGAAAGTAATACGTGCGATAATGGGTGCAATGGTATTGAAAAGTTACTGAAATTATATACTACTATTAGCACCACAAATATGCATATGTTTGACGCGAATGAAAAATTAAAGAAGTATCATAAAGTTAACGATATTATTGATGATTACTATGATGTTCGTTTGGAAATGTATAATACCCGCAAAAAACATATCATACAACAGTTGACAAATGAGTTGAATGTGTTATACAATAAACAACGTTATATTGGCGAGGTTTTAAATGATACACTCCTTCTAAAACAACGGAAAAAGGACGACATTATCGGTGATTTGACTACTCGTGGATATTCTAAAATAAATAATGATGATGATTATAAGTATCTGTTGAAGATGACGATGGACAGTGTTAGCGAAGAAAATGTGGAGAGAATGAATGAAGAATATACAAAGAAAAATAACGAATTAGAACGGGTAAAGGGTACAACTGTGGAGAATATGTGGCTATCTGAATTGGATATTCTAGTCAATGAATATAAAAAATATATTGTTGCCAGAAATAAGGTATAAATGTTAAATTTTGCGTGGTGCGTTGATTTAGGAATGAACAAAACCTGATATTTTTTATTTTCGTCGGTGTAATATGTGATATTTTGATAATTCTTTCTCTCTGGTTTTGTGAAATCAACATTTTTATTATAATCCATGTATCTGATATATGGATTATAAATATTTTAACCTTTTCATTTTCGTGGTTTAGAGAGAAAGAGAGAAATAAGAGAGAAAATTGCAACAGATCATTTCAAACGCCGATTATTCATCTAATAATGATTATTTTTCTATTTTTTTGCATACTATAATATATAATGCCACGACGATTATCACAACGAATATTGTATTCTATACATAAAAATAGAATTATAATACGACTTAACCAACCACCTTTAGATAGGGATTTGATTGAGAGAAAAACAGATGAACTATTGCTTCCCCTTTTAGATTATGACAAGGGGGCACGTCGGCTTCCGCTGCAGAAGGATAAAGATGGCAACATGAACCTTTTGATATATGTGGTTCCATACGCGTCGGTGAAGGCATTTGATGTAGAATTGAAAACCCATACGGATTTCATTCGCAATCGTTCGGTGAAGGAGAAGACAGATATTGACGAATTAGAGATGCTATTATCCGGAATGGATATTGGAACACTGGGTGGTGGTTATCGCAAATATAATAAATCATCAAAAACCAAGAAGTATAAGACGACTAAGAATAAGAAAAACAAAAAATCTACGAAAGGTAAGAAGACTAAGAAAAATAAGAAAACTCGTAGATAAATATATAATTCAAAACTAACAAATATAAGAGAATAAGAGAGAAAATTGCAACAGAGTATTTCAACCACCGATTATTCATCTAATAACATTAATGGCATAGCTGCGTAATTATGTAAATCAATCAGCGTATCTATAATTCCTTCATCATTAATTAAATTTATTCCATTTTTTGTTATAGAGAGAGAACGTTGCAATTTATCTTCTATTCGCATCAAAACACCAATAACCCCATATTTCGCAAACGCATCGCCATAATCAATATTTTTTTTAGTAAATAATATTAAATACGCTTTAATATTATTTTTACAAAAATATAATGGGATTGTAAAATTATTAATATCGTCCTCTGTTGTATTTTCGGTTATTATCAGTTGTTTTTACATAATAATGGTTATTTATCATTGACCCAATATCGGTTAATGAAACTAGTTTATTTGAATTAACAATCTTAGACGGCATCCATCGTTTAAATTTTGGTGTGTATATGCATTCCATATATACATATTTATTTAAATCTACATATTTATCAACATCGGTATTCTCAAAATCATCTTCATCATCACTTTCCTCCAAATAATCGAGATTATCATTCTCCCGAATATGTCTGAAAATGGAATTCATTTTTACGCTTGTTTTATAATCAGAAATATATGCATAATCCATAAAATGGTCTGATGAACCTTCATAATAACAATGCAATTTATAAATATCAAACTGTATTTCGGCGCGAACTTTAAAAACTGCTTTCAACTGATTAAAACCACCATCAAGCGTAGAATATGTTTTGGTTTTAGGGATAATACTATACGAACGACCATAGCGATTTAATGTTATCTGATGAACTGAATAGACAGTGTAAGGTAGATTATGAATGTAACTATACATATCTTCTTTGTTACTAGTCATAAAAGGAAGTTGGAAAATAATATTGTTCCTCGTAAAACATTCACTCTTCAACTCATTCTCCATAATATATTTTAAACTATCAAATTTGTCCTTGTTTTTCATTTTGTAAATATTCTTGTTTTTGTAATACAAAATATCCTCAATACAAAAAAAACGTATATTATCATAATTTACAATGGTTCCATAGAACAATGTATTGTAGGATAATGATGGGTCAAAAACGCAGGGCACAATTTCTGTACTTCTTATTTGATTATCATTATGCCTTGTAACCAACACACAAACACAACTTTCTTTAAAATAAGTAAACCAGGCAAATACCTTTAGACCATATGGGATTGACATATATATATCATAATTAGGAACTTTCGTATGATCCAATTTGTCATAAGAAAGTTCTACTCTAGGAAAACGTTTTTCTAATTCTGAAATAACCATACTTGATTTATCTTTAAATCTATTCATTATAACATATATACACTAATATCTTTATATCCATTTACAAATCAATTAGGCACTGTTCCTGCTGTAATTTTAAATCGTTATGTACCTTTTTATTATTTGGGTCATATGTTACCTTCCAATTTTTAATGTCAAAACTACTTTCGCTGTTATTTGTTTCAATAATTTTATATTTTTGTTTCCTATAAAACGCTTTTCGTTTTTGATATTGCCTTTGAAACACTTCGTGACTATCAACAATATCAATAACAACTGGTTGCGAATGTTTTACGCGTAATATTCTACCGACTGCTTGAATAATATCCGTTTTGGGGGTTGCTAATACTAATGTGGTTAATGTTTTAATATCTAAACCTTCTGATGCCATAGAATATGTAGCAATAATAACTTGCTTTGTTTCACTTATTTTCAAATCCTTTTCTTTCATCCCACCAACATAATACCCAACACTCCCATTTGCAATGTTACGATGACCAATTGCTTCATATAAATATTTTAGTAGTGATTTATTATGACCCAATACAATTATTTGTTGTTTTGGGTTCTCTTGCAAAGTGTAATTTATATAATCTAATATGAATTCGCTTCTGTTATTATAATTACATAATTTGGTTATCATTGAACTATATTGTGGGTTTCCACGGAAGTCATATTTAATACTATTGAATTCGTCATCATCCACCTTATATTGCAATGTTTTTATTAATACACTTTGTTCTGATGTATCGCGTTTTTCAACGTGTATAGTTTCGCCAAGAAACATTTTAAATACCTTACTTAATCCATCTTTACGCTCCATAGTCGCACTTAGTCCAAGAGTATATGGGGTAACTACTTTACATAACGAATTACTGAATACCTCGGCGCCCATATGGTGAACCTCGTCAATAATCATTAAACCAAAACACTTGAACAAATCTACATTATATTCCTTCATTGAAAGAGACTGTATCATAGCAATCACAATATCCTTTTGCTCTATATCTATTACCTTTCCTTGGAGTTTTCCAACACGGGCATCGGGCATAAATTCATTAATTCTTTCTATCCATTGGTTCATCAAAAACTCTTTATGAACTAATATGATTGTTTTAAGACGCATTTTTGAAATAATATCTATACCCATTACGGTATTATGAGTAACTGTAAAATCACCCAATACAAATCTTCTATTTCCATCTATTTCAAACCCATAATAGTCATCTACTTCTAATTTTTTTATAGTTATACCCGTATTTAATGCATCTTTTATCTGTCTTCTTGGCGATACCTTTTTTCTAGGACATTTAACAGGTATTTCATCTACCCCCTTTCCGTGAATATGTGTTCTATAATAGGTGCCCTCTCTTTTTTCACCCTTATACATACAACTTTTTTTACATTTGCTTTTATAAGCAGCGAAACCCAAAGACCTTGCTAGAAATATTATATCATCAAACAATTTCTCGTTTTTTTGAATAAGGTCATAGCCGTTGAACGTTGCTGAACCATCAGAGTCAAGTATTCCCGCCAATAATTCGAGTTGGGTAGTTCTATCGTTACATTTATAATCATGCGGAATATGTTTATTTTGTATTAGATTATAATCACGCAAATAATCCATTAATTCATTTGGTTTACTTGCACCGCCCCCTTTTCCAAACGAATTAATACGATAATCATATTGGTCACCAGTATATTGTAAATACAACGATGGGTGTTTATTTTTGAAGCAATCCGCCGTTAAATATTTTAAAACATATGATTCTTGTGTTGATATAAGTGTCCCCTTTGACGCACCATCACCCAACCAATAACCTAATAAATATGGGTCTATTTTCACTTCTTTTTTTGGAAATACAATAGGAACTTTATATCCTTTTAACCATTCACGATGTGTTTTGCCCAATTTTAAATAGTCCAATACAGATATATCACGAACCGCATATTTTTTAATATTTTTACCTTTACTTGTAGTCCATTTTAATGATAAAATGTGACTTTCATTTACTGTATACGAGTCTCCTTTATGGGGGATTACTTCATACATTTGCTCTCTTCCTCGGGCAAGAGTTAAAACATTTCTGGGCGTAGAATCATCGCCCATAAGTATATCGCCTACTTTAACATCTTGAACCATTTTAATTGTCCCATCATACATCATAATAGGTGTGTTTATCTGTACACATTTTCCAAGCCCCGTAGCTATCTCAAGGCAACCGCCACCATAATTGGTGCCATTTTTTTTAACATAATCTATATACTTACTAACAATTCTTGTTTGATAATCACGCAATGTACCATTAAACTTTGCATTTATTTCTTCGCCTTTAGGTAATCTACAATTCACATCTCCAAAATTACTAACTCCAAAAAATTTGGGTAAATAATAACGACTTGCTGATTCTCTATAAACTGGGAATGAAATCGGCTTTTGCATTCCCATTGCTTTAGGGACAAATGGTTTCACATTTAATTCATTCTCAATATATTTAGCAGTTTCATTTGTAATTTCATCCTTGTATATTGTGTATCCCATTTGTCCAATATAATTTTTTGACATTATTAAATCAATATATGTTGTAATTATTATATCATTTAATAAAATCAATTTTAATGCTAAATTAAAAAAAAATCTATTAATAAGTATATACTATGGCAAAAATTTTGAAATTACCATTTACTAATTTAGAAACAGTCATATTTGTAATTTATGTCGCATTTTTAATAACATACAGAATTGATATTCCTGCATATATTGCAAATATGGTAGATACTTTATATGGCAATGTTTTTGTTATACTTGTATTTGGAACATTTTATATGTCTGTTAATCCTGTTGTAGGAATAGTTGGTCTTTTAGTTGCATACGAATTAATTAGACGTTCAAGCAATAATGCACGCATTGAAAAGGTAGTACACGAATCAGCAAGTGAATCCCAAAAAATGCAGGATATGAAAGTTATGAACGAGGACCAACAAACAAATAACCCACCCACATTAGAGGAGGAAACAGTTGGAGAAATTAAAGATTTCGCTGTCGGTAAAGCGACTGCATCAAATGTTGAACCGTTACTACACGATTTACATAATGCTACCAATATATAACTAATTTAATATAATACATTAATGTATTATATTAATATATTAATGAAAAATATATTATACCCAGTTGTAAAAATTACAGGAATTATTTATGCTGTTGTATTGTTCTCTATTTTTGGAATGATAAACGCAAAGATATTGGATTATAGTTTCATTAATGATGAAGATGAAGATGATGACAAAGACAATCAACATACCCAAATACAAAATTTATTAACAATATTAAAATTAACAATATGTGTTGCTATACTATGTTTCATTGGTAGAAATATAGTAGAACGAATTCCATTTATCTTTGAAAATGTACAGGGTTTCAACTATATGCGTCTTAAAGAAGTTAAGAGTGGTTCAATGTTGTTATTTTTTTCGGTAATGTTCTCATCAGCATATCGCAATATCATAAAAAAAATATAAATGTAAAATAATACCTTATTTACATTTTTTTCTTACCTGATGTAATGATTTTGTAACCCGAAAAAACAATACCACCTAGTAATAACCCACATATTATATTTTGTGCAGTTACTAAATTATTTATACGGTTCATTGTGTTGAAACCTTCTACTTTAACTTCTATATAAATATCATCATCTGAACGTTCGCTGAGTTGTTCGCCGGAAAAAAATAGGTTTGTACTTTGTTGTGCGGTATTTGTATCAACCGATATTTCTCTATTCAAAATAGATAAGTCAATATTTGATGGTATAATATTTTCAACGGTTGTGTGGAAACAAACAATATGTTCTTTTTTCTCATTTTTATAATAGAAATAAGGTTTTTGCGGGAGAATTGTATTTAAATTAAAAGGTTTTGATGTTAATTTAGGGGTTTTATAACATCCACCGTGTGAAGAAAATATATTACTAATCATGTTTGATGCTTCAGTCATTGTTGTGACTATACCGGTACTTTTCATAAAAGGAACACAAATCAATAGTTTTTCCGGAAGACCCCCTGATTGTTTGTGAGATATACATACTTCCATATCTGCCCTTTTTTTATTGAACATATGGAGGGAAGGACTATATATTCGTATTTCATTTTCATTATACCCCAAACCATTAAAAGAAACACTATGTGTTTGGTTTAAATCATCAAGTTTGATTGACAAATATGTATTTGTTGGAATTTGTGTTTGTTGTGATTGTTCAGATGAAGGGTTAATTAGACTTTCTTGTTTTTTCATTATAACAAGAAGAAGTTCTTTAATTCTAACTACATTTCCCTTGTGGTCTATTAATTTAGCGTCATCTTTATCATTATATGTTTCTACTATTTCTGATTTAGGAGTATCTCTACCAAATGATTTCATATGGGTTTTAAATTCTGGGGTTCTTGTCCAACTATGTATTTTACCACCTATATTTTTTCCCAATGTGTTATTCATCCAATTACGAAGATCACTATTGGTGGTTATTGCGTTCAACCCAGGATAATTTAATCCATTTTTCGGGGTTAATATATCTAACTCACTATCTGGTGTTATTATCATAACACACGCAGCATTTACATCAGGATAATTATACCTTAACTTACATTTATTTTTACAATACCCTTGAATAAGGGTATCTGTGATATTTGTTTGCTGATTTATAGGTATACCAGAACTCATATTAATATTATATATTATTAATATTATTATTTAATATTATTATTTAATGTAAAAATTGAAATAAATGTTATTGTAGTATATTATAATATAATAACAGAATGGAACAAACAATTAATAGTCATCATTTCAACAATTTATATAATTGTAGGAAAAATTTGTTGGAAATCTTAGATAATACCGGGTATGATGCAACCGATTATCAATTATTTGATATGAATGAATTATATTCAATGATCCAAAATGAACAGATTGATTTTCACTTAAAAAAAAAAGACCAAACAAATAAATGTAAAAATGTCCAAGTTCACTTTTATGAAATGTTGGGAAAAACAACTAAAGCATTAAGAGATAAAAATGTGGATGAACTTATTGAACATTATTATTATATCCAAAATGTATTAACTGAAAACGACCGTCTAATTATTATTGTCAATGATGACCCAAATGATACTTTAATCCAATACTTAAAACAACAATGGGAAAAGAATAAGTTACTTGTAAATATTATTAGTTTGAAAAGACTACAGTTCAATATATTAAACCATCATATTGTACCACCCCACAGAATTTTATCGGATGAAGAAAAAGATGCTTTAATGGAACAATATAATATTCGTGAGATGAAACAAATGCCGGAAATTTCTAGGTTTGACCCAGTTTCACAAGCAATGGGTATTCGTCCGGATGATGTATGTGAAATAATAAGACCAAGTAAACATGTAATTCAAACAAAGTATTACCGGGCGTGTGTTAATTACTAATTACTAATAAATGTAAATGTGATATAATTAATAAATGTGATATATATTTATATTTTTATAATATATTGATATACGTAATGTCGGAGGGTAAATATTTATATTTTGAAGAACAATTTACTATACTAGAAACTGAATTAAAAAGAACATTAGATGAAACATATGATTTTTTCAAAAAGTATGACGAAATAAACCCGGCAGACTCAACAATTAAAATAAAGAATGTAATGGATAAAATTTCAGAACTAAAGAAAAAAGAATATGAATTAAGAGATGAATTAAATAATCAACAATTTACTAGCGCTGAAGAAGCAATAAATGAACTTAATGGCGATAATATTAATATTGTTGATAATGCAAAATATAACCAAATATTAAAGGATAATACACATATGTTTAATCACCACACCAGTTATGGTATTATTCTGGCGTTGTCCATTTGTGCAATGGCATATTTATCCCAACATAAAATGATTGCGAATTAGTGTTCTTGTAATACTATAATACTATAATACGATAATCGTATATTTTTATTATTATAGTATTATATTATGGAAAAAAAACCAGATTTAATAACATTGCAAGGTACTCAAGAAGATTTAGAACAAAGTGTAAGATATGAACACTCCCAGACTTACTCAATTGGTTTCGGTACAATCTTGTTAATGATTATATATTTTTATTTGAGTTCAATTGATAAATCAAGCGATAAAATTAAACAACAAACATTTGGGTGTTTACTATTGATGATTATTTTACTAATGTTATTTTACACATTGAATTACAATTACAAATAAATTATACATACACAAATACACAAATACACAAATAAATATATTATATATTAATATATATAATATCTTGAAATTATATTATGCAATCTACTACACAATCAAGTATTGTACATAAAAGCACGCACGAGTTGATTTCTGACTATTTCAAAAATGTTTTTTCTGATGAAGAAGAGAATGAAATTAAAAAATTGGAGGATGACCTAACTAGTTTGGATGGGGCGAGATATGAATTACATAAACAAATGAATTATAATTATTTATATTCAATGTTTTTTATGATTTTATTAATTATGTTAATTTCATTATTATTTACTAGTTATTTTACTACAAGTCTAAATAGTAATCTAAATAGTAATAATATGGCACCGAATAATTCTACTATTTTGAATAGTTTGAACAAATAGTTTGAACAAGTGGATTATTTCAAGTATATTTAACATACATTTGTATCAAACATATCAAGAGCAATACCATTATCTATAATAGTATTTTTAACACTCTCTTGTTGATTTTGATTTTGATTTTGATTTTGATTTTGATTTTGAATAACTTGTTTTAGAAATTTATTTTCTTCCTGTAATTTTACTATAACATCTTGCATTTGTGTACACTTATCTCTTGACACTTCGCATAAATTAACAATTTCTTGAATTGTTGCTTCTCGTTGCGAATTAGTATTAGTATCTGTAATCATAATACGGACACCAATTTGTTGTTGTAATTCTTTTACTTTATTCTGGGCAACTTCAAATAAAGAAACAACTTCCCCCATAGTTGCTTCCCGTGTATTATTTGGATTATTTGGGTCTTGTATTTGTACACGTTTTCCTTGTATTTTCATTTGTTCCATTTGCTGTTTCATCATTTCATCGCGTTTATTTTGTATTTCAATCGTTTGTTTTATTACATCCGGTTTATATTTAGGTTTGCCATATTCATATTCCTCTAACAGTTTGTCAATATCATTCATAAAAAAATTATATATATCTTGCTCTTTCACAAAACTATTAACGGGGTCATCAATATCTCTAGTAATTTTTGGGTTTCTATTCTCTAATAATTTACGTTTGTCAAATGTATTATGGTCATGACTAAAAACAAGAATGCAATGTCTTGGGTCTAATTGAACAAACGGTATGGTGTAATTTTTTAAAAATTCCTTTTCTTCCGCCAATGAAGCTTCTTCGTTATAGCTGGTTTGGTCCAATAATTCACGTTTGAATGCAAATGTCCCAGCAGTTGCGTGGGTTGGACTATACGGCCCAAATTCTACTATTTTATTAATATGTTTGAAATACACGTGTATAATAGTTGAACCAGATGCTAATGCATTAGGGTTCGCGAGAAGTCTTTCAACTGCATGGGATATTCGGGTGGGTGGGTAATAATCGTCATCATCCATATATACTATAATTGAACCCCTTGATTTTTCGTGCATTAGGTTTCTTTTTTTTCCTAATGTCATTTTTGTATCATATTTGTAATATTTAATTTGTGGGATATTCGCTTTCTCTACTAAGTCTTCTATTTTATCAATACCATCGTCGATAATAATCCACTCAACTCTAGACATAGGATAATCTTGATGTTTAAAACATTTAAACATTGTTTCAATAAATGGACGTCTATTAAACGTTGGTGTGCAAACACTTACAAAAGGTAAATTTTGTGTACCATTTCCATTATTGTTCGTTTTATTATTATTATTTTTATTTTTTCTTTTTCCCATTGTTTTATAAATATAATAGATCATATTATATTTATTTGCTTTACGTATTTAATTAATAAATTAGTTTTTATTTCTTATTTCTTATTTCTTATTTTTGGTTTCGCTTATTTCTTATTTTTGGTTTCGCTTATTTCTTATTTTTGGTTTCGCTTATTTCTTATTTTTGGTTTCGCTTATTTCTTATTTCTTATTTTTGGTTCCGCTTATTTTTTCAGCCTCATCTTTAATTTCATTTGCAACATCAACTACATCATCTTTATATATAATTGCGTAATATAAACATACCCCAATTAATACAATGAGTGATAATATTACTTGATAATCTACTAGAAATTCGATTACATATAATAGAACACTTAAAACTACATATGACGATGAATGTCTAAAAGTAATCCATATTGACCACCCCAACGATAATATATAAATAAACATGGACGCGATTGAACCTGCTGTTGATCTTGAATTTACAATAACCCGCGATTTTTTGCGTATTTTTTGTTCGTTTTCCACAGCAATGATAGGTGTAAGGTCAGAGTGTTTAACTTGGGTTTCTGTTCTATCTTCTTTACCTTCAGATTGAACAAATATGTCATAAACTAATTCGCCGTCTATTGTAGTTATATTGCGGATTGTACCAATGTAACTATTTGTACCAAGGGGGTTTGTATTTACCTTTACCTGTGCGTTTATCGTTAAATAAATATCTGGGTCTATTGACAACTCACTTGTATTTACCGTAAGTTTTGAACCACTATCAAATATAACTTTCGCATTTAATCCATCTGTTGCAATAACTGTCGCTTGTAGGTCGGATTTAGTGTCAAATGTATTTTTAGTGATTTTTGCAACTACTAAAAACCAGGCTAGTAATATAGTTTCCCATCTATAAGATATATTTCTCCATATAAATTCAAAACCACTATATGGTTTCATTTTTGGGTCATTCGGGAATATGAATTTGTCATTTAATATATAAGGAAATACCATAAAGAAAAATAAGGCACTTGCAAACATTGCAAATGTATTTAATATTGGTATACCAATAATACCTGATATAAATGCACAAACGGTAAAAAACATAATGAATGGATTATAAAATGCAAACATTCCGAAAAAGTTAGATGGCAATATTTCGGAACCTAATAATAATCCACCAAACAACGTGGTTGCTGGAGCAAACAGTAATGTTACCATTAATATAATCGGAACAAGAATAGGCAAAATCCAAAATGCCGCGATTGGGTCGGAGAAAAATGAAAAAATAGCGTTTAAATATTTTCGCCCGGATGAATATGAAAATGCTATTGTATTTGAAACCCATCTGGAAAATCTTACATATGTAAACGGTTCTTTAATCATTGCAAAATTATCACAAGATACCATATTTTTATAAGGAAACCCAAACTCCTTTAATGAGTTTCTTATATTTTCAAAAAATCCTTTTGTAAAGTCTTCTTCCGGACATTTATTCATAGTAAAACGGGGGGGTTTGAATGGAGGACCACTCATTTTTACACCCCCCAACCCTTGATTTACATTAACAGACATAGATAAATAACATATTGCACTCGCGTGAATAAAATAAATCATTAACGTGACTGTTGCGTAAGCAACCCTTGATATAAGTAATTCCATCTTTTTCGCATACCTTTCCGCAAATTCTTGCGCATTGTCATATACTTCATTTAGTTCAGTTCTAATTTCTTTTGCTTTATTTCGCACCCTTGCTGATGTTTGTATCGCTGTATTATCTAATTGGGTCAAAAATGATGTCTTTTCCTCCGTTTTTTTTACCTTATCTGGGTCTTCTAAAACTGTACCTTCTTGTATTTTATCAGACATAATTTTATGTATATATAATATATAATATATAATATAAAATTAATAATAAAATCAGCGAAAGAAAATATTTATTATATAATCATAATATATATATTATGATTATGAATATGAATATGAGTCTTACAAAAACAAACTATATATTTTTATTTGGGTTATTTTGTGCATTATTTTTTTATATTACTACATCCAATGTTTTTGAAAATTTTGAAAATGATAGTGATGATAATATTGGGGATACTATGATAGACGATACAAGCCACCCATATATTAGAAACGACTACGATGAATTAGATAAACCATATCATAGCGAAATACATAACAATTTACTCTTCAATGAAGATGACAATATTAAGTACAAATGTAGACATCCAACTAGTAGAACTACTGGAATGATGACGAAAACGGATGGGTATAACTAATTTTGGGTATGGGGGGGGTACAACTAATGGGTATAACTAACGGGCATACATAATTCCACAATTACCATTTGTTACTGTAATAATATTGTACTTTTCT
>Ga0115565_10001302_pt1 | contig 20778 bp, 21 predicted proteins | sample COGITO_mtgs_1105_FD_87199 | JGI IMG/M metagenome (GOLD analysis project Ga0115565, IMG submission 87199) | Pelagic marine microbial communities from North Sea - COGITO_mtgs_110530 | ecosystem: Environmental > Aquatic > Marine > Epipelagic | place: Germany:Helgoland, sampling site Kabeltonne... | reverse complement strand
CTATGAAAATTAAGGAAATTTCTTTAATTTTAAACTTTTTGTAAATTATCAGTCAACGTTTCAATAAAACTGTTTAGAGGTCTTTTCACCATCATTGCCATCATTGCATTAAATTTTCCATTAAACTCTAACTGAACTTCGCTTGAAGTTGCATCAATTGCTGCAATATCTGCTACTAATTGAAAATCTAATTTGCTACTTGCAGCACCTAAAGTAATATTTGAATATGCTGTTGAATCTTTTAAAACCAACCTAATTTCTGGCATTCCTTTTAAACCAAAGATGAAAGAATCTCCATCAACCTCAAATTTCTGAATAGAGTCTGGCATCAATTGCTCAAAATTCTTTAAGTCTGATAAAAATTCGAATGTTTCTTTTTGAGATTTCTGTACAATTACTTTATTACCTTCTATATTCATTTTGGTTGATTTTTAATTATTGTTTCCACTGACTAGGATTTGCTCTCCACTCTTGCAAGGTAAGCAATTCTTTTTCAGAAATATAACTACTATCTAAAGCCTGTTCTAACAAATTATCGTAGTTGCTTAAAGTTTTTAAATTGATGTTCTTGTCCTTAAAATTTTGAATAGCAACATCAAATCCATAAGAAAAAATAGCTACCATTCCTTTTACAACTGCTCCTGCTTCTTTTAAAGCTGCAACTGCATTTAAACTACTATTGCCTGTGCTTATTAAATCTTCAATAACCACTACATTTTGTCCTCTTTCCAAATGTCCTTCAATTTGGTTTTTTCTACCATGTGCTTTTGGTTCTGGCCTCACATATACAAAAGGAACCCCTAATTCTTGCGCTACTAAAATACCAATAGCAATGGCACCAGTTGCAACACCAGCAATAACATCGGGCTTACCAAACTCTAATTCTGTAATTTTAGCAATTTCTTCTTTTAAAAATACACGAACAGGAGGATAAGATAATGTAATCCTATTATCGCAATAAATAGGAGATTTCCAACCAGAAGCCCACTGAAAAGGTTCGTTTGGGTTTAATTTAATCGCTTTTATTTTCAATAAAAGTTCAGCCGTTTTTTTTGAAGTATCTTTGTTCCTAATCATGTCGCAAATGTATAAAGTTTTTATAAATGATAAACCAATAATTATCACATCTTCATCGAAAAAAGAAAATAATTTTCCTTTATATCTTTTTAAGAATATCATTTTTGATGAAATCATTTATAAACTTCAAAATGAAACAATTAAAGGGATCAACCTCTATTCAATAGATTTAGAAAACGATTGGAACTACTTTTTAAAGAACCTAAAAGTGGTTCCTGCTGCTGGTGGTTTGGTTTTAAATAATAAAAAAGAAGTCCTTTTCATTTACCGAAATAATATTTGGGATTTACCAAAAGGAAGAATCGAGAAAAACGAATCGATTGAAACTGCTGCTGTTAGAGAAGTTGAAGAAGAATGTGGCATTTTTAATTTATCCATCGAAAAAAAACTGCTAGTTACCTATCATATTTATTTTCAAAACGGAATTCGACTAAAAGAAACCCATTGGTTTTTAATGAATTCTGATTATGATAAAGAATTAACCCCTCAATTAGAAGAAGGAATTACAAAAGTTGTTTTCAAAGACGAACATCAAACTAAAAAAGCGTTGGAAAACACCTACGCAAATATCAAATTAGTGTATGATACCTATTTGGAATCTGCTAATTAAATAAATTGACCTTTCTGCATTTTGAATTTAAAATGAATTATTATTATTATTATTATTATTAGCTGAAAATTCTAAGTAGCTATTTTATAGAAACTAACTGTTTTCCTTTTTTTTTGATAACATTCTTATTTATATCGTATTTCCTTAAATTTTGGAATCCTAGCTAGATTATTCCTAAAACACTCACTGAATTTACGATACTTCTAAAGAAACTTCATTTTCTAAAAAAACCTTCTATCTTTGCACCCTTCTAAAAGTTAGCAAAATACAATGACAGAATTTATCAAAAAAATAACACCAAACGCAAAAGATGATGTTTTAGCAGGAATTACGGTTTCTCTTGCCATGATTCCTGAAGTTGTAGCTTTTGCTTTTGTGGCACAAATAGATCCTTTAGTGGCACTTTCTGGTGCATTCATCATTGGTTTAATTACAGCAATTTTTGGGGGAAGACCAGGTTTAATTTCTGGAGCAGCTGGTGCAGTTGCTGTTATTTTTGTAACCATGATTGCAGAAGGTCATACCAAAGGAATGTTGTTTGATACGCCAATTGATAATATGGGCTATTTTTATCTTTTGGGTTGCGTTATTTTAATGGGCGTAATTCAAATTTTGGCAGGTGTTTTTAAATTAGGTCGTTTTGTACGTTTAATTCCACATTCTGTAATGATGGGTTTTGTAAACGGATTAGCGATTGTTATTTTCTGGGCACAAGTAAAAATGTTTACCCACAAATCTTTAGAGGTTTCTACTGATGGTGTAAAAAGTTACGTAAGTTCTTACATGCAAGGTACTGAACTCTATATCATGTTAGGTTTGGTTGCTTTAACCATGGCAATAATTTGGTTGTTGCCAAAAATTACTAAAAAATTACCTGCTTCTTTAAGCGCTATTTTAGTAACAACAGCCATTGTTGTATTTTCTGGACTGGAAGTTTCTACAGTAGGTTCCTACATAATTGAAGGTGGTGGAACTGGTTTAAAAGGCGAATTCCCAACTCCAAATTTAGAACTTTGGCAAAACTTGCCTTTTAATTTAGATACATTAACATTCATATTACCTTTTGCTTTTTTAGCAGCTTCTGTAGGTTTAATTGAATCTTTAATGACCATGAATTTGGTAGATGAATTAACGGAAACCCGAGGAAATGGAAACAAAGAATGTGTGGCACAAGGTGCTGGAAATATTTTAAGCGGACTTTTTGGTGGTACAGGTGGTTGTGGAATGATTGGGCAAACAGTCATCAATATTAATGCTGGTGGACGTGGACGTTTGTCTGGAATAATCATGGCAGTTACCTTATTAACCTTTATTCTTTTTACAGATAAATTAATTGAACAAGTGCCAATTGCTGCCTTAATTGGTGTGATGTTTATGATGGTGATTGAAACTTTTGCTTGGTCTAGTTTTAGAATTTTAAAGAAAATACCAAAGTCAGATGCTTTTGTTTTAATTACAGTTTCTGCTGTAACTGTAATTTACGATTTAGCCATTGCTGTTTTTGTAGGTGTTATTATTTCTGCTTTAGCTTTTGCTTGGGAAAACGCCAAGAAAATTAGAGCTCGTAAGCGTTTTAGAGAAGATGGAACTAAAATATACGAAATTTGGGGACCTTTGTTTTTTGGAAGTATTTCTGCTTTCAACGAAAAGTTTGATGTTAAAAACGATCCTGATAACGTAGAAATTGATTTTGTGGAAGCTCGTATTTCCGATCATTCTGCTATCGAAGCTATTTTTGCGTTGGTTGAAAAATACCAAGCTACAAACAAGAATATAATACTAAAACATTTAAGCGAAGACTGTAAAATTCTATTATACAAAGCTTCACCAATTTTTAAAGATATTATTGTAGAAGATATTGATGACCCTCGTTATCATTTAGCTGCAAATCCTGAGAAATTTCCGAAACCACTTGGGGAGTATAAGTTTTAAGGAAACTTATTTATAAACTATATAATATTAGAAATCCGAGACTTTGTCTCGGATTTTTTTTGTTCTAAAATTTATCCAATTGATAATTTTGCTGCGTCTTTCCATAAATAATGTGGCATTGGTTCTTCTAATTTCCAATTAATATTCATAGGTTTAGATCCATTATGATCTTTAAGTTTTGCTTCTCCGATAAATACATAACCTAATGTGTTACCAAATTCATTTTTTGCTTTTTCTCTAACAAAAAGTAAAATACGTTTATTAGTTTCTTCATGTTTAATGTAAGACAAGCCTTTACCTTTATCTGGTCTGGCTTGATTTTGAGTTTGCCAATGAAATAATAATTCATTTACAGCATAATCATTATACATTGTAGTTGGCGAAAAATTTTCTTCAGATTTAATTAAGTTAATAAATAAAATCTCAGTATTTAAAGCCTTATTTTCAGCAGTTCCTTCTCGATTTGAAGACATCTTTTTGAAACTACTTTTTTTGAAAGCTACTAAAATTTGGTCTCTTGTATAACGACTATGAAGTTTTAAAGGTTGTCCATAGGGCAAATCAATATTTATCTCTTTAAAATCTATATTCTCAATTAAGATTTTTAAAACTTCAACTATTTCCTCAACTAAAATAGTATTTGCACCAATTTGATTAATGCTTTCCTCTAAAGAACTAAAACCACCTTCCTTTTGCCATATATCATAATGTAACATTAAAAGCATTATTTTTTCATTCTCATTAAAATCTAAAATATTTATTTTAAACTCTTGTTTGGCAATTTTTAAAATGAAAGAAAAATAACTTAAAGAATTTGTAGATAACCATTTGTTTAATATAGCAGAAACAATAATCTTTTCATTTTCTGAATCAAAATCATTAACTTTAGCTGCTAATTGACATAATCGTTTCCAACTTCCTCTTTTATAAATATGCTGTAATGGAATATTATAGAATTTACTAAAATTGGCTAAAGATAAATTTAAATTAGTGTCATGTTGAAATTGTTGAATTCTTTGAATTAATTTACTTTTATTTAATGATGTTGCTGCAGCTATATTTTTAAGAATAGTTTCTTTTGTCTTTTTCTCTAAGATTATTGAACAACCTAATGGAAGATGAGGAAAATCGTCTTCAACCTCTTTAATTATTGTTGTGTTAGTTTTTCCTACTAATGCTCTAAATTTATTTTCAAAATTATATTCAGGTTTAGAGTTACCTACAAAATCAAGAACTGTTAAACAGTCTTTAGATTCGTGTAACCTTAAACCTCTTCCTAGTTGTTGCAAAAAGACTGTTAAGCTTTCTGTAGGTCTTAAAAACAATACTGTATCAATTTCTGGAATATCTATTCCTTCATTAAACATATCAACAACAAAAAGATAATTTATTTCTTTTTTTTCTAATTTTTGACGAACAAAGAGTCTGTCTTTACTGTTATTACTGGTAAGATAATCTGCTTTTAAGCCAGCTAAAGTAAATTTTTCTGCCATGAATTTTGCATGCTCCATTGAAACACAATAACCCAAAGTTCTTACTTCATTTATATCCTTAGTATATTTATCTAGAGCGCTAATTATTTCACGAACTCTTCTATCATTTTCTGTATATAAATTAGTTAATTCACTTGCTAGATATTTACCTCTAACCCAAGTAACATTGCTTAAATCAACACTATCAGTAATGCCAAAATATTGAAACGGACAGAGTAATTTTCTATTCATTGCTTCAGGTAATCTAATTTCTGCTGCAATTTTATTATCAAAATCCTCTAAAATATCTCCACCATCCATTCTTTCAGGGGTTGCTGTGAGCCCAAGAAGTATTTTTGGCTTAAAATAATTAAGAATTGCTCTATAGCTATTCGCAGTTTGATGATGGCATTCATCAATAATTATATAATCATAAAATTCAGGTGATAAATTATATTTTTTAAATTGATTATTTACAGATTGCACAGAGGCGAATACAATTTCAAAATTATCAGGCACAACACCATCAACCCATAATTCTCCTATATTATTATTTTTCAAAACTCCTTGAAAAGTAGAAAGTGATTTTTGAATTATTTCTTTTCTATGTGCTAAAAATAAAAGTTTTGCAGATTTATTATTTTGCCTAAAATTTTTATAGTCGAATGCAGAAATTACAGTTTTACCAGTTCCAGTTGCTGCAACAATCAGGTTTCTAAATCTATTATGCACTGTTCTCTCTACCTCCAGTTTTTCCAATACCTCATTTTGATACGGAAAAGGTTTAATATCAAATAAAGTTGTAAAATTTTCGTAAGGTTTACTGAATTTACTTTGCTTTAATGCATTTTGAAGCTTTTCTTTATGAATAGAATCATCAAATAATTCAAAATCTTCACTTTGCCAATAAGCATCAAAAGTTTTTTGAAACTTATCAATTATATGTTTTACTTCTTTAGTGGTAACTTTCAAATTCCATTCTAAACCATCAGTTAATGCTGACCTTGAAAAATTTGAAGAACCAATATAAGCAGTATGAAATCCTGTATTCCTGTAAAACAAATAAGCTTTTGCGTGTAATCTTTCATTTGATGTGTTATAAGATATTTTAACTTCAGTATTTGGCAACTTTGAAAGCAATTGAATAGCCTTGTAATCTGTTGCTCCAATATATGTTGTTGTAATTACTTTAAGTTTTCCACCACGTTCTGTGAATTGCCTTAACTCTTTTTCAAGGATTATAATTCCTTTAAATTTTATAAAAGAGACTAATAAGTTTATTTCATTTGATGAAAGTATCTCTTTTTTAAGTTCACTTTCTAAAGATAATCCTGCATTTCCTCCAGTAAATAATTCACTTTGCGTTAATCTTGTGTATGGTGTTATTTCTTTTAAGTGAAGGTCTAAATTAGTGAAATGGGAATCAGTTTTTGCAAAGACTGCTTTTAAAACTTCCCCTTGAATATCAACTAAATCTTCGTCAAATTCTTGTTTATCAAGTTCTTCTTTTAATAATTTTATTATTTTATTCGCTATTTTAATTTGTTCTTCTACTTTATTTTTTCCTAAAATATTAAAGGCTTGTTTTATAGAGTTTGCCAAATGTTTTGATAATACACTTGAAGCTTCTTCTTTATCAATTCTATTTTTCTTTAAATAAAATTTTTCATTATCTATAGATTTCAATTTTTCAGATACAAGCTGGGTAATTAATTCTTCGTAAATTCCTTGATTCATATTGATAATAATTCTATTAATATTGGTAAATCAGCTTCTGCCCAGTCTAAATCGTTTAATTTATCTTTCTTATCTAAAATATAATTAGCATGTTCTTTTAAATTTAATTCTCCAGATAAATATTTAGCAGTAAAAGGAATTAATCTAATTATAAAATCAGAATAATGATGCACAACTGTTGTTAATTTTTCTTTTACTTCAATTTTTATATTTAGTTCTTCAAAAATTTCTCTTTTAACACAATCTACTTCAGTTTCTCCAAACTCAATTTTTCCCCCAGGAAATTCCCATTTTAAAGGAAGCTTCATTTTTTCACTTCTCTGAACAGCTAAAATTTTATCTTCAAAATAAATGATTGCACAAGCTACTGAAATTATTTTCATAAATTTTTTACTTTTAACCTCATCAAAACAAAACACAAACAGGTTTCGAAGCAAAAACTTCATCTACAAAACTCAACTTTCCTGTTTTAGCATCTCTTTTAAAAGAAACTATGTTATTTGTATCCTGATTGGCAACTAGCAAAAACTCATCATCTGGAGATAAAGAAAAATTACGTGGATGTTTTCCTTTCACATCTTGAAAACCAACCAATTTTAAACTTCCATTTTCTGGGTTTACTTTATAAATAACAATCGATTCATGTCCGCGATTGGAAGCATACACAAATTGGCCATCTTTAGAAATATGAATGTCTGCTGCTTTGCTATATTTTTTAAAATCTTTTGGCAACATTGCAATTGAGGAATCTATAAAATAAGTATTCTCTTTTTCTTTGACTACAGACACTGTATTGTTCAACTCGTTTACAATATACATCCATTTATTATTTGGGTGAAATGTAAAATGTCTTGGACCTGAACCCACATTCATGTTTAGCATTTTTTGATTGGTAAACGTTAGTTCTTTTTGTTGTTCATTAAAAGTGGAAAACCATAATTGATTTGTGCCTAAATCAGCAGCTATAATTTCGTTTTTTGTAGGGTGGAATTTTGCAAAATGTGCATGTGGTTTTTGTTGATTCTCATTAATTTGATTGCCAACATGTTGCTGAACAGCCAATAAATTTGTCAATCCATTTTGATCATCAACTTGTAAAAAACCAACATTTCCACCTGAATAATTAGCAACCAAAACTTGGTTTTTGTCATTTACAGAAACAAAACAAGGATGTGCGCCTCCAGATTTCGATTTGCTTACAAATACCAAACTATCTTTTTCTATTCTAAAAGAATTTACAAAACCTGTTCCGTTTTCGTCGGTTTCATCTACAGCCAAAAGCGTTTTATTATCTTTGGTTTTTGCTAAATAAGAAGGGTTGTTTGTTTTTGCAACCAAACCAATTTGTTTTAATGTTCCTTCAGCATCGAGTTGATATTTATAAATACCTTCACTTTCTCCATCTGTATAAGTACCCACATAAAAATTAGAGATATTTTTCTCTTTTACTTTAGACTTAGAGCAACTAAAAAATACTGTAATTACAATGAATAGTGCCATTTTTTTCATCCTTAATAAATTTTAAAAACGGGTAAACGTAAATGTGCTTTTTCATAATTTGGAGAGTTTTTATAGATAAAATCTAACTGCGCTCTTGGATTTTTATTAAAATCTTCATCTGTGCTTAATTTCTCTTCGAATTCTTTTTTGAGTGCTAAATTTTCAGTCAATAATTTTTCGGCAACATCTTCAAAAACATAGGCAGAATAGCCTTCTTTTTGTTGCAAAATGGTATCGAAAAAATTCCAGTTAAAAAAAGAATCTGTGGCTTCTGCTTCCAACGTTTCTAACAAATAACGAACTCCATTTTGATTTGTTGGAATATACAAATCACCCTTTTTAAAGTTGATATCTTCTATTGATGCTAAAATTGAAGTATTATAATGCAAATAATGCCCTTCATAAGCCGAATTTCTGGTCTCATAATCTTTGATATGATTTACGGTTACTGAAATTATTGTGTCTTTTTCGAGTTTGGTATATTCAATTTTATTGTTATTTAATCTTTCTACAATATCGTGCCAACCTTTGGGTAAAATGTATGCTTTTGGAATGGTAATTTCTTTGGTTGCTGTAAACTCATCATAATAATTCACCTCTTTTTCAAATGGTTTATTTTTATTGTAAAACAAACGTTGTCCATTGGTTACTTTGCTAGGAATCATTTCAGCTTCATAGCCTTTAAAATTTAAAGTTCTGTAGTTTTCTTTATCAACTGTAAACTGAATTGGATATTTTTTCTTTGCTAAAATTTTATCGGTTGCATTTGTACGTAATTCTTTTATCTTTTTTGAATTTTTCTCTGCAAAATCAAACGTAGAAAACAACAACTCATAGGTTTGTTCTACTCTAATTTTATAGGGTTTTAACATGTGAGTTTCTACCATTAAACCTAAAGTATTAAACAGTGTTGTATAGCCTGTAGAATATCTTGGAGAATCGAAAAATTGCGAAAAACCAGCTTCTGGTGTGTTGCCCCAAACATTTACATAAGGAGTAATGATAATGCTTTTTTTTTGTAAAGAGGCTTCAATTTGAGGACGCATTTCGTTTTGCAAAAAAGCTCCTAAACTACCCCCTAATTTGTTATGTTGTGTAAATAAATGCGTCAGTGCATATTGATAATCTGCGCCATTACTCACATGATTATCAATAAAAACATCAGGATTTACAGTATGAAAAATTTCTGCAAAAGCTGCTGCATTTTTGGTGTCTTGTTTGATAAAATCTCTGTTTAAATCATAATTTCTAGCATTTCCTCTAAAACCATATTCCAAAGGACCATTTTGATTGGCTCTTGTGCTTGAATTTCGGTTTAAAGAACCACCAATATTATACACAGGAATTACACAAATAATCGAATTTTGGTAGGCTGCTCTTATAGAATCGTTTTGAACAAGATCTCTCATCAACATCATGGAAGCATCAATTCCATCCGATTCTCCTGGATGAATTCCGTTATTAATTAAAATTCTGTTTTTAGGTGATTTTTTAATTTCATCAACATTATAAACTCCTTCTCTATTATACACCACTAAATGCAAAGGTTCACCAGAATCTGTTTGTCCAAAAGAAAATAATGAAATTTGAGAATATTCTTCTGATAATTTTTTATAATAGTCAATGACAGCTTTGTATTCTGGAGTTTCTGTTCCTTTGGATGTTTCAAAAAGTGTGGTGAAATCCGTTTTTTCTTTGGATGATTTGTTGCAGGAAATTATGAATATAAAAGTAAATAATAAAAGTATCTTTTTCATGTTAATGTTGGTTGATGATTGTGATTTTTATGTTAGTGCTAAAATTAAATCTTTTAGAATTATGGGATTTCTCCCAAAAGGTCGAAATGACAAAACTGTACGCAAACTGATTGCTTTATATACTATTTTACACGAACACTTTTAGGAACTAATTTTGTATAATCGCCATTATTTCGAATCACATCTCTTACTATGGATGATGAAATATAGGACGTTTTTGCAGCCGTTAGTAAAAACACAGTTTCTATAGGTGCCAAATCTCTATTGGTGTGTGCAATTGCTTTTTCGAACTCAAAATCTGCTGGATTTCTTAAACCTCTTAAAATAAAATCGACATTATTTTTTTGGCAAAAATCGACTGTTAAACCTTTATAAGTAACTACTTTTATATTGGGTAGATCTTTAAAACAATCTTCAATAAATTTTTTACGTTCTTCTAAAGAAAACATATATTTTTTATCAGCATTAATTCCGATGGCAATAATTAATTCATCAAAAAGATTTGCACCTCTTTTTATTACATCAAAATGTCCTGAAGTGATTGGATCAAAAGATCCAGGGAAAATTGCTTTTTTCATATTTTTTTTGTTTTTCAGCCACGAATTCACGAATTATTCTATTGTATTCAATTGTTTATGCCAAACCTCAAAGGTTTTGAAAACCTTTGAGATTTTATAAGTTATAGATTTACAAACTATTAATAACTATAAAAAAAATTAGCATCAAGTATATCAAATAGTTTATCTAATCAAATTAAGTTAGTAAAACTTCAGCAGGTATTTTTAAATTCTTGTACAAAGATTTTATCATTCTTAAAGAGAGCCCTCTTTTTCTATTCAAAACCTCACTAACTTTACTTTGGCTTCCTAAATATTTTACCATATCAGCATTTGTAATTCCCATTTGTTCCATTCTAAATTTAATAGCATCAATAGGATCTGGAGGCGCAATTGGATAATTCTTTATTTCATAAACCTCTACTAATGTGATTAATAAATCTAGCTCATCACCTTTTGCTGTATCTTTTTTAGCGCCCCAAAGTGTATCAATTCTTTTTAGTGCTTGTAAATAATCTTGTTCATTTTTTACGGGCTTTACATTCATATTAAATGGTTTTTACATTAATTTTATCATACTGTTTATGAGTTCCTATAAATCGAACATACATTACTTGAAATTCATAATCTATTGCAACTACTAATCTGTAATCGTTTCCTTTTATATTAAAAACGACTCTTCCTTCCCCAACAATACTGGCGTTTTTAAATTGTTTCTTTAACTCATTAGAATTTTTCCAATCTGCCGATTTTGCATCATGATACCAAGATCTCAAGGCTGGTTCTGCATCTAAATAAATAGGTTTTTCGTAAAAATCTCTTAAAGTTCTAAATGCAATTATTCTCATTATATAAAGGTAATACTTTTAAATAAAAAATCCCAAAAAGGGATGTTTTATTTATTTGATTTTAAGCTGTAAGAAAAACACGAATTAAACAAAACGTGCTGTTTTCTTCAATCTTCAAACTCTTTTTCCCCTTTTCTATATTCTATTTTCTTTACTCTATAAGCTCATTACCTCTTCAAAAATGCAGACTCAATAGCATTTTCAAATAATTCATACAAACTTATTCCAGCAACTTTTGCTTGTTGAGGCAAAATACTTTGCAACGTCATTCCTGGAACTGTGTTAATTTCTAAAAAATGAGGTTCTCCATTTACGAAAATATATTCTGCTCTCGAAAAACCACGCATATTTAAAGCTTTATAAACTTTTTTAGCCACTTCTTCTACCTTTTTTTGTTCTTCGGATGAAATTCTGGCTGGTGTAATTTCTTGTGATTTTCCTTCATATTTTGCTTCATAATCAAAGAAATCATTTTCTGAAACGATTTCTGTAATTGGCAGTACTTTTATTTCACCTTTATATTGAATAACGCCTACAGAAACTTCTGTTCCGTTTAAAAAAGATTCAATTAAAATAGATGAATCTTCTTTATAAGCTGTTTCAATTCCTTTTAAAACCTCTTCCTTGTTATAAGCTTTGGAAATTCCGTAGCTAGAACCTGCATTATTTGGTTTTATAAAACAAGGCAAACCAACTCTAGCAATAATTTCATCAGCATTTATAACATCGCCTTTATTTAAATAGACAGAAATTGCAGTTTTAATGCCATATTCTTTTACAACACTTAACGTATCTCTTTTATTAAAAGTTAACGCCATTTGATAAAAAGGCGCAGAAGTATGTGGAATATTTAACAACTCTAAATAACTTAAAATCATTCCATTTTCTCCAGGTGTTCCATGAATTGCGTTAAAAACACAATCAAAAGTGGTATTTGTAATTCCTTTTAAAAAAGAAAAATTATTTTTATTGATTTCATATTCTACATCATTATCATCTAAAACCACCCATTTTTCTTTTAGAATATGGACTCTATAAGGAGTATAATTTTCCCTATCTAAATGGTTGTACACAACATTTCCACTTTTTAAAGAAATGTTAACTTCAGAAGAATAGCCGCCCATAATTATGCCAATATTTTTTTTCATCAATCTAATTTATACAAACAAATTTATCAAAATATAAATAGAAACTGCAACGTTTAGTTTTTATATATTTGTGCATCAAACAAAAAACATTCTATGAGTATTCTTCAGTTTTTAAAAAGCAAGTCGTTTTTTAAACAAATTGCCTTTGCAATTGTAGGTTTTGTCATCTTATTTTTCATCTTAAAATTTTGGTTAAACGCAACCACAAATCACGATCAAAAGATTCAAGTTCCTGATTTACATAAGTTAACCATTAGCGAAGCTCAAAGAAAACTAACCGAATTAAATTTAGATTTTAAAGTAATTGATAGCGCAAGTTACAATCCTGATTATCCCAAAAAATCTGTAATTGAACAAAGCCCAGAAGGTGGCGAATTTGTAAAAGAAAAGCGTAAAATTTACTTGACTTTAAATCCATCAAAATACAGAGATATTACCATTCCTGATTTAAATGGACGCACAAAAAGGCAAGCAGAGTCCGAATTACAAGCCATTGGTTTTATTGTTGGCACAAATTACACCTATGTTAGAGATATTGGAAAAGATGTTGTGAGAGGTTTACGACACAAAGGAAAAATTGTAAATCCAAATGATAAATTACCAAAAAACTCTATTATTGAATTGGTTTTGGGTGATGGGAAAAGGTAATTTAGTTTTTAGTTTTTAGTTTTTAGTTTTTAGTTTTTAGTTTTTAGTTTTTAGTTTTTAGTTTTTAAAATTAAAAAATTAGTGCAAATAAATTGTAATTCAATAATACTTATTTATTGAATTATAATTTTCAACTTAAAAAAATGCAAGAAAATAGTTCTCAAGATACAGATAGTGACGATTTATATGAACATTATAGATTTACGGCTAGTGAAGGGCAAGAACCTTTAAGAGTTGATAAATTTTTGATGAATTTTATCGAAAACGCTACCAGAAACAAAGTGCAACAAGCTGCAAAAGCTGGTAATGTTTTGGTCAATGATATTGCTGTAAAATCGAATCATAAAGTAAAACCAAAAGATGTTGTAAGAGTTGTTTTGGCTTATCCACCAGCAGAAAATTTATTGGTTGCTGAAGATATTCCTTTAGATATTATTTTTGAAGATGATACTGTAATTGTTGTAAATAAACCAGCAGGAATGGTGGTACATCCAGGTCATGGAAATTATTCTGGAACGTTGGTAAATGGTTTAATTCATCATATTGAAAACTTGCCAACAAACTCTAATGAAAGACCAGGTTTAGTGCACAGAATTGATAAAGATACAAGTGGATTATTGGTGGTTGCAAAAACCGAATTTGCAATGGCAAATTTATCGCGTCAATTTTTTGACAGAACTACAGAACGTTTATATTATGCTTTGGTTTGGGGAAATATCGAAGAAGATGAAGGTACAATTGAAGGCAATATTGGCAGAAGTTTAAAAAATAGATTGCAAATGGCTGTTTTTTCTGATGGCGATTTTGGCAAACACGCAGTTACGCATTTTAAAGTTTTAGAACGTTTAACCTACGTAACTTTGGTTCAGTGCAAATTAGAAACTGGTAGAACGCATCAAATTAGAGCGCACTTTAAACATATTGGTCACACTCTTTTTAATGACGAACGTTATGGAGGAGATGCCATTTTAAAAGGAACAACGTTTACCAAATATAAACAATTTGTTCAAAACTGCTTTAAGGTTTTACCAAGACAAGCTTTGCACGCAAAAACATTAGGTTTTACGCACCCAAAAACTGGCGAATTTATGCAGTTTAATTCTGATGTTCCTGCTGATATGGTTGAGTGTTTAGAAAAATGGAGAACGTATTCTGAGCATTCAAAAGATGTGGAAATTGAATAGGTTTTAATGAAATTATAGGGAAATTTATTTTCTATAAAATAGTTTTCTAAAAATTTAATACAATTACAAATTTATTACTAATGGCAATTCAGGTCTTAAATCATAAGATTTTCCTTGAATATTATGATCAAAATAAAGTTCCATTAAATGTTCTTTACCCTTTTTAACGATTATATTTTTAATTCCGTTAACAGCTTTAATTGTTTCTGTTTTTACATCTAAATCATTTGATGTAATTATAATATCAGTAATTTTTTTTGCTCCATTTTTATGCTTGTAAAATTCTCTCCAAATGGCATATTCGTCTGGAATATTTTTTAAGTCTGCTAATGTTTCGAATCTTTGCCATTCAATTTCTGGATAAACCACAAAAACCGAAGGTTCTTTAAGATTTTTTTTAGAATTTTTAGCAGCATATATATTTGCATTTTCCTCCATCCAATCTTGATGATAACTCACTTTTTTAAACGGTATTTTTTCTATATTGTACTCTTTTACTTTTAATGCAATACCAAAAGGAGATGCTCCGTTTTTATCAAAATTTGCTCTTTCAACAAAATCTAAATCTTTATGTATACTGTTATTTTTATCAAATTCGTTTTGGTTGTAAACAAAAATTAATTCGAGATAACCATTTAGAAAATAGAAATATCTTCCTGTTGTACCTTGTCCTTTATGAATTTGAGAGAGTGAATCTGGCACAGCAGTAAAACCAATATTAGTTAATAGTTCTTTTGCTTTTTTTGGGTTTTTAACCCAAATATTAAAATGGTCTACCATTAAATCAGTTAAAACATTTTCAGTTATTTCATTAGTATCTTTTTTATTGTTTTTACTATTACAAGACGATAAATTGAATACTAAAATTAAAATAACAATGCAATTTCTGGTATTAGTTTTGAAGGTTTGATTAACTGTTTTCAAAAATTTATTTTTATTCATATTCTAATAATTATTGGCAAATTTTGATTTAGAAATTCTGTAATCATTCTAAAATATTTTTTTTACTATTTTCCCCATTTTAAAGCTGTAAAAAAGATCATCAATAAAATAATTACTTCAATAGTTGCACAAATAATAAAATGAGGCAGCAAACTACCTCCACCAATTACAAATACAATCATTAAAATTGCAACTACCATATTTAATCTTCTATTTAGTTCAACATCTAAAATTTTTGACAAATAAATTAAAAGAATTGGCATATTTATTATGATAGCTGCTACTGCCATTGTTGAAGTTACTTCGCCAATAATATCATTTAAAGTATTTTTATTTACCAATTCTACAAATATAGATAATACATCTGCAAGTATAAGATTGAGTGTAAAAACAATCCATAAAGTAGACAATTTTGTTTTTGTTTCCATAGCAATTCTTTTAGAAATTATAACCAAAATGAAGACCTGGTTCACCTATAAAAAACTTTGAATATTGGTCATCTATGGTTTTAAAAGCAACTGGCATTTTTGTATGATAAGGTCTATGTGTTATTGCAATAGAGGGTTCTATAAAAAATTTACCTTTAAAAAGTTTTATATGATAACCCAATCTATAGCTATTAAAAATTTGAAAACCATCATCAAATTTAGTTCCTTCTTCATTAAAAAAATTTTGCCAAGCACTCATAACATGAATACCTGCATATAATCCTCTCCATAAAAACCGTTGATAAACTAGTGCAAAACCTTTTTCTCTAATATAACCAGGAAACTCAGTTTCTGGAGCTTCTTTTAATGATCCATAAGGTATGCCTAAAGACCAAGCATATTTCCAAGTTTTAAGCTCAATAGATACTACATCTTTCCCTGTTAAACGATACCCTAAATTAAGTTGCACAAAATCTGGTGTATTTATTTTAGAAAAGTTACCCAACATCGCAAAAGTACTCCCTACAAAACATTTTGCGTAAGTAGTATCAGATTTTTGGTATTGAGCTTGTAATTGAAAAAAACTTGAATGGATAAGAACGAGGACTAAAAAAAGTTTTTTATTTCGCATTTAATTATATTTATAATTTTATGCAAAAATAATTGCAGTACTTATAAATATTCGTTCACTTAAGTTCATAAATAAAAGCCAAAGAAATATTATTTTGTTTTATTTAAAAGTCTTTTTCTGATTCTACTTAAAGATTGTGGAGTAAGCCCAAGATAACTGGCTATTTGATATTGTGGAACTCTTTGCAGTAAATCTGGTCTGTTTTTTGTTAAATGTAAATATCTATCTTCAGGACTTGCTATTTTATAATTTAAGAATAATTCTTGCTGTTTCGCCATAATTACCTCACCAATAATTCTGCAAATTGATTGAAATTGTGGATATTTTGCAAGCATTGCCTCTTCAAATTCTTTAGAACCTGCATTTACAATGCTTTCTTCTATACATTCTAAAAATTGTTCTGTTGGTAAATTTTTACCATAATTTTTAGGCATAATAGGTTGCCCTTCTGTATAGATCTCTAACGTTTTTTCTTCACCATTTACAATTAAAAAGCTTCTGATACAGCCTTTTAAAACTAAAAAACTTTCGTTTGAAATACTATTTTCATCTAAAATTAAAGTTCCTTTTTTGTAAGTTCTAATATTTGAACTTTCTATAACTATTTCTTCTAATTCTTTTGATAAAACTGTATGATTTAAAATATATTTAACTAGCTCGTTTTTCATTTTAAAATAGTTTGAGATATCGATTGAAATTTATCGAATTTTGAAGTTCAAAAAATTATTTTTTACACTTATTTTACCTTACAAACTTATCTTTTTTGTAGCTTTCCAACAAATAAAACCAATCTTTAAAATATGTTTTTTATTCGTAGAACATCCAAGCAACTAAATTTTCTTTATTGATGATGGACTAACACAAAAAGTTTATTCATTGTAAATATTTAGAATTAGTGGATGCTTTTATTTTTTTTGAGATTCTATTACTTATATACGGATGTTGTAAGCCGTTTTTTTTATTCCATCTCTTTTACGACTTGTTCAATCGTTTTATTTTTTTCAACAATTGTCATTTCTCCAGAATCACAATAAAATAATATTGGTCCAATAGTTTTCTCAAGTTCAAATAATACACTTAATATAGTTTCCCATTTTCCATATGGAAATGAAATAATATCGGTAATTAATTCATCTTTTGACTTTATATTATCAACGCTGATAATTGTGTCATATTTTTCAGTTTCTTTTATTTCACAAAACCAACCTTCTCCTTTTTGAAAATTTTCATTTTTTTCATTCGTAATTTTTAGCCCAACGTTAATTATTGCTTTTTTTATTTCAAGTACTGTTGGGTATAAATAATCATTCTTCTTATTCAAATCAATTTTCAATCCAGAGATAAACGATTCCATATTCGGGTCATTTTTTTCATCGTAAAGTTTCCTTATTGGAATTGTATAAATATTATTTCCCATTTCAGTTTTTTAATGGCTTACAACTAGTTATATCGTAACTTTCATTACTCTTATCCCGTAAACTTAACAGGATATGATAATTTTTGAGTTACTGTTATTCTGTAAATATAATTAATTTATAACAGCATCTGAAAGTCTTTGATAACCAAACTCATCAACTCAAAAAAACCTAAAAAATTCTTGTAACAACTTTTGCGTTTTCAGCATCCGAATTTATATTGATATAAAAATCAACAACACCTAAAACAAGTTCTTCTTCAGTAATTACCTCCACTTTCCACTCACCTGCTCTCACGTTATTTTTATAGGTAAAACCTCTAAAACCTGTGTCTCTACCTCCAATAATTTCGTAACCAATTTTATCGACTGTTTGCCATTCATCTAAGCTTTCATCAAACCATTTCCATCTGTGATAAATTTTCTTTTTTAAATCTGTTGGTGCAAAAACCGATGTAAACACAAATACAGGTTTGTTCGTTTGTTTATTAAATTCTGCTTTGTGATCTCTCCAAAATAAATACCATTCATCAACTTCATAAGTAACTCTGTAAACTGAACCTTTTTTCTCAATATTATACGCAACTAAACCTTTATCTAAAGCTAATGGAACTGGTGGAATCAACTTTAAAAAGTACAATGTGTTTATCAATATATAAATTGAAATAATCATACTCAACATTTTCCATTTCACAATTTCGGTTTGTGCAGAAATGCTAGATTTATAAATAAGTATAATTAAAAACAACGTTGATGCTAAACTCAATACTCCAGAAGCTAAAAAAATAACAGTGTTCATTTTTTTTAGAATTACTGGTAAAAAGAAGCTTAAAAAGATAAAGTTTACAAAAAAGTAAAATCCGAATTGTAAGTATTTATTAGAGATTCTTTTTCGTAAAAATTCGTTTGCGATAAAAAGTAATATTAATATAACAAAAAAAGTAGCCGTTTTTGAAAGTGATACACTTCTTGAAAAATAAATAACATAAGCGCTTGATAATCCTCCTAAAAAAAACTGAATGGCTAGTGGTAAATAATGCCCATATTTTTGGACTAACTTATTCTCCCATTTTTCTGATCCTACTAAATTAAATAGATAAATACTAATGGTGAGCAACGTCATATAAGTGCATAACATTACAACATCATACAACCTATCAATTCTACCTAATGTGAGAGAATCCCAAGTAAAACCAGCAATAAAAAATACAAGTGGTGCGTATTTTTGATGTTTTAAAATATACTGATGAAATTTAGTTTCTTTATATTTTATCAATATTTTGTTCATGATTATACTTATAATGTATCAAACAGCTTATAAATTATTTCAATACAAATATCAACAGAAAACAAGTTGATAATTTAAAATCAATTGTGATCATTTGTATCTTTACAACTATAAATGTACTATAATATCTTTAATAAAATTCAAAAATGAAAATCATTATATCTCCAGCAAAATCTTTAGATTTTGAAAGTAAAGTTCCAACAAGTTTGCATACACAGCCTCGATTTTTAGAGCAATCTGAAAAACTGAATAAAAAACTTAAAACACTTTCTAAAAATAAATTATCGGATTTAATGAAGATTTCTGATGATTTGGCTGCTTTGAATTACGAACGCAACCAAACTTGGGAAACTCCTTTTACCAAAAGAAACTCAAAACAAGCAATTTATGCTTTTACTGGCGCTGTTTTTCAGGGAATTGACGTCAACTCTTTATCCGAAGAAAAAATACCTTTATTGCAAGAAAATTTAAGAATTTTATCAGGCTTATATGGCTTGCTAAAACCTTTAGATTTAATTCAGCCTTATAGATTAGAAATGGGAACACGTTTAAAAGTGGGTACAAAAGATAACTTATATAAATTTTGGTATGATGCTGTTGCCAAGGCTTTAAATGATGAATTAGCAGATGACGAGTTATTAGTGAATTTAGCAAGCACGGAATATTTTAAAGTGATTCCAAAAAAAGTTTTAAAGGTTGATATGATAACACCTGTTTTTAAGGATTTTAAAAACGGAGAATATAAAACCATTATGACTTACGCAAAAATGGCACGTGGTTATATGGTTCGTTATATAATTGATAACAATGCAAAAACTATTGAAGATTTAAAAGGTTTTAATGTTGAAAATTATCGTTTTTCTGAAGAATTATCTAAAGGAAACGAATTGGTTTTTACGAGGTAAAAAAAGTTTGCAGTTGGCAGCATGCAGTTATCAACTGTTAACTGCTAGTGCTAACTGCCAACTGAATACTGCCAACTGAATACTGAATTTAACAATCTACCATTCTTACAGTAACTGCTAAACCACCTTCAGAAGTTTCTTTGTAATTTTTATTCATGTCTTTTGCAGTTTCCCACATCGTATCAATTACTTTATCTAAATGTACTAAAGCTTCTTTTGGATTTGTTTCTAAAGCGATTTCTGCTGCATGAATTGCCTTAATTGCACCCATAGAATTTCTTTCTATACAAGGTATTTGCACCAATCCTCCAATAGGATCGCAGGTTAAACCTAAATGATGTTCCATCGCAATTTCTGCTGCTGATAAACATTGAGCAGGTGTTCCACCCAACAACTCTGTTAAAGCTGCTGCTGCCATTGCTGATGAAACTCCGATTTCTGCTTGACAACCACCCATTGCTGCAGAAATTGTTGCATTTTTCTTGAAAATACTGCCAATTTCTCCAGCAACTAATAAGAATTTTTTAATGTGATTAAAATCCGCTTCATGATTTTCTATCACCAAATAATACATTAAAACAGCAGGAATTACGCCAGCACTTCCATTAGTTGGTGCAGTTACAACTCTGCCTAAAGCTGCATTTACTTCGTTTACAGAAAGTGCAAAACAGCTTACCCATTTTAAAATTTCTCTAAATTT
>Ga0115565_10001298_pt1 | contig 20811 bp, 19 predicted proteins | sample COGITO_mtgs_1105_FD_87199 | JGI IMG/M metagenome (GOLD analysis project Ga0115565, IMG submission 87199) | Pelagic marine microbial communities from North Sea - COGITO_mtgs_110530 | ecosystem: Environmental > Aquatic > Marine > Epipelagic | place: Germany:Helgoland, sampling site Kabeltonne... | reverse complement strand
TACAAAGAGGGGTAGGGGGTAGAAGAGGGGTAGAAGAGGGGTAGAAGAGGGGTAGAGGGGTTACACCAGTACCGGTACCTGTGTCATGCGGTACATACGCAAAGGTATCGGACAAGGAGTTTTTTTGTTATAACTCGTTCAGGTTTCGGAGCACAAAAGTGTGAGCCAACCTTTCAAGGATGTGGCATTCCACGGAACGGGCTAGGCAGCTCTCCTCTACGGAGGAGGAGGTGGTAACGAAAGAAGAGAAAAAGATTCAGGCTCAAACGTCAGACGACGACACCCCTCTTCCAAAACAGGAAATAGAGAGGGATGACGTGGAGGAGGAACCCGATGGAACAGAGAAAGATGAAAGAAAGAAAGAGGAAGATGACGAATAAGTCAAATTTGAAACGAGCAGAAACAAACAACAAGAATGCACATGTCGCTCCTACCCGCTCCAACGAAGGAGCAAGAGGAGTGCCTTTCTTTTTGGAGGGAGGGGAAGAGCCAGGTGTGCAGGGCATGCGCAGGGGCAGGGAAAACAACCCTCCTCCTCCACGCAGCATCGTCCAGGGAAGGGACGTACATACTGACGTACAACAGGTCCCTCTGCAACTCCGTGCAGCAGATGCTGGACGCCATGGAGATTCAGTCCAGGTGCTTCACCTTCCACGGACTCGCCAGCCACGTGTTCGAGAACGTCTGCTACGACGACTCCGTACTCGAGTCTGAGGTGGAGAAGGCGGAGAAGGCGGAGAAGGCGGAGGAGGAGTGTTCGAGACCGGCTTGCCCACCTTCCGTCTGCGTGGACGAGGCGCAGGACCTGAGGCCGATCCACGTGAGACTTCTGAAGCTCCTCTTCCCTACAGTCCCCGTCTGGATCGTTGTGGGGGACGAGAGGCAGCTCCTCTACACGTTCATGGACCCTCCTGCGGACGTTTCTTACATGAGAGACCCTCCCTTCGGTCCTGAAGGTTTGGAGTGGGAGAGGACGAACATGACCCTCTCCCACAGGCTGACGAAGCAGAACTGCGACCTCGCAAACCACCTCCTCCTGTCGGACGAACTCTCCTCTCAGCTTCCTCCACTCAGACAGAAAGAGGGGACGGTCGGACCTCTCCCCCTTCTCCTCACGTGCTCCCCCTACTCCTGGGGAGAGACGGTCCACTCCCTGCTGAAGGAGGAAGAGGACCCATCCTCCGTCCTCCTCCTCGTACGGTCCACGAAAGCGACGCAGTCCGTGTCGGACATGGTCAACCACCTCTCCTCGAAAGGGATTCCGATCTACGTCCACGGACAAGAAGGTGGGGTTCCGAAGTGCAGCCACGGGAAGATGGTGGTGTGCACGATGCACGCTGCGAAGGGGCTACAGGCAGAGACAGTGATCGTGGCGGGCGTGTCCTCTGAGACGGAGGGGAACCCTCTCCACGTTGCGGTGACGAGGGCGAAGAGGAGGCTCGTTCTCCTGCAGGAGGCGAGAAGGCCGAGAGAGGACCTGATGGAGGCGTACCGATCAGGAATCGTGGAGGGAGATAAGAAGACGGAGGAGAGGTCTAAGAAGCCTTGCACCGTCCCGCAGATGCATTACTCATCACCTCGGTTCAAAGACCTTACATACTGGAGTCCTTCAAAAGTATTTACAATTCAGAGGGACGTGCTCTTCGATCCTGCGGAGAGCACTAGTACTAGTACCGAGCTGACCATACACAGGGGAGAGAAAGTGGAGGACGTCACCGACATCCTCCTGACGTCCATTCTGTTCTACCTCGAGACGAAGGAGTCTCCCGGAAAGCCACCTCAGCGTGTGAGGGACATGCTCTACCCCACCGTCTGCTCCACGTACGAGGAGAGGACACGCATGCTCCTCTCCGGGGATAGGACGAGGACCGTCCTCAGAGGAAGGTCCCATCTGCTGCCGGAGAGAGGGTGGTCTTCCCTTCGATCCGCAGACTGCTCCACGCCAAAAGGATGCGTCACCGCCTCTGTGATCGCACACGCCTTCAACGGATTTCACAACCGGATCTACTCCCTCCTCCCTGTCGAAGAATGGCTGGACGAGTCCCTCTTCCTGAGAATGGCAAAGAAGGCATCCTCTCTCGAGCTGGAAGGTGCTCTCTTCGATGCGCTTGTCGTCCTCTCCTCGGAATGCGTGTGCAGGGTCCCGATCCTCACGAAGGAGGAGGAGTGCGTCTTCCTGACGTGCGAGTCGAGCACGGCAGGTGCGAGGGAGTGCCTTCCCGCATGCGTACTGGAAGGGTCCGGCTCCATGATCGTGAACGTGAAGACGGGACTCATTGAGAGGTGCAGCGCGGGAGAAGAGGAGAAGGAGTCTCTCCTTCGTCTGGCCTGCTCCTCTTCTTAGCCGCTGTGACGTAGTACGGGACGTACACGCCTTGAAGGGGTAGGATGGCGACCTTGCTAGGAAAGGACTTCACAGCCTCTTCTGCAGTCCATCTCTCCTCGACGTCGCAGAGGCAAGACTTAAGGGCGGGCTTGATCCACTGGGGGACGGTCATGAGGAGCGCATCCATCTCGGAGGGGTGAGAGATCGCCCTGTGCACCTTGAGGAAGACCTCCGACTCCTGGCTGGCTCGGAAGGGGCACCTCCCGCTGTACACCTCAACGGCAACCACGGAGGCGGCCCACACGTCAAGGGCGCAAGGGTCCGTGTACTCTGGCCAGAGGAACATCTCCGGAGCCCTCCACCAAAGGCTCACCACTTCCTGGGTGTAGGACCGTCCGATCTTCACCTTGCAGAAGAGGCCGAAGTCGATCAGCTTGACGCATCCTACCTGAGAGACGCCGACGTTGGAAGGCTTCACGTCCCTGTGGCAGATCCCTCTCGAGTGCAGGTGCTCGATCGCACAGAAGAGCTGGAAGGAGATCGCGTCCTGGAGCTTGGAGGGGAGACGCTCCTTCTTCTCCCTGCGAAGGCGGAAGATAGACTCGAGCGCAACGATGTACTCCATCTCCATCACGACGAAGCCGGGGCAGGAGTAGTACGAGGAGATGGAGAACTGGTTGTGCACCTTCACGACGAAAGGGCATCCCTGCAGCTCCTTCAGGATGTCCGCCTCTAGAAGGGAGTGCCTCTCGTGAGCCAGCGTCTTCACCGCAACCACGTCGTTCCCCCTCATCCTGGCGATCACGTTTCCGCACACGCCCGTCCCGAGGATGTCCCCGTCCCTCGGCGGTGCGGGGAGGAACATTCTCCGTTCGTTTTTTCCACACTTAAAAACGTTGTGTAGGTTTTATACTGAGAATGATTATTACGGACGCGTACTTGTACGTAGCAGTGAACGGACACTGCGGTGAGGAGTGGAAGGGGGAGGACTGCTGCGTGTACGTGGCAGAGCAGGAATGCTTCTGCAAGTACATACCCGTGAAACAGGTGGAACCGGAAGGGTTCAGGTCCGGACTCCTCAAGATCGTTCGAGAGGAGCCGGACAGCTTCTTCTTCGTCCTCAACGTGAAGGACGTTCTGCACGTGATGAAGTATCCGAAGCAGCTCGCTTTGGAGAGGTTTGCGAAAGGAGAGATCGTGCCCAAAGACGCCTCGTCCTAGGCTGACCCTCGTCCTTCAAGATCGCAGCTGCGAGGGAGACGTCGTTCCACCTCCTCGCCTCCTCGCAGAAGCCCGCCCTCTGCCTGTGGAGCGGGGGAGGAGACCTCATCCTTTTTTTATGTGTCTTGTCGTAGAAAAAAAGATGCCACAGTACTGCCAGGCAGCCGAGAGGAACGGAACGCTTAGCAAGGAGTGCAGCTGTCCTTCCGGTCAGAGGCAGGTCCGATGCGAGTACAAGGACAGCACCGAACCTGGAGGGTGCGTCTGCGTCCCCAAATCTGCCACCGTCGGAGATTCGGAATCCATGCACTGCACTCAGATGAGGAAGACTAGATGAACTTTCTAGAGCTCGTTCTAGAGAGGACTCTTACGTCATCCTCACTCTCGGAGCGATGTTCATCGCCATCAGCTCCTGGAGGAGAAGTTTGGTGGCGAAGGGCATGTCCTTCTCGATGACACTCTTCGAACCGCACGCCTTGCAGACAGGGTCCGCGTTCCGGATGGACGTCTTTTTGGACCCTGGCTGGGCGAGGATTCCGCACTCCCTGCAAAGGGGAGCCTTGAACGGGTCGGAGGAGTAGAAGAGGCGCTCGGACAAGACGGATGAGGCGCCGTGAGAGATGAGGCAGTCCTTCTCCATCTCTCCAAACCGAAGCCCTCCCTCCCTCGACCGTCCTTCGAGGGGCTGGCGGGTGAGGATCTGGGTGGCTCCGCGAGAGCGGGCGTGGTACTTGTCTACGACCATGTGCTTCAGCCTCTGGTAGAAGGTGGGTGCGAGGAAGACGAGGCAAGGCATCGCCTCTCCGGTCTGGCCGTTGTAGAGAGTCCTGTTCCCGTACCTCTGCATGCCGTTTCTCTCCAGCTCGTCCGCTATGGACTCGATGGAGAGGCCTCGGAAGGGGGTACCGTCCCCTCTCTTCCCCTCCGCGCAGGCTGCCGTGCCGAGGAGGGCCTCTACGAGCTGTCCGACCGTCATCCGAGAAGGGATGGCGTGAGGATTGACGATCAGGTCTGGCCTCATCCCTGTTCTAGGGCAGAAAGGCATGTCCTCCTCGGGCAAAATGTCGCCGATCACGCCCTTCTGACCGTGACGAGAGGACACCTTGTCTCCTATGACGGGGATGCGGGTGCACCTCGTCCTCACCTTGATGGTCCTGTTCCCGTCCCTGCTCCTGCTCTGGAAGATGGAGTCGACGGTGCACGACTCGTTGTACCTGTGGATCGTGGACCTGTCCCTCTTGACGACAGGCCTGGACTCGTTCTTCTCAAGGGCCACGTCGGCGGTGCTCATGCACTTGCCTATGATGACGTCGCCGGGGTGGACGGTCGTCCCGGGAGAGACGATCCCTGACTCGTCTATCTTGGAGTAGCACCCCCTCCTCAAGCCTGCGCAGGAGGAGGTCTCCGGGTTGCAGAACTTCTCAGCGTCTGCGGATCCTGCCTTCTCCTCGTCCTTGTACGACCGGAACACTGTGGAGCGGAGAGCTCCCCTGTCGATCGCACCCTTGCTCACTATCACGGAGTCCTCCTGGTTGAAGCCAGAGTAGCAGAGGATCGCTACCATGAGGACGCAGCCAGAAGGGACGAGCTGACCTCCCAGCTTCTCCTCCGCCTTGGTGGCGACGAGGGGGCGGGACGGGTAGCAGAGCACGTGGGAGATGGTGTCCATCCGTATCATCCACCTCGTGCTGAAGACGGAGACGGCCTGCTTCCCCATGGCGGCCTGGTACGTGTTGCGAGGAGACTGGTTGTGGTCCGGGAAGACGATCAGGGAGGAGCAGACTCCGAGGATGAGGCAAGGATCGATCTCGGCGTGCGTGAAGGAGGGGGAAGAGAGTGCTTGCGAGTGGGAGACGGCGACCTTGGCGTTGGAGAGCTCCTCGTCCTTGTCCAGATACTCCACGATCCCCTCCTGGAGAAGAAGGTCCCACCTGTTCTCGTAGGGTGCGCTGCAACTGACGACCCCCTCCAGCCTGTGGAGCTCGCTTCGGACGAGGAGGGGACGGCAGAGGGAGCCAGGATCCGTCGCGACGAGGAGGGTCTTGTGCTTGACGGTGACGGACGTGTCCCTAGGGATCCAGTTCTTCCTCCTCCCCTCCCTCAGCCTCGTGGCGAGGAGGAGGGCAGAGTCGGAGTCGTCCATCACGCCTATGATCACCCCGTTGACGTGGACGGTGACTCCGTCTCTCTTCTGAGACTCTGTCGCAAGGAGGAGAGGAGTGGGGCTTGGGTCGATCACGCGGAGGATGAGCTGGCACATCGGCGTGGAGAAGGTGCCGTGCCGTATCGAGCACATGAGGGAGAGGTTCTTGACGAGCCCGCAAGACCCTCCCTCGGGCGTCTCGGAAGGGCAGATGAGTCCCCACGAGGAGGCGTGGAGGAGGCGAGGGGCCGGAGCCTGGCCCTCCCTCGCCAGAGGGGTGGAGATGCGACGCAGGTTCGACTTTGCGGAGAGGGCGGTCATCCTTGACACGACCTGAGCGACTCCGTTCTGAGCAGAGATGCCGGACTTCGTGATCCCCCAGTGTCCTGTCGCGAAGGCGTACTTCAGGCCGGACGTGATCCTCTTGTCGGCAAGAAGGTCTCCAAGCGAGACTCTGTCTATCTTCCCCGACTCGACGAGCCTCGCCTGGAGGACGCTCACCGTCTTGAGGTGGTTCCTGTACAGCTGCCTGAGCAGGAGGGAGAGGAGCGTTCCCGCCCCGTCCACCCTCTTGTTGACGTAGCTGTCCCTGTCGTCAGCGGACTCTTCTCCAGTGTGGACGAGGAGGAGTCTCCTCACCATGTGTCCTATGTAGTGCAGCTTCCTCCTGTTGCAGTTGGCGTCGTAGACGAGTCCCATGTGAGGGAGGAGCTCGTTGGAGAGGATGTGCTCCGTGTACTTCCTCCTCCTCTCTTGCGTGCTCTCCCTCGTGGCAGAGACTCCGATCAGGTCGAACATCTCTTCCGAAGTCTGTCCCTTGTTCACGTCCGAGTCGAAGACGCTCTTCAGGATGACCATCGCCTCTCCGTCGAGCCCGTGCATGTAGGTGAGAGCCTCCTCGTTGTCCGTCACTCCCAACACCTTGAAGATGCAGGGGAGGGTGAGCGTCCTCTCGAGGAAGGGGAGCTGGACCTGAATGTCGGGTAGACCCCCTCCGACGGGCCTGGTCGTGGAGAGGAGGAGGGTGGACGTGCTCCTCATCTTCAGCTCGTGGCAGGATCGTACCTCGCACGTGTACTGAAGCTTGGGGTTGTTCTTCGATGGGAATACGAAAGCGTGATTCGTCCTCAGCTTCTCTTGGGCCAAGAGGCACTTTTCGTGGCCGTTGATGATGAAGTACCCTCCCTCGTCGAACACGCACTCGTCCCTCCTCTCCGAAGGGTCGGAAAGGTAGCATGCGGAAGACTGAACCATGATCGGTATCCTGCAGAGGACGACCTCTCTGTACACCCTCCTCCACACGAGCTTCCCATCCTTGCTCACCTTGTCGTGAACAACGTCCACTGTGACGGTGGACGTGTAGGAAAGGCCACGCAGCCTTGCCGTGTGGGGAAGGATCGGCTTCTCGAACCCGTCCGCCTCCTTCACGGTTGGCCTCATCAGGCAAGGGTTGCAGAACTGGATGTGCCAGCTGAAGGATCCGTCGCTCTTCTGAGTCGTCACGTCCGAGTTCTCAGAGATGATGTGAGGGAAGGACGTGTGGACGAAATGGTTGAAGGACTCCTTCTGGTGGGATGCGAGACCGTACTTCTTGAAGTAGTCGCTGAGGCAAGCCCACACGCAGTCTTCCATGATTCGGCCTTAGGGTTAGGATGTGGGTTAGGGGGACAAAAAAAGGGGAGAGGTCTCTCACGGAAGGAGCTGGGAGCTAGCAAATTGGATCCTCGTTCCAAGAAGTAAGGTTTCAAGCAAGTTATTTTTTTTTGAACATGACGCTTGAAAGAGATCTGCGAGAAACTGTATAATTCCGTTATTGTACCGGAACAACGCAACAGCAGACGAGATACTCTCCTGTTATAAATCCAGAATCATCGCAGTTTGATTGCCTTGAATAGTTTCTGTACAAGGATGGTGGAGTGTCGATCTGCATTCTGTACGCTGTCTTGCATTCTTTGTAAGGCGTTCCCCAGGGAAAAGTACCTTCTACGTTCCCCAGAATAGCTTCCCAGTTGTTCTTGCAGTAGTTAGTACAGCTTGTTCCTCCGTTGTTGTAATATTGTTGATCAGGGTGAGTATTTCCTGGATTCCATCCATAAGTGCTACCTTCTTCGTTTTTAATAAACCCTCCATCTGTTTCGCAGCTGACAGTTGGAGTTGGTGAATAATCATAAATCTTGCAAACGTCGGAGCAGGTGAATGGAAACATATTAGCCCAGATAGGAATATTCTGGTTATTGAAGAGTTTTACATAGAATGCATCATTCTCTTCTGTTTCGCAATTACACTGCACTTGCGGTGCAAGCGCAAATTGATTGGGGTCAACTGTATACGGATTCTCCGTATTCAACACCGGATTACCTATTTCTTGTCCATAAAATTCTATTCCACTCTTAGTTGGATTCCCATTGTATTGGTCTACAGCATAGTTTGCGAATCCGTAATCTGGATCCTCTTGTTTGTCATACGATAAAGCAATAGAACATAACTTAGCATTCGTACGTGCAGGAAATCGCAAAGGGTTAGGGTTAGATGGGTTATATGAGTTGGGTATCGTATAGTTACCCAAACCATTGGAAAAGTATACCCTGTTATTTCCGTCTTTGAAAGGGGGATTGAAATTCGCACCAGTCAAGCCTGACTTACATTTATTGTTTTTGTTAAAAACTTTGTTAAAACATAGGAAATCGCACGTGAAACTGTAGTCTACAGCATCGTTACCCGTTACCTTGAACCATCTATGGTTGCAACCAACTCTGGATTCGATCAGTTCTTCACCACCACAATAGCATACACCTGACTCATATGATAGAATTTTTCTGTTTCCACGTTTCCAATTTTTAATGGTTCCGATTGGATTGCAATCTTTTGTCGCTGCAAAATAGTTTTTGCTGGATGGAAAATGAGTCACGGATGTTGTGGACGGTGCTCCCGATGGATTTGATTGCAGTCTCCTTCCTTCTCCTTCTTCCTCGGTCTCGGATGATGAAGGAAGGGGGGGTAGGTTCCCGCTCTTTCTGTGGTGGCAGTCGCATGGGTTCGCTTTAGGATCGGAGCAGTTCAGTCCTGAAGTGTACTTGATCACATTGTCATCTGTGTCAAGGACGAGGCCTGTGGTATAGTTTACGACTTGAAGGACTGAATCCGAGCAAGGGTGGTTGTCCTCAAGCTCCTTTATATCTTCTGAGGACAGTATGTCTGTTACTGGAACGGAGAGAGAGGAGTCTGAGCAGCAGGTTTCACCTCCGTCTGAGAGGGGGGATCTGTACGCAGACTTTACGTCCTTACAAGGGACGTCAGACGAGACGAAGAGGATGGATGCGAGTGTGAAGAGCATAAGAGGGTGCTTGTGTGTGTTTGCTGCTCCTTTCATAAGAGATAAAAAATTATTGTGTTGTTTCAAGGTTTTATAATTTTTCTTTTTTTTTTCACTCATCACTCCCCTTTTTGTAGACGCTCCAGAAGTTCTCTACCTAATCTGTTCGTATTTCGAATGGTGCTCGTGACGTAAGGGTCTGCATGCTGAACAACTGTCTTCGTGAGAAACGAGATCCATACGTTCATCATAACAGGGCAATCATCACGGGGTATGTCGAACCAGAGCAACACCCTATCGTGCGTTGCATCTTGCCTCCCTTCGTGTGGGAACGTGTCGTCAAACATGAATTCCTGTCCAGTGTCATTCCACTCCTGCGTAACTGTCATCTTTGAACCTTCGTAGACACTATGGTACGCTTTTCCTGACACTCGTAGAGATAGAAGGTATCTCCACACGAAGTTGCAGTATCCGTGGTGTTTACGTATGATTTTTAGACCTGGCTTCGTGATCGAGAATAAAGTCGTCACTGCAGGTATCTTCAATTCATCTTCAACGAGACTGAGAACGTCTGGAAGGTAACTTCCGTATTCAGTCTTTCCTCCCCAAAACCTAAGGGCCGTGAAGTGCCACTTCTTAGATCGATCCACATTCAGCTCGTTGGAATTCACACTACTGATAGGAAGCGTTCTATTGAGGATCTTGTATGCCTCCTTAAGCATCTGGCTTGCATACGGCTGTATCTTCCTAGCAGCAAGCATGTTCTGAGTTGGAACGATACCTTCTGCCCACCCAGTGCCTGCCTCGGATCTGCTGAGAAAGTACGTTTGATTTCCGTACTTGCACTCTTGTCGGATGAGAGGCTTTATTTTTCTATCTAAGACGCTTCTGTCGAATATGAGCATGAACGTGTAACACACTAGCTTCACGCTTGAGGTATGGATGCACAGTGCGATGATGAGTATGAAGGCAGTTAGGGGGGCACTCCTTCGCACCACTTCGAAAGGAAAAGAAGTCATTTTTTTTTTGTTCTATGTATAATAACACAAAAATTCACAAAAATGAGACCCCCGTTCCTAACCCTGTTCTCCATCATTCCCATTTCCTTTGGTCTATCCCCAGTCATCGTCCCCGTCTCCACCATCTCAACACCTTACCCTCTCGTCCCCATCTCCACCATCTCAACACCTTACCCTCTCGTCCCCGTCTCCACCATCTCAACACCTTACCCTCTCGTCCCCATCTCCACCATCTCAACACCTCTCCCTTTGATTGTCGTTTCTCCTCAAGGTGGAATTGTGTTGGCTATACTCTTTCTTATATCCCAGATAACACTGCAATTATTAGAAGCAGCGGCAATCGCTATACTAGAAATTGCAGTAGATATTGCAGAAGCAGCTTTGGATGTGTTGGCAGATTATTTTACAACAGCAGCGGAACAATTCGCTCAGATTGGTGAGCAGTTTAGCACTATAGCGGATTCTTTTATAGAAGCATCGGAGGAAGGAGTGGAGTCTTCAGAAGGCAGCATGTCATCAACAACATCTGAAAGCACGGAATCCATAGAAGCTTCAGAGGCCGGTCAATCAGAAGCAGAGGTCAAAGGATTAAAGAAAGTGTTAGGTGAACTTTGTAAACTCGGTGAAGAGGCTATGGATGTTGCTCAAAAGGCATTTTCCAAAACGCTTTCATTCAGCTCGCAATCAATTATAGCATCTCATCAGTGCAACGGAGGCGATCAGCTCCACACAATGGTCCAGGCTACTGCTGACCTGTTAGCAAGCGGCCCCGTTGGAGATTTGTTGTCCGGATCTGTTGGAGGAAGTGCAAGTCAGGCAGCCTCCGTTGCAATCGGTGTTGGGCAAGGTCTTGCGATTTCGACAAGTATCAAAGCTGCTCAAAACGCCCTTGAAAAAAGCGGTCTTGGAGACATGGGAAGTTGTGTGTCTCTAGCTGTCAACGGTGGAATGAATGCAAAATCAGATGTGGATGCCATGAAAGGGTTCATAAAACAGTTGAAACAGGATGCACCTGAGCATCATGATGCAGCTTCTCAAATAGCTGGTCATCACGTTTGCGAGGCGGGTACTGTGCTGTTAAAGGCAGGAAAACGTTTGGTCGTCTCTGAAGACCATCTCAAATGCCACTCTCATAAGGAGGGGAACAAAATTCAATCGAAGTCTGTAGGCAGTGGGCATTGCAACAGAAGGAGACAGTTATCTGCTGCAGTCAACACCTCCATCTACAACCTCTACAGGTTCCCTCCCCACGGTCCAGAAAACAACATGGACCACATGCACCCCTCTCACTTCAACAAATCCACGCCTTGCGGATGCACACAGAAGGTGGTCACAACAGCACAGGAACATCAAGAGTGTACCACAAAAACGACAGACGTGGCTCATCTGGATGTCTCAAACATGTTTATCTGGAAGGATGTGAAAGGAAAAGGGTGCACGAACGAAACACTCATTTGGCACACTTGCATTGTGGATTACGATCATGCGGACGAGATCGAAAAGTACTACGGCAAGATCAATCGATGCGTTATGCGTCCCGACACCCTCCATCCGTACGGGTTTCCAAACATCTCCGTCACTGCTCACTACCATGCCGAGACGCCGGAGCACCACAAGCTCACCTTAGATTTCTTCCACCACAACTACAACAACCCTGGCATACTCGGATTCACACAGGAACCTCCTCCAGGCTGCAACGTCAAGAGGATCAAGAACGTCGTGTACCTTGGAGACGGAGACGTAGCACCTCACTGGAGCAGCAATTCGGAGGGAGACGTCTGCCATCTGTTGAACGAAAAGGTTGAGAAGCAGAAGGCGAAACAAACCTATCGTGACAAACAGTGCTGCGAATCAGAAGATTGCGACCTAAAAGTCAAAGACTTCGTGTCCAATTTCGTCTAATTACCATTTTCCGTCTTATAAAATAGATGTTATCTTTACTTTCTCTCCTTTTTTTTGTTCTTTCCTTTCATTCGGATGCACCTCGTCTGCTCAGTCTTTGCACCTTGTACGAACACTCATGTTCTCCTTTTCAAAAGGCACTCTATCTGTACACGATTTCGGATGGACTGCTGATCTTGATACAGCACACGCACGGTTATTTCGCAGCCTTCTGCCTCTACCTTCTCACATTCACGTATCCTATCACGACTGCTTACGGTTCTCACGTCGTAGCGTTCAAGCTGTATGTCGTCTTCGTATCTTTGCACATGACTCTCGTTTGTTCCACACGAGCATCTGCAAAATGGCTGCTACTTTGGTACGCTTGTCTGATCGTTGCTGCAGCGAGCATCTCAAAACGATCACAGACTTCCTTCTTCGTCTGCGAGTTATCAGGTGTGGTTTCATCTTTACGCTTTGCGCACTGCGAACCAAACATACGGACGAGGAGACTCCCATCTTGGAAACATTTTGTGCTATGCCCTCTACTGTTTGTACGTTTTTGCTTTGAAGGGTTCATGACACGCTCATAGAGCGAAACAATAAAAATTATGTAAGCGTTAAAGGTTAAGTAAAAAAAGGTTCACTCTATGCAGTCCGTTGTGGACAAGTTCAGGTCCTGCGTAGGGACGAAGGTTATGTCCATGGTGTCTGATACGAATGACTCCCCCTCTCTCACGGCTGTGTTCAGAGCGGCTCCAGAGAGGCATGTTGTGAGAGAGTACACCCACTCTGCGACAGGGATCCTCTGCTCAGCGGTCGTGGGTGCGTTGCTGGCTGGAATCCTCCTTGTCGGTTTCGGAAGAAGGTGAGAGTAAGAAGTGGACAATGGACTTGAGCTCCATGAAGGAAAGAGGAATCGGAAAGGAAGAGATGTAAAGGCTGATAACGTGCCTTCTCGAAAGGGGAAAAAACGTAACCTTAGCAGCAGCCCATATCGGTTTGGGAAAAAACCGATCTGTTCTCACAACCCCCACTCTAGTCTGCAGAATGAAGATCGAAACATCCTTCACCCTTTCTCACGGGACGATCCGGAAAAGAAGAAGACTTGCAGAGGGAGGGATGTTGTCCCATGTGACCTTCACGAGAGGGTTCCCTATAGCGGTGAAGCTAGAGCCAGCAAAGAAGAGGTACACCGCTCTGGATCTGATACAGGATGTGGAGCGTGACCCGGACATCTGCTCCTTCTTAGACAGTCTGTACGATCCTAGCAAGGAGGACGAGGAGGAGAACAGCAGGGGGGAGCCTCCTCCTCCTCCTCGTCGCTGTCCGCCTCCTCCTCTCTCTCCTCCTCCTTCTCCAATTCCTTATCCTTCCTCTCTGAGCTTGTTTGCGGATGAAGAATCGATCTGAGAGCTTGCTTCGGATCTCCTCCTTTGAGCAAGGATGGTAGTGATTCAAGAAGATCCTTGTTGTCTACTCCCATGGAAAGGAGAGCCCCCTGAGGATCGGAACGTATCTTCTGCTTCATGTCTGAAGGTCCGCAACCACGTCCTCCTCTAGATTTCCCCCTAATTTTTTCACGTAGCTTAGCCCTTAGCTCCTCACGATCCGACATTCGTATTCGCAAGTACGAGTAAGGCAAAGTAACACTAAAATTTAACGGTGAGGTCTCCGTCAAGGAAGCGGACCTTGAGCACCTTGTGCCTCCTCGCCTCGTCCGCACTCCTCACTCCTACAAGTCCGTCCTCTGACGTGAGGATGGCGTACCCTCTCTTGAGACACCCTCCCCCTCCCTCAAGTTTCGCTTCGTATAGGTCTAGCTTAGAGCGAAGGGAGGAGAGGCGGGAGGAAATCGAGTTGTCGAGCCGAACAAGCTGGGAGGAGAGGGAGGAGGAGGAGAGACGGAGGGAGGAGAGGAGGAGAGGGAGAGGGTCCTTCAGCCTTGAGGTCTTTTCCTTCTCCACACGGATGGAGTGGAGGGCTGACGAGGACAGCCTCTCCTTCCCGAAAAGGATGCTCTTCCTCTCTGACACGATCCTCGAAAGAAAAGCCTCGCACAGGCATCCTCTCCTCCTCTCGAGGTCGGAGCCTAGCCTCCTCCTCTCCGGAACGCAACTCTCCACGGATGCGGTTGGCGTCTTCGAACGGACGTCGGAGACGAGGTCGGAGAGGACGGAGTCGGACTCGTGCCCTATCGCAGACACAACGACTGCCCTTCTTACGGAAGCGATCCTCCTCACCACCCTCTCGTGAGAGAAGCAGGAGAGATCCTCCTTGCTACCACCTCCCCTAGCAAGGATGAGGACGTCAACAGGAGGGTCGTCCATCCTCTCCGCCCTTTCTATCCCGTCCACGATCCCGTCCACTCCATCCCCTCCTTGGACTCTGGTATCCAAGACGGTGTGTCGGAGGGAAGGCCACCTCTGTCGGATCCCGGAGAGGATGTCGTGGTAGGCGGCAGACCCGACGGACGTGATGATGCAGAGATGAGTAGGAAAGGGGGGTAGGCTCCTCTTCTTCCTGGAAAGGACCCCCTCTCTCTCCAGAGCGGAGAGGAGCCTACCCCTCTCCTCCTCCTCCTCTCCCTTCTCTCCCGTCTCCTCCACGCTCCTCGCCACGAGGCGGACGGTTCCTCTCGGTGCGTACATCCCTACGCTCCCCTTCACCTCCACCCGTGTCCCGTTCTTCAAAAGAAGGTTCGATCCGAAGAGGACGCACGGGAGGAGGCCGACCTTGTCCTTCAGGTCGAAGAAGATGTGACCTGCAGCAGACCTTGACGCTCCGCTCACCTCTCCGCAGAGGTGAACCTTCCCCGTCTCCTTCTCGAGCCTTTCGGAGAGGGAGCGGACGAACGAGCCGACACCGACAGGGTTTGCCATGTTCCCTTCTCTCTCTCTCTCTCTCTCTCTCTCCCTTTTTTGGTTTGGTTTGGACCTTTCCCTCCACTTTTTTTTGGAGCCTCTCTCTTTAAAAACGGATGTCGAGGGCAAGTGTTCAAGCAGGACACTCCACTCGTATCGGGGAGAAGATAGACTGGGAGGACGGACTCTTAGAGGTGGAGGCAGGCGTCTTCGTCAGGCAGATCGTCCTCGAAGACACGCTCTGGAGCTCCTCCACCTGGATCAGCGAGAGAGGGGAGGCGTACCAGAGGGTGTACAACTCCTTCGAGGAGATGTGGATGTGGAGGGGGCCTAAGAACCCGACCGTGGACCCTAGGTCTGGGAGGATGAACCTTGTCGTGGGATGCACGCACCAGAGGCACACCCTCTCCCTGCAGAGGGCGATCGCAACCGCATGGATCGAGCTTCCCCTCTCCATGCATGGAAAGGAGAATGCCTTCCAGGTCTTCGAGGGTCCTCTCTGTGCGGACACGGTAGGGTGGGTGATCGCGGGAAGCGGGAGGAGCGTGGGAGGGGTAGGAAAGGCGAACCCGTACCCAGAGATGGAGGAGAGAAGAGGAGGTGAGGAGTGGAGGCCCTTGAGGTACGTCTGGTACTCCCTCTCCGGTCAACCGGTCCAATCCTACGAGGGGGAAGACTACGACGTGTCCAGGTCGGGATGGTTCCGATCCAACCTGACAGGGAGGAGAACGAAGGGGCATCTCTCCTTTTGCGGGAGGAGGTGGGTCTCCGTCGCAGAGGAGGGGTTCGTCTGGATCGACGAAGCCGTCCTCTTCACCTTCTCGCCCTCCGTCCCTTCCTTCAAGAGGAGCGTCCTCCACCTCTCCTCTCCCCTCTCCAACGCCTTCGCCACACTCAAGTGGGGGGAGAAGACGAGGAGCGTCGGACACATGCTCAGGGACTCCATCCTCTCTGGTGCCTCGCTCACCGACCTGAGGGACGAGTACGGGTTCAGCCTTGGAACGATCTGGTCCAAGCTCCTCTGCTGCGCTCAGACGGAGGAGGACGAGACCTACCTGTACAGGATCGTTCCCACCCAGCTCAGGGACGCTTGCGTCTCAGAGCTGAGGGGGGGAGGAGGCCTCGTCGGTCTGCAGGCTCGGTGCAGGTCCATGCCCGCCCTGAAATCCCTCTCCAAGGAAGACTCGTTTCAAGTCTGCAAGCTCTGCATCGAGCTCTGCGTGAGAGACCAGTTCAGAAGGAGGTGGGAGGCGCGTCTATCCAACCTCTCCTTTTTCATGTAGGGTATTCGTAGGTACATGTCGTCAGAGAGCATTGCCCAGGCCTTCAAAGGCCATCAGGAGGAGATCAAGAGACGGAGCGAGGCGGCCACCATCACGTCCGACAGGAAGGGGTTCGAAAAGAGCACCAAGTCGATGCAAGACTTCCCTCTCCGCATCGAGACTCAGAACTTCGTCCTCTTCTCTGTCAGCCACGTGGAGATGTGTCCCTTCGCAGAGAACGCAATGGACCCTGCCGTCCGCTTCTACGGCTGCTTCCCAACTCAGGAAGAGGTGATGGATCACGTCCCCATCCTCCAGCAGAGCGACCCTTCCTGCAACCTGCAGATCACGAGGGTGGACGAGTGGACCGTCATGACGAAGAGCGCAGGCAGAACCTCCGATCAGGAATGGAAGGAGCAGCACGTCAAGACCATCCTCGGAATGGAAGAAGAGCAGAGGAAGGAGAAGAAGAAGGAGTTCGACACGAACGTCAAGAAGAAGCAGGGAGGTGTTTGCGACCTGAAGAGCAAGGAGGAGAAGAAATGCATCGAGGAAGGAAAAAAAGAGGAGACAAACCCTCTCAAGAAGGCGACAAAGCTTTCTAGGACGGCTGAGCTGAGGGATCAGAACGTTGTGGTCGTCTGCTTCCTTCCAGACAAGGTTCAGACCATACCCGAGCCCCTCTTCAGGGTGCTTGCCGTCTTCTCCACACAGGAAGAGGCGGACCACTACGTCAGGAACACGGCCGGGAACGAGCCATCCTTAGAGCCTTTCACGATGGACTGCTGCTGCCTTTACGAGTGGCTCAGGCCTCAGTCGGTCGACGTTGGATCGATCACGGAAGTGTTCCGACAGGAAGAGCTGAACTCGATCATACAGAGCCACAAGAAGCAGCCCAAAGAGGTGGAGGCGTTCAAGAAGTGGAGGGAGACGGCAGAGCCTCCGCCGTCATCTGCCACTGGAGATGAAGTGGAGGAGAAGGAGGGGATGGAGGTGGAGGAGACGGAGGAGACTGGCGAAGGTGGAACTCAGGAAGGATCCTCTCAAGAACGAGCATGAAGTAAGGTCTTAGGGCGATGGAGGAGGAAGGGTCCGTGCATATTTTTTGGAGCTGGTCGTACGTGAAGAGCTCCACCTGCTCCTTCTCGCAGTAGTCCTCGTTCACGTCGAGACAGATGACCTGCCCGTTGCTGTTTCGAACGGAGATCACGTCGTTCGACAGGGTAGACTCCCGCTGGTCGAGGAGGTTGGTTGCGTCCCTCCTCCTCCGTATCCATTCGCAGTACCTCTCCCCCTCCTCCCCCGCCTTCCACTTCACCCTCCTCCTCCTCCCATCGTCCATGCAGTGCACGATCGTGATGTAGTCGCTCCCATCCTCCTCCTCCTCATCCACGTCCACTGCCGTCACGCAGGAGGTGCGACAGTGGAGGTCCACCACATCGTTTTCCCTGAGGTAGGGGAAGGAGGAAGGAAGGAAGGAGGAGGACTCCTTGAGACGGGAGGAGGAGAGGATCGCACTCCTGTACCACTCCTGCCTCTTTCTGAACCTGTCCCTCACACCGAGGAAGAAGGACTCCTCCATCTGCTTGACGAACGTGATGTGTTCGTTCCCGTACGGATTGCTCACCACAGAGACTCGGATGGAATAGTCCCCTTCCCTCAGCTCCCTCTTCAGCTTCGAGGAGTCGGAGGAGGACTGGTACAGGACGCCGCATGACTCCTCCTCAAACTCCCTCACCGCACAGTTCACATCGTCCTCGTCTAGCTTCACTCCGCCCTCAAACGCGGACCACCTGTGACTTCCCCTCCACCCTTCCACATACCTCTCCCTCCCGAGCAGAAAGACCGGCTTTTGCGTCTCGGTGTCTTTGTAAAAGGGGAGGACACCCCCTCCAGACAGCATCTTCTCCGCCTTCAGCACAGAATTATCTGGTCTTTCTGACCAACGCCGGAAGACAGGGTAGACGAGGAGGAAGCCCTCTCTTGAAGCCTTGTGGGGGCGAAAGGAGCCCTCTCTCCCTGCTTGAGCTGGAACTTCTGTGAGAGGCGCCAGAAGGTGGACGATCCTATGCGGAAGGGGGGGATGGAGAGGCTCCCCCTGTACCAGTACACCACCTTCTCTATGTCGTTCGTCGCGCTCGTGTTGTCGAGGACGATCGCACCGTAGTTGTTTGTCACCACCTCAAGCGTCCTTGAGAACTCGTTGAAGGTGTCGAAGATGCCGAAGTAGTACTTGTGCAGCTTCTGCTTGTTTGTGAGTATGTTCTCCTTCAAGCTGAGGACGTAGTCGCACTGCGTCCTCAGCTCGCAGGGTATGTCCACCAGATACTGGACTGCTGTCAGGAAGGTGATCTTCAGGTGTCTTCCGTTGTAGTGTATCTCTCGGATGCATGTGCTCTTCATGATCTTCTTGTCGTACATGCAATCGTCGAGGCAGATAAGGACGGACCTGTGCTTTCCGGAACGACAGAGCTCCTTCTGCATGGCAACGATCTCCTCTATCTTCTGGAGAGAGAAGGAGTCGTACACGCATGCGGGAGGGATGTGCTTCCTGAACATGGCGAGCGACTCCTCTGTCGGGCTCATCGCTATGGCAAGGTCGTAGTTCTTAGACGTTGTGTAGAGGATGTCCTCCATTAAAGTCGATTTTCCAGACCCTCTCCTCCCCACGAGCAAGATGATCCTGTGTTGCTTGATGTTCGAAGGATCCCACTTCTTGATCTTCAGCCTCATGGCCTTTCCAAGCCGCTCTCAAAAAAAGGGGAGAGCTCACTTGCCGAGCCTTAGCCTTGCCTTAGCCTTTCCTGTAAGGAGTCAAGCTGGGAGAGCTTTCCCTTCGTGGGAGGAGAGGTGAGGAGGAGGAGGAGGAGGAGGAGAACGAGGCAAGAGAAGACGATGATGACGACGGTCGTCATCTCCCTCCCCTTCTTTCTCTTGCAGTCTCCTGTCGAGGAGCACTTCTCGTAGGAGGAGTCCCAAACGGAGTCGAACTCCTTTGCGGGGGAAGCGCACTGGTCAGAGCAGCGGGTGACATCGTGAGGGGAGGAGACGTACCTTAGTGTGGAGTCAGAGCAGAGGCAGAATCCGGATTGAGAGGAGGGGATCTGTGTGGTGCAGACGGCACCCTTGCAGTCCTGACCTGGCTTCGCATCGTTCGTGCAAGCCACCTCGCTGGACGTGGCAACGTTGACGGTGGAAGGGTACCACGCCCCTCCCGTGCAGTTGCTCATGTATATATATATACACACGCACATACCTTATTTTTTTTCATCTACCCCCCCCTCCCCCCGCTCCCCTCTACCCATCCCAAACCCTAACCCCCTGATGATGGACCGTGCGATGATGCAAAGGCGGCCAAGGACAGGTACAACTCCAAATCAACCTCTTCCTCGTTCAAGGCGTGGTTGAACGAGGAAGGGGTTGAAAAAGTACTTTTGTGAACGTATAAGTCGGCACAACTTACGCTTGCAATACATTCACAAACGCAAACCGTTTCCTTTTTCTAAAAAGTATTTCTTATTTTTAAATAGGGTCAGAGTTAACAACAGCAGTGTTTGATTTGTTTGAAGATGTGGTAGCGGTAGGGGTAGGGGTAGTGCCATCTTTCGTGTTAGGGTTAGGGATAGGGTTTAAATATGCCTGTCACTTGCGTGCTTGCTTGTTCTGAACCATAATTTCCATAACGTATATCTATTGCTCCACGAAATCTAAATGTATCAAATGTAATTTTATCAAAAACAGTTATAGTTATTTCTTTTTTAAGTGATTCGCTTAATTTGAAAGCGAAGTCTGCAAAACTCTTATTCAAAGGATCAACAGTACTCTGAAAGGAATCAAAGCTCAGGATTCCTCGTATATCGTACACATTATTGTTCGGTGATAATGGGTCCCTCCTAACCCTCCACCATATCATGTAAGGTGTCCCACGGTCCCTAACTCCCTTAGGAGCAGAGTCATAATATCTCAGAAGCACTCCTTCGGCATCATAGTCAAACAAATACGGAAAATAGTTGTGGTATTTTTTTAGTTTAAAACGAAGGCCTGGAATTGATGTAGGATCAACCTTGTAATTTTCTTCGAGCCAGTCCACCCTCTCCGTCAGCCTCCCTCTGTACGGGGTAGTCATCATGCCCTTCCTCGTCGTCCTGTAGCTCTCCCTCGCCCCCACCATCGCCTCCTTCAGGCTGCACCCTTCCCTCTCCTTGTACGCGAGCATGTGCTCCATCCACCTGTTTGTGCCGCTTGTCTTCTTCTTAATCTTCTTCGTCTGCTTCATCTTCTTCGTCTGCTTCATCTGCTTCATCTTCTGAACGGTGGTTGCAGGTACGGTAGGTTTTGCACGGGGAGGCATGTTGTATGTTATGTTGGTTGAGGAGTGTATACTTGATCCTTGGTGAAAAAAAATGTATGGCAACAAAGCAAACAAACACAAAAAAAAGTTCCCGACATGTCCTCCTCACCCACCTCGAATCACTTGGCTCTGTACAACGTCCTCTACTCCGTCTCCATCGCAGTCAATTTTTTTTTCTTACGGGATAACATTTTTGGTCGAGATAGTTTTCTGGAGAGATTTTTGTGTGTCGCATCAGGACCATTTTCTCGCAGAAAGACCGACACCGGGTCAGGCAGAACCTAACCCGCTCCCCCCCTCTACCCATCCCAAACCCTCAGCTCCAAACAATGTTCTCCCGTGAAATTTTTTTTTTTTTTTTTTCCAACGGGGGACCATTTTTTGTTTGGGGGGGTTGTTGGGGTATCAGGGTCGGATTCTTTTTTTTTTTT